>Ga0208564_1001142_pt1 | contig 22613 bp, 17 predicted proteins | sample AD_UKC073_MetaG_FD_184439 | JGI IMG/M metagenome (GOLD analysis project Ga0208564, IMG submission 184439) | Active sludge microbial communities of municipal wastewater-treating anaerobic digesters from USA - AD_UKC073_MetaG (SPAdes) (version 2) | ecosystem: Engineered > Bioreactor > Anaerobic >... | reverse complement strand
TAATAGTTTGGTCTAAATTACCATTAAATATTACAGTATTACCAGTAGAACCATAAGAATAAGTCCCATCATTAGTCCAGTTACCCGCTATAGTGATATCTTTATTATTTGAATTTAAAGTAATACTAGAATATATTTTTAAATATCCACGTATATCTAAGTCTGGAATGCTGCCAGTACTTACATTGGAGGTTTGTCGCACATTCTTATTAGTATTACCATAAATCTCTAAATTATTTATATAAAAATTATGTTCACTTACATTAATACTGCCATCAGATGAACCAATAGTTCTAATTAAACCCCCAGAAGCATACCAGCTAGTATTACTCATAGCTTGCAATAAACTGTTAAATTCAATTATACCCGCTGTTTGTGAGCCTGAAGCTGTTCCAGTAAATTTAATTCTACCTTTATCACCTGCATTATGAGTAGTCAATTTGCCACCAGTCATATTAAAATTACCTTCTATTTGGTGATAGTCAAAGCCTGTTAAAGTGCCAGCATTAATATTTAGTTCACCACCTTGCTGTACTCGTATATCTGCATCTACATCTTGTCTTGTAATCTGACTGGAAGAATTATCAAGTTTCAATATTCCACCAGAATAAATATCAATGATGTAAACATTAGTACTTGATGGGATAGAAGAATTAGTCATATTAAGACTATAACCTCCATTTATTAAAAATAATCCTTTTTTTATTTTTAGTGTGTCAGCAATATCCATATTACTCAATATTGAAACATTATAAGTAATAGGATTACCACTATTATTGATTATTACCTCATAAAAAGGACTGGCTCCTGCTTTTATAGTTTGATTTGCTGATCCATCAAAGATAACTGTGTTATTCCCATGAGTAAATATACCATTATTTGTCCAGTTACCAGCTATATTCATACTATTGCCTCCTGCACTCCATGTACCAGCTGTTATTGTGAAATTATTATCACAATCTATTGCTCCATTTTGTGTTTTCGTCTTTCCTGCAGCATTGCATTCTACATTATAAAATTTCTTATTAGCACCATTACCTCCAGTATTTATTGTACCATCATTACTATCAAATACTACTGTGCCATTACCAGCATTAAATGTACCATTGATATTATTCCAATTTCTTCCACATTTTAGTGTAGAGTTACCTACCATTGTCAATGTGCCATTATTAGTAATGTCATTTTGTACAATAATAATAGCATTATCTAGTTTACAATCGCTTTCATTATTTAGATTTCCATTGACAACTAGATAAGTATTAGGGGTGATAAAACAATATGTTTTATTTATAAGATAAAGTTGAGAGGTGGAATTAAAACTGATCCACATCATTAATATAAATAAAATTAATTTTTTCATAACAAAAATATTTTATATATTACAAATTTACAAAATATATTTATATTTTTATAAATAATTTTTTATTTTTAAACTAAATATTTATGTAAAATTACAAAAATATTTTAATTTTATTTATAATATTTTTAAAATATAAGTCTACTACGAAAATTCAAAAAAACTATATATCACTACATTACCATTATTCTTTTAAATATATCTGATATTTATTTGATAAAAAACATAAACTTTTTATAATTTTTTATGTGAGCCGAAAAAAATTATTATTTTAGCATAAAAATTCATTATGCGTTCATTAGTTAGTTTTTTTATTATTATTTCAATGAGTATATCTATTTTTGCTCAGAAACAAACCAAACAAATAACCTTAGAGAATATATGGATAAGTAATACATTCTACCCAGAAATGATGGGAGATTATCAGATGTATCCTAATAAAGATGCATATACTATAATCCAAAATAATGCTATCGTATTATATGATTTAAAAACTGATAAAATCATTAAAGAATTGCTACCAAATTCTGTTACTAATAAAGCTGGTATCTTTATAGAAGACTATTCGATCTCTCCAAATGCTAATTATATTCTTGTTTTCACTAATACCAGGCAAATATACAGACATAGTACTGAGAGTGATATTTATCTATACAATATCAAAAATAAAATGCTATATCAATTACCAGGCAAGCAAAATATAAGATTAGCTGAGATATCTCCAGACGAATCTCATGTTGCCTATGTGAAAGAAAATAATTTATATATTTATAACATAGCTAATAATACCGAAAAAGCAATAACTACTGATGGTAAATACAATTTTATCATTTATGGTACTACAGATTGGGTAAATGAAGAAGAATTTTCTTTTACAAAAGCTTTTCAATGGTCTCACGATGGTAAATATATAGCATATTATAGATTTGATGAATCAGAGGTAAAAGAATTCACATTAAATTTTTATAATAATGATGTCTACCCAGAATACTTTAAATACAAATATCCTAAAGCTGGTGAAGATAACGCACTATTAGATTTATTCATCTATAATATAGAAAATGATAAAAACACAAAATTAAATTTAGGTGAAGAGCGAGATATATACATACCTAGAATTAAATGGTTAAAAAATGATAATCAATTAGCAGTGATCAGACTCAACCGTTTACAAAATCATTTAGAAATTTTACTATATGCACCTGATAATATTAATGGGAAAAAAGTTTATGATGAGATAAACAAAGCTTATATCGATATCACAGACAATTGGTTTATGACCTCTGATGGTGGCTGGTTTTATACTTCCGAAAAAGATGGATACAATCATATTTATTACTTAAATCCTACAACCAAAATTGATAAACAGATAACTAGTGGTACATGGGATGTAAAAGATATTGTAGGTATAGATGAGAAAAATACCAATATTTATTATACCTCTTACGAAGATGGTCCGATAAATATAATGTGCTATGTAGTCAATTATCAGACTGGCAACAAAAAGAAAATAATATCAGATCTAGGCACTCACAACCCTACTTTTTCATCAACTTTTAATTATATGATCGATGCTTACTCTACTATAAATACACCCCCAGAATATAATGTTTATGATGTAAATAAAGGTAAAGTAGTAAGAGAGATAATAACTAATGAAAAGCTAAAAAATAATTTGTCAGAATATGGTTTTGTACCAGCAGAGTTTTTCGAATTCACTACTAAAGATAATATAACCTTGAATGGTTGGATGATAAAACCAGCTATAGAACCAGGCAAGCATTACCCTGTATTAATGTACGTTTATGGTGGGCCAGGTGTAAATACAGTAAAAAATAGTTGGGGGTACTCTGATTTTATTTGGTTTCAAATGTTGGCACAGCAAGGTTACATAGTAGTAAGTGTAGATAATCGTGGCACGGGCGGTAGAGGTGAAGAATTTAAAAAATGCACATATCTACAACTTGGCAAATTAGAAAGTGATGACCAGATAGAAGCAAATAAATATTTGAGAACTCTACCTTTTGTAGACTCTACACGCATTGGTTCGTTCGGATGGAGCTATGGAGGATTTATGACTGCATTAGCTATGACTAAAGGTGCTAATTATTTCAAAGCTGGTATAAGCGTAGCTCCAGTAACCAATTGGAAATTTTATGATAATATTTATACTGAAAGATTTATGCGAAAACCAATTGAAAATCCAGATGGTTACGAAAAAAATTCACCAATTTTTTATGCTAAAAAATTGAAAGGTAATTTTCTACTAATTCATGGCGATGCTGATGACAACGTGCATGTACAAAACACAATGGAGCTCGTGAATGCTTTAGTGAAAAACAATAAACAATTTGATTTATTTATATATCCAAATAAAAATCATGGTATCTACGGTGGGTATACTCGCTATCATTTATATAAGAAGATGACTGACTTTTTATATGATAATTTGTAAAGATTTTTTTTTAGATCTTCAAACAATGCCCCACAACTGACAACTTACGTTTTGCTAAGTTTCTATACTTTTCATCATCGCCTTGTCTATCATCCTACTCATCTTCGCCTATTCTCTTCATTTTCAGATAATTAATATACGACCAAGCTAAGTCGTGTTTATAAATATCATAACTTTGCTCAGCTAAAGAAATTGCTATTTCTGGTTCACCTAATAGCTCGTATACTACTGCCAAATTATAAATAGCTTTAGCCTTTAGTATTTTATCATTATCTATCTCTATATATTTTTCATAGATTTCTTTTGCTTTTTTAAATTCTTTTTCCTTTAAATATTTATAAGCGATTTTGAAATCTTTATTAGTGTTTACATAAATATTTCTAATAGTACTCATTTGTGGAGGGAAAAGCTGATTAATAATATTACGAGCAAAAGCATTACCCCAGTTTATTGTAAAATTTTGTGTTCTAGAGATATTAACAAAAGCTTCTGCTTTAGTATTGCCACTTGCATGATATATAGGTTCATGACTAAAATCAAAAACTTGAATCAATCCATTATTATCATAAACTCTTAGAATAGCTCTAAATACGGCTTTGCGAGAAGCCAGATATATTGTAGCACCACCATAGTCTATAGAGCTTTCTTGTCTAGTTTCTTGTATATTTTCATCGAAATACACATTGAAATAATCCATACTTATTAGCAAGCAAGCATTATTAGTTTGTAATATATTTTTAATAGTATAGATATCCAAAGTATCATCAGTTTTATTTAAATTGGCAAGTGGCAAATCTATATATTGAGCCAGAAAGCCCATTTTTTTTAATGTATCTAAAAGAAAATTGGCAGTAGCAATAGATCCTTGACGATCTAACCCTCTAAAAAGATAATCTAATGATTGTGAGTCGTCTAGATTTTTATCTTTAGTTATCCTATTAGCAATAAGTATTTTAGAATTTTCACACTTATATATTAAATCTATTTCAGATGCAGTTTGCCACTTATAATATTTGACTTCTGAGCAGCAAACCATTAATAATGAAATAAATAAAACAAAAAATACAGACTTAAATTTCATTATCATTAAAAATTTAAAAAAATAAAAACAAAATATCAAACAAAGATAAGTGAAATTTTTTTAAATTATAAAATATACTTAGTAAATTTGCTAAAAAATATGTTATATTCAATGACAGGTTATGGCAATGCTAAACTTAGCTTATCAAACAATCCTTATGAAATCAATATATTAAGTTTAAACTCTAGAAATATTGATATAAATGTCCGCACGCCTCAAATATTAAAAAATTTAGAAATAGAAATACGTAAATTATTAACTGAAAAATTGATAAGAGGCAAAATAGAATGTATCATTAGCTATGATAAAGCAGCAGGCAATCCAATACCTATACTTAATGAATCAGTTTTATGTAATTATATGGAGCAAATAAATAGTTTCACTTTAAAATATAAAATATCTGAGCTCGAAAATCCACTCGCTACACTTTTAAAGTTGCCAGGTGTTTTTGAATTAGAAAAAGATAAATTGACAGAGGAAGAATTACAACTATTTTTTAATAGTCTAACTGAAGCCATTGATCAAGTGATAGATTTCAGAAAACAAGAAGGTGAAAAAACCAAAAATGATATAGAAGCAAAAATATCAAGTATAGGTAAATTAGTAAATGAAATAGAAAATTTAAAAGATGAAAGAGATAATAATGTAAGAACTCAATTATATGAACTAATAAAGCAATTACCAAATGATATAGAATTAGATCGTAATAGATGGGAACAAGAAATTTTATATTATTTGGATAGGTTAGATATAAATGAGGAACTGCAAAGACTGAAAGCTCATATCGAATATTTCAAAAATGAATTACATGATGAAAAAAATATCACCAAAGGCAAAAAATTAAATTTTATTTCTCAGGAAATTTTACGAGAGACTAATACTCTAGGAAACAAAAGTAATTATTTGCCCATACAGCAAAAAGTAGTGAATATAAAAGATGATTTAGAAAAAATAAAAGAACAGCTAAATAATGTTTTATGAGTGATAAATATGTGATAGTATCCGCACCAAGCGGTTCTGGCAAAACTACAATCATACATGCACTAATAGCTAAAGGCCTACCTTTAGCTTTTTCGGTATCAGCTACTAGTCGCCAACCAAGAATAAATGAAATAAATGGAGAAGATTATTATTTTTTATCTTTAAAAGAATTTAAAAACAAAATTGCAAATAATGAGTTTGTAGAATACGAAGAAGTATATCCAGGTGTTTACTATGGCACATTGAAAAATGAATTGGAAAAAATAAAATCAGAAGGGAAGGTGCCAATATTCGACGTAGATGTAAAGGGCGGTATGAGACTAAAAAATATCTTTTGTGATAATGCTTTATCACTATTTATCAAGCCTCCTAGCATCGAAGATTTAGAAAAAAGATTAAGAAATCGCAATACTGAAGATGAAGAGATATTAAAAAAAAGATTAAAACGGGCTAATTATGAGCTATCCATGGAACCACATTTTGATTACGTTATTATAAACGATGACTTAAATAGAGCAATAGAAGAGGCATACAAGATTATAAAAGATTTTTTAGATAAAAATTAAAGAATCTATTTCTAAAACAAGCTAATTGAAAACTTGAATAGTTTTATCATTTTTTTTAATTTATATATTTTTTTCTAGGATAATAATGAGTGTGAAGCAATTCATGAGCTTTGTGACTATTAGGTTGTCCTAAGTATTCCTCGTATATCTGCATTATTTCAGGATTTTCATGCGATTTACGGAAAAGTAAGTTTTTATCTTCCTCATAAATACCTTGAGCACGCATTTGTCTTACCTCCCAAGAGACAGGGTAAGGTTGGCCACCACCACCGAGGCAACCACCAGGACAAGCCATCACTTCTACGAAATGATAATGTAATTCTCCATTCCTAATAGCTCTAACCAATTTATTAGCATTTACTAACTCATGAGCTACGGCAACTTTTAGTTCTACACCTTCTAGAAATGACCATTCGGGCTTAGTACCTTCTATTTTGATACTAGCTTCTCTAATACCATCAAATCCACGTACTGGGGTAATGTCTAAATTTTTAAAAGGTACTTCTCGTCCTGTAACAATTTCATAAGCTGTACGAAGTGCAGCTTCCATTACCCCACCTGTAGCACCAAAAATTACAGCAGCGCCAGTAGACTCACCCATCAACGGATCGTAGTCAGTTTCAGGTAAGCTCATAAAATCTATTCCAGCTTGTTTAATCATAGTAGCTAGCTCACGAGTAGTAAGTACATAATCTACATCTTGATAACTACTGCTACGCATTTCAGGGCGTTGGGCTTCATATTTTTTAGCAGTACAAGGCATAATAGACACTACAATAATGTCTTTAGCACTTAAGCCTTTTTTTTGTGCATAATAAGTCTTAGCTACAGCCCCAAACATTTGCTGTGGTGATTTGCAAGTAGATAGATGACCAAGCATATCAGGGTATAAATGCTCCATAAACTTAATCCAACCAGGAGAGCAGCTAGTAAACATAGGAATTTTAACATCTGGATCCTTATCTACTAAGGCTCTTTTTAGTCTCGTTAAAAGTTCAGTGCCTTCTTCTAAAATGGTTAAGTCCGCTGCAAAATCTGTATCTAAAACAGAATCAAAACCTAAACGTTTAAGAGCAGTTACCATTTTACCAGTAACTCTAGTACCATAAGAGAACCCTAATTCTTCGCCTATAGCCACACGTACTGCTGGGGCAGTTTGTACTATTACATGTTTAGTATGATCATTAATTGCATCCCATACTTCTTCAATATAATTACGTTCAGTCAAAGCTCCAGTAGGACAATGTAACACACATTGCCCACAATTAGTACATACTACCTCATTTAATGGGTAATCAAAAAAAGTCCCTATATGTTGCTGAGGTCCTTTACCTATCACTGCTAATGCACTAACATATTGTAGTTCCTCACAAGTGCGTACGCAACGCTGACAATGAATACATTTAGAGATATCTTTTTTAATAGCTGGAGAACTAATATCTGCAATCATATCTTCGGGATTTAAAAGATCTAATAATATTCTATCAAAGATATGGTACTCAGCGGCTAAATCTTGTAATTCACATTTTCCATTTCTGGAGCAACTAGTACAATCTGCATTATGTTCAGAAAGTAATAATTCTATAACATGCTTACGAGATTGCCTGACTACTTGGCTATTTGTATATATTTCCATACCCTCTGCTACAGGAGTAGCACAGGCTGCTTGCAAGTATTTAGCACCTTTCACTTCTACTACGCAAACTCTACAATTGCCAGAGACACTCAAATCTGGATGATCGCATAGCGTAGGAATTTTGATATTTAACTGTTTAGCAGCATCTAAAATAGATGTACCTTCTTCTACAGATATTGGAATGTCATTTATTTTAATATTTATTAATGCTTTTGCCATAATTATTATTTTTTTTAATTTAAAATATTATTTCTTCTTTAAAATTCTCTACAATAGAAACAAATGGATTTGCTATTGATTGGCCTAATCCACATTTAGAAGCTACTTTCATAGTTTTAGAGAGTTTTATTAATTCATCTAGATAGCTTACTGGTTTTTCGCGTCTTTTAATAGCTTCTATACCTTTTAATAATTGTTGTAAGCCAGCTCTACAAGGTGTACATTGAGCACAGCTTTCTTCTACGAAGAAATCCAGATAATTATGTAAAACATTATACATAGATCTAGAACTATTAAATAACATAACAGAGCCCCCGGTAGGTATGCCTTCGAAACCTATTATAGTACTTTCGAAATTTTTTCTTGGTACACAAAAACCAGAAGCACCGCCTATTTGTACAGCTTTAGTATCGCCATCGCCAAATTCTCTTACAAAATCAGATACTTTCATGCCAAGCTCTAATTCATAAATACCTGGAATAGGGGTATCGCCAGATATAGAAAATACTTTAGAACCACGAGAATCTTTAGTGCCTAATTTTCGAAATTCTTCTACCCCTATATATTCTATCATAGTAACATAAACTAAAGTTTCTACATTATTTATAACTGTAGGTTTATAATTATAACCTGATTTAGTAGGATAAGGTGGTTTATTTCTAGGTTCACCTCGTTTACCTTCCATACTTTCGAATAAGGCACTTTCTTCGCCACAAATATACGCACCACTACCCGAACGCAAGAATAATGTGATATCAATACCTCTATTTTTTAAGTCATTATTAAAATTTTCCATTTTAGGTACTAAATCTTTTTTTAGATAATTATATTCGCCTCTTAGGTACATATAAGCTTCTTTAGCACCCACGCAATATGAAGCTATAGTCATACCGATAAAGATTTTTTCGGGAACCATTTCAATGATTTGACGATCTTTGAAAGTACCAGGCTCACCTTCATCAGCATTACAAATCACATATTTCACATCGCTATCTTCGTTTTTAGTAAATTTCCATTTCAATCCCGTTGGAAAACCTGCACCCCCACGTCCTTTTAGTCCACTATCAATTATTTCATTTATTATATCATCTTGTGATTTCTGCAAAGCTTTATCCAATATATGTAACGGATCGTCTACTTTGCTAAAAATAAGATCTACTTTTTTTAAATTACTTGTATCCATACTAATTTCAATTTTTTGATTTTTCTCTATATTGTTGTATGATTTCAATAGTTTTTTCAGGTGTTAGACTGTGATATACCTCATCATTTATTAGCATCACTGGTCCTTTATGACACCAACCCATACAATTAGCAGTTAGAAGTGTAAATTGCCTATCAATAGTAGTCTCACCTACTTTAATATTCAAAATTTTTTCTAAAGTACTTATTATCTCATCTTTACCAGACATATAGCAACTAATAGTTCTGCAAACTCTAATTACATTTTTACCTCTAGGGACTGTATCAAGAAAAGTATAAAAAGTAGCTGTACCATAAACATCTGCAGCAGATAAATCTAGCTCTTCGGCCACTAAAGCTATATCTAATGGTTCTAAATATTGCTTATCTGCAACTATATCTTGCAAGATAGGCATCAAAGCATTACGACTTTTGCCATGCTTTGCTACTGATTTTTTGATTAATTCTTTTGACTCTTCCATAATATTCTTTTGTTTTATTGTTAATTAATTAACAATGCAAAGTTATATATAATTTTTTATATATAAACAATAAAATAAAACAAATCTATATGTAAATTTTGAAATTAATGTAGATTACAATTTTTTATTACCTATTTTATCTACATTACCTAATTTATAGAAAACCTTGTAAATTAAATATCCTTGTGTATTAAAATATTTTTCCCACCCATTTCGCTCACCTGCAATGTCGTAGCTTTCTATTAATTGTAGTTCTTTATTATCATAATATCTATAATGCTTATTTATTGGCTTACCATCAAAATATTTACCATTATAAAGTTTTTGTTTATTTTTAATATTTCTTATTTCATATTTTCCATTTAAAATATCATTAGAAAATTCTACTTCGTATAATAAATCATTAACTCTATAAATCCACTTACCCATTCTCTCATCACCAATCATTTTTCCTTTTGATATCACATTTCCCTCAATATCATATTCTACATATTCACCTTCTGCTACACCGTCTTGGTAATATATTTTTCGTTTTACATTACCATTATAAAAGTAAAAAATATATTCACCATCTAATTTTCCATTAAAATAATTCATTACTTCAATAATATTTCCTAAAGTATCATAAACTATCCATTCTCCAGATTTTTTTCCATCTCGATAATAACCAGTTTCTAAAACTTTACCATTTTCATAAAAAAAATACCATTTTCCTTGATACTTACCTTTTTCATCTATTATACCTGTACCTTCTAGAATGCCATCCTTAAAAATATATGAAGCTATTATTGTACCATCATTATCATAATCTCGCCTCACTCCATCAGGTACTCCATTATAATAGCTGCCGATAGATTTTATTTTGCCATCAGGATAATAATCCCTTTTGATTTCATGTATTTTCACATCTGAGGTTACTATCACAGAATCAGCTTGATATCTTTTAATACTTATTAATTTATCAGTCTTTAGATCGTAGGTTTTCGAAATACCATATTTCAATCCATTATTATAATGTACTTCGTGTTTTAATTTTTTAGTACTATCTACCTCTATCCATTTGCCAGTTTTTTTACCATTATCATCATACCTATTAATAGATTCGCGACTCAATAAAAATCCATTTTTATAAGTATAAATAGTAATTATACGATTGTCGGTAGTATCATATTCATAACCAATACCATCAGGTACACCATTATTATATGGTATAGTTCGCATCAATTTATTAGAATTAGTAAATGTAAAACAAGTATCTTCTAATTTATTATTAACATATTTACATTTGATAAAATATTTATCATAATATCTATACCAATCTCCATGCAATAATCCCATATTATAATTAATAACTTGAGAAATTTTACCATCCTCATTATAATATTTCCAAGTGCTATCTAGTAAACCATTTACAAATTTGCCTTCTGATCTAATATTACCATTAATATGATAATTAATCCAATATCCATGCGGTACATTATCTTTCATGTATCCTATACTACTTATTTGATCTTTATTATAATAATTAATTAGTTTTTTAATAGAATCTTGTGAAAATAAAATATTAACAAATAAAAAGGTATAAATTAAAAATGCTGTATATTTCATCGAAAATCAATTATTATTTCCAAAATTATGAAATTTTTTATTAAATGAAACCTAATACTTTTTTATTAATTTTGTTAAAAAAAAACTAATTCGGTCCATATCTGATATAGACAAATAAATATATTATGAAAATACATTTTATATTAATTTCATTACTATCTTTTTTGCTAATTTGCTGTGCCACAGTGGAGATGCCAAGTGGCGGTCCTATAGACAAAACACCTCCAAAATTAATTACAGTAACCCCCCGAGATTCTTCTATTCATTTTTCTTATGATAAAATAATATTTATATTCGATGAATTCATAAAACCTGTAACCAAAAACAAGGTCAATATAAATCCATACCTATCTTTGGATAAATATGAAATAGCTACACAAGGCAAAAAAGTTATAATTACATTTGATGATACATTATCTAGCAATACTACCTACACTATAACTTTTAACGAAGCAATAATAGACATCACCGAAGGCAATATTTTGAAGCGTTTGACTTATAGTTTTTCTACTGGTGATTTCATAGATACATGCACATTATCCGGCAAAGCTATATTATCCGAATCTGATCTACCCATGAGTAAAGGTGTAGTAATATTAAATGATAGAGCTGATTTTAACTGGGATTCACCACCTCTTTATTTAGATTATTGCTTAGATGGTATTTTTTTATTTACTAATTTACCTACTGATAGTTTTTATTTATATACATTAGAAGATTTGAATAATAATTTGATGTATGAGATTAATAAGGAGCATGTCGGTTTTTATGAAAATATAATTAATTTATCAAGAGATAATAATTATTCAGATATAGAAGTTTTGAATTTCATAGAATTTCCTAAAAATAAACGAATCATAAGCAATCCCAGGTATAATTTGAATAATACATTGATTATTTTTAATCAGCCACTCAATAGTCCTTTGGTTGCCATCATCCCTGATACATTAAATATTCTGTCATATTGGAATGAAAATAAAGATACGCTTTCGATTTTTTACCCGATTACCAGCTGGGACACAACTAAAATAACTATTAAAGATTTCGGATTAGATACTACAATAAATATTTTGACTAGTCTAAAAGGAACACAAAAAACATCTAAGGATACAGTTTTGAAACTAAGCCTCATAAGTTATGATTCACAATTACTGCCATCCGATTCCTGCATTATCAAAGGTTCTTTACCCTTTAAATGGATTAATACAGATTCTATAATTTTAATAAAAAATGAAAAAGATACAATGCCATTATCATTAAATGAAAATTATGCTTTGTATCATACTATCATAGATAAACTACCAAATGGTGAATATGAATTGATAATAAAAAATAATGCAGCATATTCCATAGCTGGTACAACTAATAAAGAAGAAAAAATTAGATTTTCAAAGTTATCTACACGAGAAGTTTCTATGTTAGAAATAAAATTTTCAAATGCACTCAAGTGGGATGGTATTATAAAACTAAATGGCAAATATTTTAAAAGAAGCTATCTAGTACCAATAGGGACTAGTGAATTCATTATAAATGAATTATTACCAGACAATTATGAACTTATGATAGTAAAAGATGATAATAATAATGGCAAATATGATACAGGTAACTTCGAAAAGCGTATCTTGCCTGAACGAGTATATCGATTTCCCAAAAAAGTAGAAATTATCAAAAATTGGGATCAATCGATTATATGGGATTTATAGAGCAATAAGGATATATACCTATATATTATTGCTACTACATTTCTCATCTTTTTTTTCTCTCTCAGCTATTCCTACTTTACTTTCTATAATATTTTTAATAAATATAATTAGAGATATTCTAATTAATATATTTATAAAGAATCATCTTACAAAGTTTTATTTAATTGTATTGTGATTTTAGTACCATTATTTGTAGATGATGATACTAATATTTTTCCTTTATGATATTCTTCAACTATTCTTTTAGCCAGAGCCAATCCGAGTCCCCACCCATGTTCTTTAGTAGAAAAACCTGGTTTGAATATATACTTCTGTATTTTCGAAGATATACCTTTGCCAGTATCTGAGATATCTATAAATGCATATTTTTCATTTACCGAAAGCTTTATCTCTACTACTTGTTTTTCTTTTTCTATATCTATAGAATCAATGGCATTTTTTACAATATTTTCTATTGCCCATGACAGTAATTCAGCATTTACTGGCAAAACAACATCTTCTTGCGGCTCTATATATAGTTTTAAATCTATCTTTTTCTGTGGTATTCTATGCAAAAAATATTGATGTATCTCCATTAAAAGCTCTATTATTGATACCTCAGTAAAATTAGGTTGAGATCCAATAATATTAAATCTATCACTTACGCGTTGAAGTCGATTAAGATCTTTACGCATCTCACTTATAGTTTCTGATGGTCCATACTCAGCTTCTAAAATTTCTACCCAAGCAAATAATGACGACAAAGGGGTCCCCATTTGATGAGCAGTTTCCTTAGCCATACCTACCCAGATAGAATCTCGCTCTGAAAGATATAAAGCTCTTGAAAAAAATATAACAATTAATACAAAAACCAAAATAATAGCTAATTGTAACAAGATAAACCATCTCATTTTACTAATTACTTGTGATGTTTTATAAAAGATTAATTGTTTCTCTCCATTTGGCAGCTGAATAGTTATAGGTTTGTTTTCAGACTCCATAGAGTTGATCAGCTTTTTCATATATGCATTATCAGTGAGAGCACAAGTATCTATATTGCCACAAGCATAAATTTTTGTTCGGGTAGTATCAGTAACTATTACAGGTATGTTAATATTATTTTCTACAATATCATCTAAAAATTTTTCGACTATATCATTTATGATATAATGAAATTTTTCTATCAATCGAGAATCTGCATAATATAAGTAATGTTTGGTTTTTCCTAAATCTATTTCTATAGGAGGGTAAATAAAAAATTTACTTGCATTTTCTTTGCTAAGATACTTTAAAGTATCATAGGGGGGATTTACATTTTTACTGGCTAATATTCTATTATTCTCGTTTACCATCAAAATGGGTATAGAGTTATTAGAGCTTATGATATCAGCATAAAAAGATAAATCATCACCACTTGCTGCTTTTATTATACGTTTAGTAGCCTCTGCCCATATATTCATTTTTTGACGCTCTTCGATTTCTAACATTGTCAAAAAATCTTGTGTTTCTTTTAATAGATTTGCTCTTTTTTGAATTGTTTTAGCCCATAATTCTATATTCTTTTGCTCAGATATAGCTATTTGCTTCATTATAGAGTTCATATATCCCAGACTGCCTATTACTATAACAAAAGCAAAAAAAATCAATATATATTTTACCCACCTATCTTTATTGATTTTATTCATCAATTTTTTTATTTCAGTTTTAACAATATAAATGATTTAATAATATTATCAAATTACTTATAAAAAGATAATTTATTCAATACTTTGAGATAATCTAGTATTTATTTCGTTCATAAATTCCTTTATTTTTGGCTTTAGCATTAATCCCATTACATAGGGAATGTCTATATTTATTGTTAGCCATAGAGTATTAGCTATCGGATCACTATTAAATAATATGATGATTTCGTTTAAATTTTTCATATTATTAATATTTAGTTTATAAGTAACCTTATTAGATGCAGTATCTATTAGACTTACATAAATCGAGCCTTGATCAGTATCTAACGTTATTTGATTACCTTCGATATTGATATTATTGATATTACTCGACAAATCATTATCGTCTATCTCTTCCCTGTGAGACTCTATTAGTCTCGAGAGACTATTAATATCAGAAAGATAATTCATGATAATAGAAACAGGATAGGGCGGTTTAATTATTTCACTATTTATTTCCATTTTTTATATTTTTTTTAAAAAAATTTAGCTATAATGTATATGCATTGCAGTGTATCTATAAGATTTCATCCACCTCCAAAAAATTAATATCAAAATCTTTTAATTTTTCTAATATAGGATCATAAATATCAGGATCTGTAGGTAACAAGACACCAGATTTATCGATTTTACCTTCTATAAATAGCTCTACTGCAATAGCGAGAGGTAGGCCAACCGTAGTAGCCATAGCTGTATTTTTAATATCTTTACCTATGTATTGAAATGAGGATTTTTTTACGTGCTTTTTATTATTTAGATGATATATAACCTTGTGCTGCATCACTACTAAATCTTTATCATTATCACCAAATTTCCATTTTTCTTCTAATAAATGTTGTAATGCTTGAGCAGGCGTAGCCTTTTGTAGTCCTACAAGTTTATCAGTAAAGATATCTAACCATTCAAATTTATGAAATTCAGGACTATTTTTTTCTATACCTACATAATAGCAAAAGATATCTTCTAATGTTTTTTCAGGAATATTAGGAAGGTAAGAAGCTATTAGTTCTCTCCAAGTCATTTTATCAATATTTTCTATTTCATAACTATCGTCAGTGATACCGAGCTGCACAAATCCATCCCATGCTTTGCAATACCCTGGCCGCCTAATAGTGCCTCTCAGCATAGATTTTACATTATCTAATCCATATACAAATCTATATTTTAATGAATCTCTATTAGGATATACTTCGAAATCACCTAAACCTGAAATATTAATTGGTTTGGTCCATTGAAAAATTCGATGATATGGAATGTATTTGTATTGACCATTTTCTAAAAATTTTGCTGGCTCCATACCTGCCAAAACCACATTACGTGGATTCCAAGTGAATTTATAATTCCAAGGATTATCATCACTTTCTGGGGCTACTAAGCCACCCGTAGAACTTTCGAACTCTAATATTTCACCATCTTTATCTTTGATATCATTTATTATTTTCATAGCAGACATATGATCTAATCCAGGGTCTAGTCCACATTCATTGAGAAATAATAATTTTTTTGATTTCACTTCGTTATCTAAAGCTTTCATTTCAGGCGAAATATATGAAGCTGTGAATAAATGCTTTGACAGAGCTAAACAATCTTTGGCAATAAGAATATGATACTTAGCTGGCACCATAGATACTATGATATCAAAATTTTTTATACATTCATATCTAGCTTGATCATCTGTAACATCTAATTTTATTTTTGGTATATCTAAATATTCTAATAATTCTAAATTTTGCTCAGCAACAGTAATATTCCAATTTTTTTCTTTTGCTTGTTTTGATAGATAATCTATTAATACCTTAGCTGAAAAACCAGCTCCTATTACTAATATTGACTTCATAATTATTGTTTTTTTTGATTATTATTAATAAATTGTTTCATATATTCATAATCGGGAGTAAACTTTCCTTTATACAATATAGTGCCCCTTTTGAGAGGTAATGGAATTTCTAATTTATTAAAATTTTTCTTCCAATTTGCTTTTAATAAAGCTTCTATATATGGCAAGAGTATACTCGAAAAATATGTACTAGCATCCATTGGAAGCTCTGTAGGCAAGATATCTACTGCTAGCACTGGTAAACCTTCTGAATATAGATCTATGATATAATCACGAGTAGCGGGATTGTAAATTAATACAGGATTTTCTACTTCTGTAGAAGTTTTTGTGATCTCTACTCCACCATTAATATCGCATGATATGTCGCCAATGCCTAATAATCTAAAATCAGGTTTACCCCAATTATCAATTATATATTTCTCTTCTACTACTCGAGGATATTTTTGATCCCAATAAGAAGCATGAATTAACACATTCAAATATGGCAAATATTGATAAAAAATACTTTCATAATTTTCGGGATGTAAATAATAATCATTGAGGTCAAATTTACCACCATCCCTTCTTTTTACCATATCTTTTTCTTTAAAAACAACTTTGTAAATATGATGTGGTGATGGAGGTATATCAGAAAATCTCTTAAGATCCTCAGGTAAGATTTCTTTTACAGGTAAAAAATGTAAAATTTCTTGTACACCTTTACTTACATTGCCATAACCAGTAATACCTATGATAAATGGAATCAAACTTTCAGGCAAACCATTTTTTAAAATATCAAAACCAATTTCTGACATAGAAGCTATGATATTATCAAGATTAGAATATTCAAATGCTCTTTTTAGCTTATCAAAAGGATTGGCAATACCTTTATAAACCAATCTTTTACCTACCATCCACAATGTATCTACCAAGCCAGCATTACCTGCATAATTGCCAAAAAAAATCAATCTTTTACCGAAATCATCTACTATTTTTTCGTAATCTATGAGGGTGGCCCTTTGTTTGATCAGTTGTTTTAGCATAGGAATATTATGTTTTTGTCCTTTTATAGTATGAGAAAAGAAAAGGTATACCTTATCAGCGTATATTTCCTCTTCAGGTATTTCTTTTATACCTATTATAATATCGGCTTGTTCTAAAGAATTTACAATTTTTGCACCAGCTTTTTCATATTCTTCATCGGTAAAAATTCTTTTATTTGAACTTTGTACTAAAACTTTAAAGCCTTGCTTTACTAGTTTATTAACATGTTCTGGGATCACAGCTACTCGTTTTTCACTTGGATACTTGGTTTCAGCTCTTATTCCTAAATTCATAATTCTATATTTTATGACAAATATATGAAAAATAATTATATTATTAATATATTTTGTAATATTCTTTATCTGAATAGTCTTATAATATCATTTAAATTAGCATAAATAACTAAAGCTAATAAAAACATCAATCCAATAAATTGAGCACCAATAAGAAATTTTTCGGAAGGTTTGCGTCCTGTGATCATTTCTACTAAAACAAAAAGAATATGTCCACCATCTAATCCAGGTATAGGAATAATATTAAGGACTGCAAGCATAATAGATAAAAAAGCTGTTAGATTCCAAAAAGCTAACCAATTCCACTGCCCTGGAAAAATTTTTCCCATGGTTATAAAGCCTCCTAATCCTTCATAGCCTTTTACTTCTTTAGAAAAAATCAGACCTAGTTGCTTTACATAAGAATTAATAATCTCCCAGGTCCTATTGAAACCTCTAGGTATGGATTGCCAAAAAGTATATTTATACGAATAAATTTCAAAAAATTGTGATAAGTCTGCTACCGGCATCACCCCAATGATACCTGTCGATGGTACGGCCACATTTAGAGTGATAGTGTCGTTATTCCTTACGACCCATAAATCAACTTCTTGATCTTTGTAGTTTTGCAATAATGCTTTTATATCTGTGAAATAAGGTGTTATAGTATCTTGTATGCCTATTATTTTGTCTCCTTTTTGCAATCCAGCTAAAGCTGCGGCACTATTTTCTACAACAGAATCAATAATAAATGGAAAACGAGGGAAAAAAAATTGAATAGGCTCATCCTGTTTGATTAGTTTATTTAAAAAATCTGATGGTACAGGTATATACACAAGGCTATCACCACGCTGTACTATGATAGTATTACCTTTTTCTAGTAATAAAGTAGGTATTATCTCAGTAAATGAATTGACAGGATGATCGTCTATGGCAACAACTAAATCACCATTACGAAGTCCTATAGCTTGAAAAGTACTATCTACTGCTAATCCATATTTCAAAGATGAATTAGGTAAATATTGCTCCCCAATATTCCATAAAATAAAAATATTAATAACTATTGCTAATAAAACATTCATCAATACCCCGCCAAACAAAATTAAAAAACGTTGCCAAGCCTTCTTACTCCTAAATTCCCATGGTTGAGGTTCATTTTTCAGATGGTCGGTATCCATGCTCTCATCTACCATGCCAGCTATTTTAGTATATCCTCCTAAAGGTATCCATCCTATACCATATTCTGTTCCTTTATAATTAAATTTTAATAAACTAAATTTATAATCAAAAAAAATATAAAATTTTTCAACTTTGACTTTAAAAATTTTAGCAAATAAAAAATGACCAAATTCATGAACTAAAATTAAAATACTAAGAGCAAAAAGTAATTGCAAAATTTTTATAATGACTGTCATAAATTATTATATTTGATTTATAATTTCACAAGATATTTTTCGTGCCCTCTGATCTACACTTATTAAATGTTCGACGTTTTCAACAGAAGTCGGAGTGAATTTTTCTAAAGTTTTTTCTATCACTGTATACATTTGAGTAAATTTGATTTCTTTATTTAGAAAGGCGTAAACAGCTATTTCATTAGCTGCATTTAATACACAGGGCATTATACCACCAATATTTAAAATATCATAGGCTAACTGCAGATGAGGGAAATGTTTGATATCAGGATTATCAAATGATAGAGAGTGTAGCTCAACGAAATCAGGAGTATCGAAATTAGTTGGTAGGCGATAAGGGTATGTAAGAGCATAAAGAATAGGTATTCGCATATCGGGAATACTCAATTGTGCTTTAATAGATCCATCTATAAATTGTACCATAGAATGAATAATAGACTCGGGATGAATCAAAACCTTAATATTAGAAGGTGCAATACCAAAAAGCCAATGAGCTTCGATAACTTCAAACCCTTTATTCATCAGAGTAGATGAATCAATGGTAATTTTATTACCCATTTGCCATCGTGGATGCCTTAGAGCTTCATCAATAGTGATATTATCAAAATCTTCAAATTTTAGATTTTTAAATGGTCCACCAGAGGCTGTTAATATTAATTGACTAACAGTATTTAACGCTTCTCCTTGTAGACATTGAAATATAGCTGAATGTTCACTGTCGATAGGTATTAGAAATGCTTTGCCTTGCTTCACTTCATTTATGACCAATTCACCTGCAACTACTAGAGCCTCTTTAGTAGCTAAAGCTATCCTTTTACCCGCTTTAGCGGCTTCAAGAGTTGGTTGTAAGCCAGCAAATCCTACTAAAGCTATTATCACTATATCAATATTATCACTCTTAGCTATATGATTGATAGAGTCTGCACCTGAAAATACCTTGATATCAGTGTCTTTTAGCATGTCTTTCAGTTCTAAATACAACTCTTGATTACTAATTACAACGGCATTTGGATGATGCTCTAATGATTGCTTAGCTAATAATTCAACATTTTCATTAGCAGTTAATACTTCTATTTCAAATATTTCTGGAAACATCTCAACAACCTCGATAGTTTGTCTACCTATTGATCCAGTGGAACCTAAAATAGCAAGTTTTATTTTCTCTTTCATTTCCAAAAAATTTCTGGGTTTACAGCATTGCCATCCAAAAAAACTGAGATATCTATAAAAGATTTTTCGGGTTTGGCATTACCAATATTAGAATTGTTTTTTACCTGAACGCCAATACCCACATTTACTTTATCTAGATTTTTGTAAATAGATATCATATTATTATTATGCTGTATAATTACTTGTTTGCCATTAATATGTGATATCATACCAGTATCTATCACGGTACCATCAGCCATGGCTTTCACTATTTCTGATGATTTACTTTCTAGACGCACATTCATAGGCATAGGGGCCTCACCATATTTTTTTATAATCTTTGGAGTGCTTAGAGGATACGATAATTTAATATTATTTAAATTAACATTTTCAGTTTTATAAAAAAAAGCCCTTAAAGTTTTATTATAACTAGTATCCATAGTCATTAATAAATTATGCAAATTATAATAATAAACTTCTCTCTGATTTAATATCTCTACTAAGCTATCAGTTTTTTTAGCTAAACTATAAGCCATTTCTTTTTCTTTAATATCACCATATCCTGGAATATATTGCCTAAGAGGTGTATAAGCAATAATTATAGTGGTAACTATGATCAATAACAATACAAATAAAGCTAAAAAAAGAAAAAATTTAAGTCTAGTAAGATAAATAGTAAAAATAACCTCTAAATTATCTAACCTACGTAATATTAGTATATAAGGATGCCTAAAATTTCTAAATAATCTTTTAGGAGTAATCTTTACATTTTTTTTCACAGCCAAATAAATATTTTCTTAAAATGCAAATTTCGTAAAAATAAATAAAATAAGTAGAATTAACTTTTTATTTTCAATTTTTTACAAAAAATAGGAATAATAATACTTGAGCACAATTCAATGAACTTTTTAAAATATAAGGTGAGAAAATGTGGTGAAAGGAATCGAAAAGGGTCCAGAAGCAAATCATTGTTGTACTTGAAGTAGTTTATCTATACTTCGTATTCACCAGCCGCCAATACTCATCCCACGCCCATCTGTCCGAGGATGCAAGGTTTAAAAGCCGACCAATGTCTGATTCTATCTCACTTGTTAAGTATTTATGTGTGATTACAAACCACATCAGATAGCTCTGCAGGTATTTAGTAGCCACTCCTCTAAATCGCCGCAACCAAACCTTGAAATCATTTATGTGCTTATCGACTACCTGTACACTGTATACACCGCGTCTAATTATTTAATTATGCTATAAACTACGTAAAGTAAAACAAAGGATATTTTTAAGTAACTCCGCTCAATAAATCACCTTTATGAAGCGTAATTTTTACAAAGCTAAATTTCCTGGCTATGATTATTTTAATTGGAATAGAAATTATAGAAGGGGAAATTATCGTAATTGTGAGGGAATCGAAAAGGGTTTAGAAACAAATTATTGTTTTACTTCAAGTAGTTTATCTATACTTTGTATTCACCAGCCGCCAGTACTCATCCCACGCCCATCTATCCGAGGATGCAAGGTTTAAAAGTCGACCAATGTCAGATTCTATCTCACTTGTTAAGTATTTATGTGTGATTACAAACCACATCAGATAGCTCTGTAAGTATTTGGTAGCCACACCTCTAAATCGTCGCAACCAAACCTTGAAATCGTTTACATGCTTATCGACTACCTGTACACTGTAAACACCACGTCTAATCTGTGTTTTGTTTACAACAACTTTTTTACTTTTGGTCCCCTTCACAGCTTTTTTGAATTCCTTCTTTTGCTTCACACATATTAAGTTGCTATCTGTCACTCTATGCGATAGCTCTTCTCTTATCTGACTATTGGTTACTTTTTTGCGTCCTACGTGTTTGAAAAGTAAATTGCCTTCCCTGTCTGTCATTACCAGCACAGCTACTTTGGGATGTTTCTTTTTCTTTGCTTTTTCGTATTCTTTTC
>Ga0208564_1001138_pt1 | contig 22643 bp, 18 predicted proteins | sample AD_UKC073_MetaG_FD_184439 | JGI IMG/M metagenome (GOLD analysis project Ga0208564, IMG submission 184439) | Active sludge microbial communities of municipal wastewater-treating anaerobic digesters from USA - AD_UKC073_MetaG (SPAdes) (version 2) | ecosystem: Engineered > Bioreactor > Anaerobic >... | reverse complement strand
CCCACGGCGCGCATCGGCCAGGCGATGACGGTGGAGATCGCCGGCATCGGCCGCCTGCACAACACGCTGGTCGCGGAGGCTGCATGAGCAACGCCCGCCCCCTGCGCACCGCCCGTGTCGCGTACAGCGGCGCCGTGCACACCGCCACGCCGGTGGACGGTGACAGCACGGCCCGGCTGCGGCTGGCCGATGGCCGCCTGGTGGCCGAAGCCGACGTGGTGTGGCTGCCGCCCTTCGACGTGGGCAGCATCATCGCCCTGGGCCTGAACTACGCCGACCATGTGAAGGAGCTGGCCAAGGAGCTGACGGTCACCACGCAGGACGAGCCGCTGGTCTTCCTGAAGGGGCCGAACAGCCTGGTGGGCCACCAGGGCGCCACGCGGCGGCCGGCGGGTGTGGCCTTCATGCACTACGAGTGCGAGCTGGCGGTGGTGATCGGCCGCCCGGCCAAGGCCGTGAAGGCCGCCGACGCCATGGCCCATGTGGCCGGCTACACCGTGTGCAACGACTACGCGGTCCGCGACTATCTGGAGAACTGGTACCGCCCCAACCTGCGGGTGAAGAACCGCGACGGCGGCACGGTACTGGGGCCCTGGTTCGTCGACGCCGCCGCGGTTCCCGACCCGCATGCGCTGCAGCTGCGCACCCTGGTCAATGGCCAGGTGACGCAGCGCGGCACGACCGCCAACATGGTCAACCGCATCCCGGCGCTGATCGAATACCTGAGCAGCTTCATGACGCTGCAGCCGGGCGACGTGATCCTGACCGGCACGCCGGACGGCGTGGTCAATGTCAACGAGGGCGACGCCGTCGTCTGCGAGATCGACGGCATCGGCCGCCTGGTCAACCACATCGTCGGCGACGCCACCTTCCACCGCTGAGCACGGCGCCCCGGCGGCGTCACCGGCGTTAGTTCATTTTCAAACGGAAACCACCATGCGCATCCAGCACCTGATCGACGGCAAGCCAGTCGACAGCGCCGACACCCTCGACACCATCAACCCGGCCACCCAGGCCCACCTGGCCGAACTGGCCGCCGGTGGCGCGGCCGAGGTGCAGGCGGCGGTGGCCGCGGCCAAGGCGGCCTTCCCCGCCTGGGCCGGGCGCCCCGCCACCGAGCGCGCCGCCCTGATGCGCAAGCTGGGCGACCTGATCACGAAACATGTGCCCGAGCTGGCGCGCACCGAGACCCAGGACACCGGCCAGACCATCAGCCAGACCGGCAAGCAGCTGGTGCCGCGTGCGGCCGACAACTTCCACTACTTCGCCGAGATGTGCACCCGGGTGGACGGCTACACCTACCCCACGCCCACGCACCTGAACTACACGCTGTTCCACCCGGTGGGCGTGTGTGCGCTGATCAGCCCCTGGAACGTGCCCTTCATGACCGCGACCTGGAAGGTGGCGCCGTGTCTGGCCTTCGGCAACACCGCAGTGCTGAAGATGAGCGAACTGAGCCCCATGACCGCCGACCGCCTGGGCCAGCTGGCGCTGGAGGCGGGCATTCCGCCGGGCGTGCTGAACATCGTGCACGGCACCGGCCGCGGCGTGGGCGAGCCGCTGTGCGCCCACCCCGACGTGCGGGCGATCAGCTTCACCGGGTCCACCGCCACTGGCAACCGCATCGTGCAGGCGGCGGGCCTGAAGAAGTTCAGCATGGAGCTGGGCGGCAAGAGCCCGTTTGTCATCTTCGACGACGCCGACCAGGCACGCGCGTTGGACGCCGCGGTGTTCATGATCTTCAGCAACAACGGCGAGCGCTGCACCGCCGGCAGCCGCATCCTGGTGCAGCGCAGCATCTATGCCGACTTCGTGCAGAAGTTCGTCGAGCGCGCCAGGCGCATCTCCGTGGGCGACCCGCTGGACGAGGCCACCCTGGTCGGCCCGATGATCACCCAGGCCCACCTGGCCAAGGTGCGCAGCTACATCGAGCTGGGGCCGAAGGAAGGCGCCACGCTGCTGTGCGGCGGGGTGGACCGGCCGTCCTATGCCCCGGCGCTGCAGGGCGACCTGCAAAAGGGCAACTTCGTCTGGCCGACGGTCTTCGCCGACGTCGACAACCGCATGCGCATCGCCCAGGAGGAGATTTTCGGCCCGGTGGCCTGCCTGATCCCCTTCGACGACGAGGCCGACGCGATCCGCCAGGCCAACGACATCGCCTACGGCTTGTCGAGTTATGTCTGGACCGAGAACCTGGGCCGCGCCCACCGCGTGGCCGCCGGCATCGAGGCAGGCATGTGCTTCGTCAACAGCCAGAACGTGCGCGACCTGCGCCAGCCCTTCGGCGGCACCAAGGCCAGCGGCACCGGGCGCGAGGGTGGCACCTGGAGCTACGAGGTGTTCCTGGAGCCGAAGAACATCGCGGTGAGCATGGGGGCGCACCACATTCCGCATTGGGGCGCCTGAGCAAGCACGCCAGCCAGTCCGGCAGAACCCCGCGACGGAGCACCCCGCATGCCCGCTGATCCCTTGGTCTACGACAGCACGCGGCTGGCGCAGGCCTACGCCTGGCACCGGCCCGCGGTGCACCCGCTGGTGCTGGCGCAGCTGCGCGCAGCCATGGGCGACGGGCTACCGGTGGCGCACGCGCTGGACGCCGGCTGCGGCGCCGGCGCCTCGACCGCGGCTCTGCTGCCCCTGGCACGGCAGGTGACCGGCCTGGACCCCTTCCTGCCGATGCTGCAGGCCGCGCGCTCCCGCGTGCCGCAGGCAGACTTCGTGCAAGGGCGACTCGAAGCGATCCCCTGCCCCGGCGCAAGCTTTGATCTGGTGGCGTCGGCAGGCGCGATCAACTACACCGAGCCGCGCGTCGCGCTGGCCGAGCTGGCGCGCGTGCTCAAGCCAGGCGGCTGGCTCGCGCTGTACGACTTCTCCGACGGGCGCCCGCAGAGCGAAGAAGGGCGGACCAACGACCCGGTGGCGGCCAAGCGCAAGGCCTATCCCTCGTCGGGTGGCTACGCGCTGGACCTGCCCGGCCTGCCATTCAACGAGCACGGGCTGACCCTGTCGTCACAGCAGCGCTTTGCATTCGACCTGCCGATGACCGCGCAGCAGTACCTCGACTACATGATGGGCGACACGGGCGTTGAGGCGGCGATGGCCGCAGGCGCCGCCGAGCCGGATGTGCGCACGCACATGGCCCAGCTCGTCGACCGGGCCTTTGCTGGCCGCGACTGCGCCGTGCGCTTCAGCGCCGAACTGGTGGTGGCGCGCCGGGTGGCGCAGGCCGCCTGAGCCGTCGCACCCCACCCTCCTTCCAATCCCCGGAGCATTCCCATGGGAACCCTCGCCCTCGCCGCCAAGATCACCCACGTCCCGTCGATGTACCTGAGCGAGCTGCCCGGCCCGCGCCACGGCACGCGGCAGGATGCGATCGACGGCCACCGCGAAATCAGCCGCCGCTGCCGCGAGGCGGGCGTGGACACGCTGGTGGTGTTCGACACGCACTGGCTGGTCAATGCCAGCTACCACATCAACTGCGCGCCGCACTTCCAGGGCACCTACACCAGCAACGAGCTGCCGCACTTCATCGCCAACATGGCGTTTGAATCGCCCGGCAACCCGGCGTTGGGGCAACTGCTGGCAAAGGTGGCCAACGAGCACGGCGTGGAAACGCTGGCCCACCACGCCACCACGCTGAACCCCGAGTACGGCACCCTGGTGCCGCTGCGCTACATGAACGCCGACCGGCACTTCAAGGTGGTGTCGGTCTCGGCCCTGTGCACCAGCCACTACCTGAACGACAGCGCCCGCCTGGGCTGGGCGTTGCGCCGCGCGGTGGAGGACCACTACGACGGCACCGTGGCCTTCCTGGCCAGCGGCAGCTTGAGCCACCGCTTCGCCCAGAACGGCCTGGCGCCCGAATTCGCGTTCAAGCTGTGGAGCCCCTTCCTGGAGCGGCTGGACCGCAGCGTGGTGCAGATGTGGCAGCGCGGCGAATGGGCCGACTTCTGCGCCATGCTGCCCGAGTACGCCAGCAAGGGCCATGGCGAAGGCTTCATGCACGACACGGCCATGTTGCTGGGCGCCCTGGGCTGGTCGGCCTACGACGCGCCGGTGGAGGTGGTCACGCCCTACTTCGGCGCGTCGGGCACCGGGCAGATCAATGCGGTGTTCCCGGTCACGCCGCAGGACGGCAGCGCCGTGCCGGCGGCACAGGCCTCGGCCGCCGACGGCTACACCTCGGTGGCGACGCGGCTTTAATGCATGAGACGAGCGACCCATGCTGAACAACGAAATCATCCAGACCCTGGCGCTGGAACTGCAGGCCGCCCGCCGCGACCGCGTGCCGCTGCGCCACTTCTCGCAGCGCTTTCCGCAGATGACCGTGGACGACGGCTACGCCATCCAGCGCGCCTGGGTGGCGCTGGAACTGGCCGCCGGCCGCACCATCAAGGGACGCAAGATCGGCCTGACCTCGCGGGCGATGCAGCTGTCCAGCCAGATCGACGAGCCCGACTACGCCCCGCTGATGGACGACATGTTCTTCGCCGGCGGCGGTGACATCCCGATCGACCGCTTCATCGCGCCGCGCATCGAGGTGGAGCTGGCCTTCATCCTGGGCAAGCCGCTGAAGGGCCCGGGCGTGACGCTGTTCGACGTGCTGTCGGCCACCGAGTACGTGAGCCCGGCCATCGAGATCATCGATGCGCGCATCGAGCAGTTCGACCGCGACACCAAGGCGCCGCGCAAGGTGTCCGACACGATCAGCGACTTCGCCGCCAATGCCGGCATCGTGCTGGGCGGGCGGCCGGTGCGGCCGCTGGAGGTCGACCTGCGCTGGGTGGGCGCCCTGCTGCACAAGAACGGCGTGGTCGAGGAAACGGGACTGGCCGCCGCCGTGCTGAACCACCCGGCCAACGGCGTGGCCTGGCTGGCCAACAAGATCTCGCCGCACGGCGAGCAGCTCCATGCCGGCGACGTGGTGCTGGCCGGCTCGTTCACCCGGCCGACGAATGCGGTGCGCGGCGACACGCTGCATGCCGACTACGGGCCGCTGGGCAGCATCAGCTTCCGGTTCGTGTAGGTCGCAGGGGCGGCAGCCGGGCCGGCACCCGGCACCCGGCAGCCAGGTGGACGCGTGGCAGCGTGGGCGCTGGCAGCCATCCCAGGGGCCACGTGGTGCGGCAGGCTGCGGCTTTGGGTCAAAGATGCCCTTGATAACTACAATTATCAAGGTGACGAATTCAGTCCGACAAAACCCTTGCCCAAAGCGTAGACTGCGGACTTCTTCAAGCCCGACAGGCACTTGGCAAGCTCTTGCGCCAGCACGCCCATGCCCACCGCCCCACCACCGCCCGCGTCCAAGCCCGGGGCACAGCGCCAGTCACAGGGCCATGGGCGGCGCAAGTCCGCCGAGCTGAAGCCGCTGCCAACGGCGCGCTGGCTGGGCGCTCCCCAGATGGCCTTCGTGCGCAGCTGGGCCGAGGGCCTGGACCTGGTGGACGCCTGGAACCGCCTGCTCTACGTCGACGGGGCCGGTGACGCCCGCCGCGCTCGTGGCGAGCTGCAGCGCCTGCTCGATGCGCTGCGTGCGCTGGCCCGCGCCCATGGCCGCCCGGAGGTCGCGGCGCTGCTGCAGCGCAACCCCGAGGCAATGGTCGACACCGGCCCGACAGCGCCCACGCTGGAGGCCTTTGCGCAGCGCCATCCGCCGGACTACCACAGCGAGGCCGAGCTCGCCGCGCTGTACGAGGCGGAATTCGGCCGCGCGGATGCCCGCAGCGCCGCGCGCCGCCGCCAGCGCCTGCGCGAACGGCAGCTGGCCGCCCTGCAGTGGCTGGCGCAGGTCGGAGCCCGCGCGCCGCAGCCCGCCGACGCAGTCGATGCCTGGCTGGATGCCCGGGTGGCCGCCCGCCTGGCCGTGGTGGGCATCCGCAACCTGGGCGAACTGCACTTCTGGATCCGCACCAAGGGCTTCCACTGGCACCGCCAGGTGCCGCGCCTGGGGCCGCAGGGCGCGGCGCGCATCGTGCGCTGGATGCAGGGCCAGGCCGCGACCCTGGGCGCCCTGCCCTCGCCTGCGCTGCTGCCGCGCGCACTGGTCGACCTGCGCGCCGCCACCCCGGCGCCGTGCATCGGCATCGTGCCGCTGGAGCGCTTCGTCTCGCCCGCCGACCGCGACGGCTCGCAAGGCACGAACCGCGCACCACAGGCGCGCTGCAAGATCGCCGCCGCCAATGACTACGAGGCCATCGCCGCCTGGCTGCGCCTGCGTCTGCCCGACCCGCACAAGCCCGGTCACACCTGGCGCGCCTACCGCAAGGAGGCCGAGCGCTTCCTGCTGTGGGCGGTGCTGGCGCGCGGCAAGGCCCTGTCATCGCTGGACGGCGACGACTGCGTGGCCTACCGGGACTTCATCGCCGCGCCCACGCCGGAGTGGACCGGCCCCAGCGCCGCGCAGCGGTGGACCGAAGCCTGGCGGCCGTTCGCGGGGCCGCTGTCCGCACGCTCGCAGGCCACGGCGATGACCATCGTGCGCAGCCTGTGCGAGTGGCTGGTCCGGCGCCACTACCTGGATTCGAACCCCTGGGACGATGTGCCGGCGCGTGCCGATGCGCCGTCGATGCCCCAGTTGCGGGCCTTTACGCTGCGGCAGTGGTCGCTGGTGCGGACCTGGATCGACGGCGAGATCGGGCGTGCGCCCTCCCCTGCCCTGCATCGGCTGGGTTTCCTGCTGGCGTTCGGGTCGACGACCGGCCTGCGCCTGTCGGAGCTGGCCGCGGCGAAGCTGGGCTGGCTGCGGCTGGAGCAGCTGGACGACGTCCACGGCGACGAACTCGCCTGGTCGATCATGGTGCTGGGCAAGCGCAACAAGTGGCGCGAGGTGCCGCTGCCCGATCCGGCGATGGCCACGCTGCGGGCCTGGCTGGTGCAGCGCGGGCTGGGCGCCGATCCGCTGGCCTGCGATGCCGCGCTGCCGCTGGTGTGCCGGCTGGAGGACAGCCGCGGCGTCGACGGCGGACTCTCGGCCGCACGCATTCACGACGTGCTGCGCGACGGCTTCGAGCGCTGCGCGCTGGCGGTTCAGGCCAGCGATCCCCGTGCGGCCGAGCGCATCCGCCAGGGCTCGACGCACTGGCTGCGCCACACCTACGGCGCCCATTCCATCGCCCGCGGCGTGCCGCAGGATGTGGTGCAGGCCGCCCTGGGCCACGAGAGCCTGGCCACCACCTCGATCTATGTGCGCAGCGAGAAGGCGCGCAAGCACCGGGCGCTGCAGGCAGCCTTCCACGGCGTGGTCCGTCCGGGCGACGACAGCGCCTGAACAGGCGCAGGCATTCCCGGACACTTTCGCTGCATCTGGCGCTGTCGACCAGCGTCGGCACACGCCAGGTCACCCTGCCCTTCCCGCCTGGCTCGCGGGGCCCGCCCAGCCTGGCCTGTGGTTCCGTACCACGGCCCTGCCGGTTCAGCCGGCCGGACATCGGCCGGGTCTGGTGTGGGTCCGGGTGCGTGGTTCCGTACCACGGATGACCCGGCTGCGTGGTTCCGTACCACGCCCGGCGGGCGTGGGCGAACCAGGTTCAGCCCGCGGCGCCGCCGGCCAGGTCGTCCAGCAGGCGCTTCAGCCCGGCGCAGAAGGCATCAAGCTGGGGCCGCGACAGGCTGCCGCGCGGCAACTCGACCGTGGCCGTGCCGCCCTTGCCCAGGCGAACGGTCACCGACCGGCCCCCAGCCAGGGCGACCTTCAGGTCGACCGCGCCGGCCACGGCCACGGCCACTGCCGCCGGCCTGGCCGTCGCCGCATCCATGAGCATGCGGAACACCTCGCCCGGCGCAGGCCGAGGCGACTGCCGTGCCAGCTGGCGTGCCGCCGCCCGCAGCGCATCCGGCGCAGCCTGGTGCGCCTTGTCCAGCGCCACGGCCCAGCGGAACTGAATGTCGCAGGGGCTGGCGAAGGCGGCGACCACCTCCTCGGGCAGATCGGCCACCCGCAGCGCCTTGGACACGTTGCTGTGGTCCAGGCCGATCACCTCGGCGAGCTTGCGTGCGCTGGGGAACAGCCCCTCGCGCAAGGCCCGGTGGTAGCTGACGCCCTGCTCCCAGGCCGACAGGTTCGCCCGGCCCCGGTTCTCGCGCTGCATCTGCACGTACAGGGCCTGGTCGCTCACGTCCTCCTCGACCACCGCGCGCACCGGCAGGCCCAGCTCCAGGCAGGCCCGTGTGCGCCGCGAGCCGAAGATCAGCTCGAAGCGCGGCGCCGAGCCATCGGCCGGTGCCCCGCGGATCGGCCGCAGCTTCACCGGCTGCACGTTGCCGCCGGCGCTTTCGATCTCCTGCTTCAGCTCCAGGAAGGCCGCATTGGTGAACGAGTCCGGGTGGCGGTCGGCCCAGCGCGTCAGCCGGATCAGCCGCGGGTCGATCAACTGCTCGCCCACCTGCAGCTTCAGGCGGTCGACCTCGGCATGCAGGCGCCGCACTTCGTCGCTGTCCTCCTGGGCATTGGCGATCACGCGCGACAGCAGGCCGATGCCGGTCTTCGGCAACGCCTGGCGCGGCACCGGCGCCGGGCCTTCGGCCATCGGCCCGCCGGCAGGCGCAGGCGGCGGCAGGCTGTCGCCGCCGGGGATGCGGAAACTGATGCCCTGGCCCTTCTTCGGGGTTGCCATCTCAGCCTCCCACCTGGCGGCGCCAGAAGGTTTCCATCTGCTGCTCGATCAGGTCGACGAAGCGGTCGTAGGCCTCGAAGGCGCTCTTGAAGGTGCGGGTCGAGGCGTTGTCGCGGCTGGCGTCGTAGACGGTGCCGAACTCCTTGCTGGCGGTGCGCACCGCCTCCACATCCGGAATCTCCACCGGCAGCACGCGCTCGGCATAGGCCGCCTGGATCCATTCGCGGATGATCGACGTCGACTGGCCCGTGTTGTCCTTGGGCGCGGCGTACTTCACCTTCGATAGCAGCACGTTGATGAACGCGAAGTCCTTGCCCGCGCCGCGCTCGGAGAAATCGTCGGCCAGGTCCTTGAACAGGTCCCAGAACTGCGCGCTGGAGGCGAAGTCCAGGTTGTTGGGCGGCAGCGGCATCACGATGCCGTCGCTGGCCATCAGCGCGTTGACCGTGAGGAACGACAGGGAAGGGGGAGTGTCGCAGATGATCACGTCGTAGACCGTGCGCAGCGGGTCCAGCCCGAAGTCCATCGCCCGCCAGAACTGGAAGCCCTTCTCCTTGAGTTGGCGCGTGGGCAGCAGGAACTCGGCCGAGAACAGCGACGAGCAAGCGGGAATCAGGTCGATGCCGTCCCAGTAGGTGGGCCGGATGGCATAAGCCAGGTCGGTCGCATCGCCGCTGAACAGCGGCATCAGCGTCTGCGTCAGGTCGACCTCGGCATCGGGCAGAAAGCCGAACAGCGTGGTCATGCTGCCCTGCGGGTCGACGTCGACCACCAGCACCCGGTGGCCGCGCATGCTCAGGCCCTGGGCCAGCGTGGTGGCGGTGGTGGTCTTCGAGCTGCCACCCTTGAAGTGGGCGGTGGAGATGGTGATCGCCTCCGCACCCTCCGGCCGCAGGTGGGCGACGCGGTACTGGCGCGCCCACTCGCGCATCTCGGCCAGGCTGAACTCGCGCCGCGCCCCGGTGGCGCTCAGGCGCCCGGTGGGCAGGCCGTTGGGGTGCCGCACCCGGTATTCGTACTGCGAGCGTTCCAAGCCCAGGCGGTCGATCAGCTGGGTGGCCGAGAAGGTGGGCGCGGCCTTGCGCGACTCCGGCGCCAGCATGTGCCCGCGGGCCTGTGCCACGATGGAGGTGGCGCGCTCGGCCTGGTCGCGGATCGACTTCAGGGTGATGGGGTGTGTCGCTGCGGTGAAGGCAACGGCGTCGCTTGCGGCGGGGCGGGGGTTCTTGGCCATGTCTGCGAATTTAACGCATCCATGTCGAATGACGCCGGATCGGCGAGTTGCACATGAATCCATGCTTCTGCCATGTGCGGCTGTGGCGCGGCAGGCATTTCCGGACACTTGGAGATCCACAGCGTCGTCCGGATCTTCCAGATTTCTATCATTCAAGACTTCCTGCGGCGGATTCTGCCGCTGCATCAAGCACTTGGCGCAGAAAGCGTCCGGCTTGGGCCGCATGCCCGTCCGGGAATGCCTGCAACTGCGTCCGGCTTCGGTCCGGCCTGCGTCCCGGAACGCCGGGCTGCGCCGTCCGGCCTGTGGATAACCTGGCGTCCGGGATTTCCGGCCCCTGGCGTGGCGGCAGGCGTTGACGGCTGGGGCGCCCGCCGGGCCCAAGTGTCCGGAAAAGCCGGCCCGCCGGCGGCAGGGCAGGGCGCCATCACCGGCGGCAGACCGGGGTGGGGGCCAAGGGCAAGGGACGGCGTGGACCGCCGTCATGCGTCCGGAGATTGCCAGGTCGGCTGGACACTTGTTCGCCCGCGGGCCCCTAGAATGGACGGATGGCGAATCCGGTCCCGACCAGGCAGCTCGACGTCGTGCAGGGCATGCTGCACAAGTCGGTCATCGCCCTGGCCATCGTGCCGACCAACCGTTCGCTCACCGTCACCGGGCGCAAGGCCTATTCGGTGATGCTGGGCCTGGCGCAGCTGCAGTGCGCCGCGGGCGAGGAGGGCGCCGATGGCGGATTCTCCGCGCCGCTGAACGCGATCCTGCGCGGCTTCGGCGCCAACAACAGCATCAGCAGCGACGCCAAGAAGTACATCGACCAGATGGTGTCGACCAAGGTCGAGTGGCGGCCGCTGTCGCGCGCCGAGCAGCAGCTGCCGCTGACCTTCGATGCCGCCGGCGGGCTCGATGCGCCGCCTGCGCCGCGCATCACCGACGAGCTGCGCATCTTCAACCTGCTGGCCGAGGTGCGCATCTACAAGCAGGCCGGCGAGAACTGGATCACCTGGTACTACCCGCCGTCGATCCGCGAGGAACTGGTCAGCCCCACGCGCTGGGCGCAGATCGACTTCGACGTGCTGCGCCAGCTCAACACCTATTGCGCGGTGACGCTGTACGAGATCTGCGCGCGCTACCGCGACAGCCCGGCCGGCGTCACCAGCCGCCAGCACTGGACCTGGTGGACCGAGACGCTGCGCAGCTCGCCCAACTCCAAGGTGCGGGTCTGGCGCAAGTTCAAGAACGAGTTCCTGGTGCCGGCGATCCGGGAGATCAACGCGCTCGGCGACATCGAGGTCGAGCTCATCGAGTTCCGCCGCGGCCGCGAGGTGGAGCAGGTGCAGTTCGGCGTCAAGCGCAGCGGCCAGCGCCTGGCGCGCGTGCTGCCGGCGCCGGCCGACATCACCAACATCCTGCGGGCCGGCGCGCTGGGCATCCGCGACACCGTGATCGAGGACCTGGAGCGCGAGTTCGGTGTCGATGCGGTGGTCGACGGCCTGGACCGCTACGAGCGCTTCGTCGATGGCGCCGGGCGCCAGCTCAAGGGCGCGCGCGGGGAGGGCGGGGCGGCGGCCCAGATCCAGAACGCGGGCGCCTACCTGCGGCGCATCGTGGCCAACCGCATGCGCGAGCTGGCCGCGGCAGCGCCCGAGGCCCGCAGCCTGCCGGCCGAGGCCGCACCGCCGCAGGCCGCACCCGTGGCGCCGGCCGCGCCCGCACCGGCGCCGGGACCGCAGCAGGCCGACGACGACCAGCGCCACCAGCGCTTCGTGAAGGTGCGCGACGCCTTTGCGCGGCTGGACGCCGAGCAGCAGGCCCATTGGCTGCGCCGTGTGCGCGACGAGGCCGAGATGGCGACCGCGCTGAGCCCGGGCGTGTCCAAGCGCCTGGCGCGCGGCGAGTGGCAGTCACCCCTGGTGCAGGCGATGGTGGTGCAGTGCTTCGCCCGCCACGAGCTGGGCGGCGACTGGGCCGCCATGCCCCATGACGAGCTCGACGCGGCGCTGGCCGCCTTGCTGGGCGACGACGCCGCCGCACCGGCCTGAGCGGCCGGCGCGCCCGCCTGCCGTTGCGCACCTCGATGACCGGCGACAGCGTGCCCATCGTGTGGCCGGGCGTGACGTAGAGCTGCAGCGCCGCGCTGCCCTGGCGCAGCAGGTCGCCGTCATGGGCGGCGACGTCGCGCCCGGCATCGCGCACCGGTGCCGGCGGCCACAGCGGGCTGGCGAACCCCAGCTGGGTGGCGGTCATGGTCCAGTCGGCCTGGCTCATCACCACCCGCGCGCCGCTGCCGGCCACCAACTGCTGCACGCGCTGCGCGCCGCCATCGTGGTCGCCGTGGCCATGCGTCACCAGCAGGGTCCTGATCTGCGTGGGCGCCAGGCCCAGGCGGCGCATGCCGCCGACGATCAGCCGGTCGACCTCCTCGGCGGTGTTCAGCGCGTCGATCAGCACCAGGCCGTCGTCGGTCTTCAGCAGCCAGGCGCTGACCCAGCCGCTGCCCAGGTAGACCAGGTCGTCGAAGGCCGGCGCCCCTTGGGGGCCGGGCGTGGCGATGAGCTTGGCCAGCGTGTCGCCGCCCACCTTGGGCCGCTGGGCCGGCGCCGGCTGGCAGAGGCGGAAGAAGGCCTTCAGGTCGTCGCCGGCGGCGCGCTCGGCGGCCTGCACATGGGCTTGCACGTCGGCCTCGGTGGCCGCACGCGCCGGGGGCGGGGCGGCCACCAGGGCGGCGGTCAAGGCGGCGATCAGGGTCAAGCCGGCCCGCAACGCGGGCAGGGAGGGCAGGGAGGGCAGGTGGGGGTGCATGGCAGGGCGTCCGTCCGACCGGGCCCGGCCCGGCCCGCTGCCCGCATCCCGTCACAAATGCCCATCGCAGCCGCCGCCTTTCATCGCCGCCGGTGAAGGACGGCAGCGCCGGCTGCCGGGGTGCTCAGGGGTTGCGCCTGCGCATGGGCGAACTGGACTTCATCGTCGGCCGGCTGGAGCCCGGCGATGCCGCGCCCGACCTGGACACCGAGGCGCTCTACGCCGAGCCCGTGGCGGTGATCGTCGCGCCCGGGCACCCGCTGGCCGCCGTGCGCCGGCCCACCTGGGCGATGCTGGCCGGCCTGCCCTGGGTGCTGCCGCCGGCCTGGGCGGCGTCACGCGCCAAGCTGCAGCAGCTGTTCCACAAGCACCGGCTCGACCCGCCGGCCGACCTCATCGAGTCGGCCTCGCACCTGGTGACGCTGACCTTCCTGCAGCAGCGCGGCAGCGTGGGCTTCGTCGCTGCCGACGTGGCGCGCCAGCTGCAGGCCGTGCAGCTGGCGGTGGCGCTGCCGATCCCGGTGCCCATCGAGCTGCCGCCGGTGGGCATCCTGCGCCTGCGCGCCGGCCTGCGCACGGCGGCCGGCAACCGCCTGCTGGCGCTGCCGCGGGCGCAGGCGGCCCACGGCAGCGGGCGTCCGCCGGTGGATTGACCTGCGGGCGCCGGCTACTCGGGCTCGATGCCGGCGGCGCGGATCACCTTGCCCCACTTCTGCGACTCGGCGGCCTGGAACTGCGCCAGGGCCTCGGGGGTGCTGAAGGCGATCTCGCCGCTGGTCCGGGCATTGAAGCTCCTGAAGCCCGGCGCCGCCACGGTGGCGGCCAGCCACTGGTTCACCTTGGCCACCACGGCGGGCGGGGTGCCCGCCGGCAGGTCGACGGCCGACCAGTACGACATGTCGTCGCCCTTGACGCCGGCCTCGTCCACCGTCGGCAGCGCCGGCACCGCCGCCAGCCGGTGGTTGCCGCTGACGGCCAGGGCCCGCAGCTTGCCGCCTTCGACCTGCGGCAGCGCGGTCGGGGCATCGGCGAACATGAAGTCGAGCTGGCCGCCGATCAGGTCGGTGATGGCCATCGGATTGCTCTTGTCGGGCACGTTGAGCATGTCGACGCCGGCCATCTGCTTGAGCAGCTCGCTGGCCACGCGGCTGGACGACGAGCCGCTGCCGAAGCTCAGCTTGCCCGGCGCCTTGCGCGCGGCGGCCAGCAGGTCGGCCACCGACCTGATCGGCGAGTCCGGCCGCACCAGCAGCAGCATGTGGCCCTTGGACAGCAGCGCCACGGGCGCGAAGTCCTTGACCGGGTCGTCGGGCAGCTTCCTGAACAGGTGCTCGTTGGCCGATTGCGTGGTGTTGGTCGTCACCAGCACGGTGTGGCCATCGGGAGCGGCCTTGGCCACGAACTGCGCGGCCAGGAAGCCGCTGGCGCCGGCCCGGTTGTCCACCACGACCGGCACCTTGGCCTCCTCGTTGATCGACTGCGCCAGCCGCGCCCGGTTGCTGGCAAAGCGGGCATCCTGCGGCCAGCCCGGGCGGTCGAGCACGCCCGCCAGCTTGGCGAACAGGCGGTCGTTGCCGCAGCAGATCAGCACCGGCGCATCGGCGGTGTCGAAGTCCTCGTAGGGCACGAAACCCGGGTGGCCGGAGCGGTGGCGCTCGGGCAGCCGGCCCTCGTTGACGAAGGCGTCGCTCTTCTGCCCGTTCCAGACCAGGGCGGTCTCCAGCAGCGAGGTCTGCAACAGCCCGCCGCGGCCGGTGCGCTCACGTTGCCGCAGCAGCGCCAGCACGCCGATCACCAGCCACATGCCGCTGCCCTGGTCGCAGACCGAGGCGCCCGAGCGCAGCGGCGGGTCGTCCGGGCCGCCGTTGGTGCTGGTCAGGCCGCTGAAGGCCTGGATCAGCGGCTCGTAGCCCGGCCGCTCGGCCATCGGACCGCCGGCACCGAAGGCCGAGATCTCGCCGTAGATCAGCCGCGGAAAGCGTGCGCACAGCGTCGGCCCGTCGATGCCCAGGGCGCGCGGCACATCGGGGCGCAGGTTGTGGATGACGATGTCGGCATCGGCCAGCAGCCGATCGAGCGCCGCGCGGCCGTCGGCGCTGCGCAGGTCCAGCGCCACCGACTGCTTGCCGCGGTTGAAGATGTGGAAGGCCAGCGAGTCGCCGTGCCGGAAGGCCAGGCCCATGCGGCGGGCGTCGTCGCCGCCTTCGGCGCGCTCGACCTTCAGCACCTCGGCGCCCAGCTCGGCCAGGATGGCGCCGGCAAACGGCCCGGCCAGCACCTGGCCCAGTTCCACCACCCGCACGCCGGTCAACGGGGCTGCCATCGTCGTGTCTCCTCGTGTCGCTTCGTGTTCTGCGGGGCAGTCTGGCCGCCGCTAATCGGCCACCGTGTCGGCCTGCACCGCGCTCACCGGCCGGTGGCGGTCGGCCGCCGCCCGCACGTTCAGCCAGGCGCTGGCCGCGCCGCAGACGCCGATGATGGCCATGCCCAGCCAGCTGAAGCCGTCGGGCGCCAGGCCGAAGGCCAGGTAGCCGGCCAGCGCGGCCACGCCCAGCTGCACGTACTGGAAGGGCATCAGCGTCGAGGCCGGCGCCTTGCCCAGGGCCACGATCAGCAGCAGGTGCCCGGCCGTGCCCAGCACCGCCGCGGCGGCCAGGGCGCCCACCTGCACCGCCGGTGCGGCCAGCAGGGTGTCGATGGGGTCGGCCACGCTGGCCAGCAGCAGCGGCGTGGCGATGGTCACCCCGGTCAGCCCGGTGTAGAAGTTGGTGGTGAACGGGTCCTCGTGGGGCGCGAAGCGGCTGGTCATGGTCTGGAAGGCCGCGTTGGAGATGGCGGCGGCCAGCGGCAGCAGGGCGGCCCAGCCGATGAGGCCGCTGCCCGGCCGCACGACGATCAGCGCGCCGACGAAGCCGCCCACCACCAGCACCCAGCGCAGGCGCGACACCCGCTCCTTCAGCCACCCCCGCGCCACCAGGGTGGCGAACACGGGCGTCAGCATCACGATGGCGGTGAACTCGGCCACCGGCATGCGCCGCAGCGCGGCGAAGGCCATGGTCGACGAGAACGCCAGCAGCGTGCCGCGGGCGATCTGGAACATCGGGTTGGCGCTGGCGAACGAGCGCCGCGACAGCGCCAGCCAGCCCGTCATGATGGCCGCGTGCAGGCCGTATCGCGCCCACAGCACCAGGGCCACCGAGAAGTGGGCGCCCAGGTAGCGGATGGCGGTGTCCATCGTCGCAAAGCAGCTGGCCGCGCCGACGACGCAGGCGATGCCGGCCAGCGTCTGGCGGGTGGCGGAGGACATGGCGGGAAGAGGGCGAGGGCGGCCGCCTGGGCCGGGGCGCGGAGTATGTCAGCCCGGGTGCGGCCTGTCGGCTGCAGCGCCTATTTGCATGGATGCATGGCCTACATTGGCGACATGACAAACGGCAGACGTGAGGGGGCAAGCCATGGCTGCAGCCCTGGAACCCGTGACGACCAGCCGCCCGCGCCCACCGACCGGCTTCATCGAGTCACCCCTCAAGCCCGTGACCCTGTGCCTGATGCTGGCCACGGTCGAGCAGGCGCTGCACGCACCATAGCCAACCCCGCCAGGGGGCGACACCGCTGACCTCATCGGAGAATGAGGCAGAAAACATCACCAGGGAGAGACATGTATTCGCTGCTGGAGTCCAAGGCCGAGATCGCAAGCGCCCAGCGCAAGCTGGAGGCCGCCATTCGCCAATCCTTCAAGACCAAGGCAATCGTCGACTTCGGCGACCGCAGTGGAACGTTGCACGACGCCAAGGTCGTCACGAATGGCCGCCTCTGGTATTGGGCTGGCGACCGTTCGCATGCAAACACCGCGAGCCCGTGTCGATTGAACTTGTTTGGCTTGATGCCGCCAGCGGGTCGCCCCGGGGCTGAAATCTCCGTCGAGATCAACACGCCATACGAAGGCCGAAACAATCGGCTCGCCGGCTTCTTTGGTCGCGACAACGATTCGGGCCAGGTCTACCTCTTCCACTCCGCCCGCGTCGGCGGCGGCACCAAGGGCGTTTCTAAAGAACCCTTCCTGACCTGGACAGGCCACCGCCTGGTCGAAGTCTTCGACGCCGGCGGCAAGCCCCGCGAAGGTGTGCTGGTCATGCCCGTTGAGGGCCTGGGCGCAGCGCGCCCGGCCGTTCGGTACGTGGACAGCATTGCCGACTTCAAGCGCGCCGTGCGCGAGGGCAAGACCACGACCAAGGCCTTCTTGGCGCGGCAAAACCGCCTGCGCACCTTCTATGGTGAGTCCCATGGCCGGCGCCAGGGCCGGCGCAGCAGCAGGATCGACTACGTCTCGCGCCACGGCGAGGTGGTGCAGGCGCTGCGTGACTGGCGGCAGGCCGCCGGCCTGCGGGCCGGCCAGCAACTCTTCAACGATGTGCTCATCGACCTGGGCGTGGCAACCCGCAGCGGCCAGCCGGTCGAGGTCTACGAGGTCAAGACCAGCGTCGACCGTCAAAGCGTCTACACCGCCATCGGGCAACTGTTCGTCCATGGCGACACGCCCACCTGCAAGCGCGTCATGGTCCTGCCCGGCAAGGACAAGCTCGCGCCTGACCTGGCCCAGGCCCTGCAGCGCAACGGCATCGACCTGATGCGCTACGACCTGACCGAAACGGCCGTGCTCATCCGGTAGAAGCAAAGGGCAAGGCGCATGACCAACGAAGCGTTCTCGCGCGTCAAGATCGACGCACAGCTCCGCGACCAGGGCTGGGAGATCACGAACACGAACGCCGTGCGCTTCGAGTACGTGCTGCCCGACCGCACCAAGGCCGACTACGTGCTGTGCGACCGCAATGGGCGGTCGCTCGCCGTCGTCGAGGCCAAGAAGGCGGCCATCAACCCGGCCGAAGCCGAAGACCAGGCCAAGGCTTACGCCACCCAGCTCGGCGTGCCCTACATCTTCCTGGCCAACGGCAACGAGATCCGCTTCTGGCAGTGGCAGACCGAGGCGTTCCCGCGCCTGGTCAAGACCTTCTTCTCGCAGGCCGACCTCGAGCGACGCGCCGCCACGGCCCGGGTGAAGCGCGATCTGCTGTCGGTCGAGATCGACAAGCACATCGTCGAGCGCGACTACCAGACCGAGTGCATCGACACCCTGTGCCGCGAGATCCAGGCCGGCCGCCGCAAGCTCCTGGTCGAGATGGCCACCGGCACCGGCAAGACCCGCACGGCGGCGGCCTTCATCAAGCGCCTGTTCGAGGCCGGCGCGATCACCCGCGTGCTCTTCCTCGTCGACCGCATCCCGCTGGCCAAGCAGACCGAAGACGCCTTCGCCGAACACCTGAGCGACTTCCCGGCCTACGTGCTGCGCGCCGGGCGCCGCTTCCAGGACGAGAAGCGCATCACCATCACCACGCTGCAGAGCATGGTGAACATCTATCACGAGTATTCGGCCGGCTACTTCGACCTGGTGATCTCGGACGAGTGCCACCGCTCGATCTACGGCAAGTGGAGCGGCGTGCTCAAGCAATTCGACGGCGTGCAGGTGGGCCTCACGGCCACGCCCTGCGTCGCCGATCCAGCGACGTTCGACGACGCGGATGACCGGCTCGCCATCCGCGACACCTTGCGCTTCTTCGAGGTCGACCGGCCGACCTTCAGCTACAGGATGCGCGACGCCATCCGCGAGGGCTACCTGGTGCCTTACCAGATCTACAAGGCCCAGACGGTGAAGACGGCGGCCGAGGGCGGGTTCCAGGTGGGGCGTGACGAACTGGACTGGTCCGCGATGGACGCCACCACCCGAGCCGAGCTGGAGCAGATGTTCGATGGTGCCAAGACCATCACCATCGACCCGGCGGCCCTGGAACGCAAGATCACCATCCCCGAGCGCAACCGAGCCATGGTGCGCGAGTTCCGCCAGGTCATGGACAACGGCTACCTCGACGCCAAGGGCGTGCTGCGCAAGCCGCTGCTGGGCAAGGTAATCGTCTTCGCTGTCACCAAGCGCCACGCCGAGACCCTGGCCACCATGTTCGACCAGGCCTTCGCCGACAAGAAGCCCTCGCCCGAGGTGCGCTACGCCGACTACGTCGTCTCCGGCATGGGCGACGACGACACGGTCGACGGCATGACCAAGATCAGGCGCTTCAAGAAGGAGCCGCTCCCCCAGATCCTGGTCTCGGTGAACATGCTCGACACCGGCTTCGACTGCCCCGAGGTGGTCAACCTGGTCTTCGCGCGGTTCACACGATCGACCATCCTCTACCAGCAGATGCGCGGCCGTGGCACCCGCAAGGCCCGGGGCAAGCCGGTCTTCACGATGTTCGACTTCGTCGGCGTCACCGACTTCCATGGCGACGACGAGGCCCCAGGCGAGGGCGGCGTCGTCATGGAGCGCAAGCCCCGGCCGTACAACGAGCCGCGCAAGCTGCTGTCGCTGGATGTCGACGACCACATCGACCCCAGCACCCGCGCCTGGGTGACGGTGGACGAAGACGGCAACCTGGTCTTCCCCGAAGCCAGCGAGCAACTGCAGGAACAGGTCGGCGCCCGCTTCGAGGCCTGGATCCTGGCCCGCGAAGATGACTTCACGCCCGACCAAGAGCGCTGGCTGCGCACCGTCGGCAGCCAGCTCCGCGCCAACGCCGACACCTGGGACGAGTTCACCGCTGGGCACTTCGCCTTTCCGCCCTTCACGCTGATGGGCGGCCTGCCCGAGGCGCTGCGCGTCTTCGGCGGTGCCGAGGCGCTGGACGACATCCTCGAATCGCTCAGTGCTGCCGTGTTTGGCAACGCTGACCCATCACAACCAGACCCCGGCGTGCAGCCCCGCGCGCCGTCCTGAGCCACGAGACAAGAGAAGCACTGATGCCTTTGACCCCCGACATGCGCCGCGATGTCGACGCGATCCGCAACTACCTGTTTGGCGGCGGCTACCCCGACCCGGTGAGCAACGCCGAGCAACTGGCCTTCCTGTTCTTCTTCTACCTGGTCGAGGGCATCGACGCCGAGAACCAGGCGCGCGCCAAGGTGCTGAAGCAGCCGTACACCAGCATGTTCGACGGTTTCTGGACGCTGAAGAACCCGCTCAACGCGCCCACCAAGGGCGAGACCGCCATCCCGAAAGACCGCTTCCGCTGGTCGGTTTGGGCCACCGGCCTGTCCGGCGAACCGCTGGTGCGCTTCCTGCGCGACGAGGTGTTCCCGTTCTTCACCGAGGTGGCCGGCGGCTCCGCGGTCAACTTCATGCACGGCGCGCGGCTGGTCATCGACGAGCCCACCGTGCTGACCCAGGTCGTCACGCTGGTCGACGGCCTGCGCCTGGACCGCTCCGACGCCGACACCAAGGGCGACCTGTTCGAGCATGTGCTGCGGCAGATCCGCCAGGCCGGCGAGCTGGGCCAGTTCCGCACCCCGCGCCATGTCATCCGCACCATCGTCGAGATGGTCGACCCCAAGGTCGGCGAGACGGTCTACGACCCCGCCGCCGGCACCGCGGGCTTTCTGGTCGCGGCCTACAACCACCTGCGCCTGGCCAACTCGTCGCCCGGCGCCATCCATCAGGTGGAGATCGACGGCAAGACCCAGGCACGCGGCCTGGGCGACAAGCTGTCCAGCGCGCAGCTCTCGGCCATTCAGAACAAGACCTTCTTCGGCAACGACGTGGACCCGAAGATGATCCGCTTGGCCACGATGAACCTCACGCTGCGCGGCCTGCCCAACGTGCGCGTGCTGCTGCGCAACGTGCTGACCACCAGCTTCGACCACGAGCGCAAGGCCGAGCTGGGCCTGCCCGCCGAGGGCTACCACGTGGTGCTGGCCAACCCGCCGTTCTCGGGGCGCGTGGACAAGGACCGCATCGTCGACGACGTGAAGATCGGCACCAGCACGGCCACCGAGCTGCTGTTTCTGAAATACATGCTGGACAGCCTGCGCCCGGGCGGGCGATGCGGCGTCATCGTGCCCGAGGGCGTGCTCTTCGGGTCCACCGGCGCGCACAAGGAACTGCGGCGCCAGCTCATCGAGAACAACCGCGTCGAGGCGGTGCTGAGCCTGCCCGGCGGCGTCTTCCAGCCCTATTCGGGCGTGAAGACCTCAGTGCTGTTCTTCCGCCGTGGCGGCAAGACCGAGCAGGTGATGTTCCTGCACGCCGACAACGACGGCTACAAGCTCGACGCCAACCACGACACGCCCATCGAGGCCGACGACTTGCCCGGCCTGGCAGCAGCCTATCGGGACCGCGAGGCCCGGCTGCAGACCTGGAGCGGGCGTGACCCCAAGGCGGAGTGGACTGCGCCTTGGTGGTTTGCCGAGACAGCCGCGCTGCGGGCCAACGATTTCAACCTTTCTGCCGGCCGCTACCGACCGATGAGCCAGGTGCAGGCGGCGCATCAGGATCCGCGCGAGCTGCTGGACGAACTGGCCGCCATCGAGACCGAGATCACGGAAGAGGTGGAAGCGCTGAGACTGGCACTAGGCGAAGCGGCATGACCAGAGTCGGATCACTGCGCGACGTCGTCGAGAAGTCGACGGGCACACGCAATCCGGCGGTGCAGCCTGACGACGAGTTCACCTACGTCGACGTCTCTGCCATCGATACCCAGCAAAAGATCATCAACGGCGCCAGGTTGCTCTTGGGAACTGAGGCACCGAGCCGTGCGCGCAAGCTGCTCAGGGCCAATGATGTTCTGGTCTCGACGGTTCGGCCGAACCTGAACGCTGTAGCGCTGGTTCCGAGCGAACTCGATGGGCAAGTCGGCAGCACGGGTTTCTGTGTGCTTCGGGCTGTGCCGAGCCTGGTACTGCCTGAGTACCTGTTTTACTTCGTGCGCTCGCAACGCTTCATGGATGCTCTGGCCGGGCTGGTTGCCGGCGCGCTGTACCCTGCAGTGACGGACTCCCAAGTTCTGGATCAGGAACTACCGCTACCCAGCCTTAGCGAGCAGCGTCGCATGGTCGATCTGCTCTCCCGCGCCGAAGGCATCGTCCGCCTGCGCCGCCAGGCCCAGCAGAAGGCCGCCGCGCTGATCCCGGCGATCTTCGTCGACATGTTCGGCGACCCGGCGACGAATCCGAAGGGACTGGATGTTGTCGCGCTGGGTGATGTCCTGGCAGGCGCCGACTACGGCAGCAGCGCGAAGGCCGGCGACGAAGAAATCGGCCTGCCCATGATTCGCATGGGCAACGTGGACTACAGGGGCAACGTCGATCTTGCCGCATTGAAGTACGTCGACCTGCCACCCGATGACGTTGCCCGCTTCGGCCTCAAGGGCGGCGACATCCTGTTCAACCGAACGAACAGCAAGGAGCTGGTCGGCAAGACCGGGCTGTGGATCGGTGACCGGGAGGCCATCCTCGCCTCGTACTTCATACGCCTGCGCGTCGATGAACGGCTGGCCCGGCCGTTCTTCGTCTGGGCGTTCATGAACACGCCCCACATGAAACGCGTCCTCTTCGAGACCGCACGCGGCGCCATCGGCCAGGCCAACATCAACAGCCGCGAGCTTCGGGCTTTTCGGATTCCGCTGCCTGCCCTCGATGTGCAAGTGCGCTTCGAGGCTCGATGCCGTGACGTGCTTGCCCTGCGGGTGCAGCAAGACCAAGCAACCGCCAAGGCTGAAGCTGCGTTCCAGGCGCTGCTGGCGAAGGCGTTCGCCTCGGACGACCCGAGCCGGCTGCAGGCGGTGGAACCGGCGCCCGCCTGAACCCCGGCGCCCGGCCTGCATCACCTCACCTGATCAGCAAGATGCTTCAGCTAGGCCGGGTCTGGCTCACGCTTTGAGCTACCTGTCGGCGACGATGGGCGATCTCAACAGGAGATCGACGATGGCGCAGAACAAGGTGCAGTACCAGCGAGGCTTGTCGATGCCCGAGTTCTTCGAAGGCTACGGCTCTGTCGAGCAGTGCGAGGCACTGGTGCGTGGCTGGCGCTGGCCTGAAGGCTTCAGCTGCTCTCGATGCCAGGGCGGCTGGCACAGTGAGTTCCGCCGCGAAGGCCGGCTGTACTTCCAGTGCACTGGGTG
>Ga0208564_1001135_pt1 | contig 22674 bp, 23 predicted proteins | sample AD_UKC073_MetaG_FD_184439 | JGI IMG/M metagenome (GOLD analysis project Ga0208564, IMG submission 184439) | Active sludge microbial communities of municipal wastewater-treating anaerobic digesters from USA - AD_UKC073_MetaG (SPAdes) (version 2) | ecosystem: Engineered > Bioreactor > Anaerobic >... | reverse complement strand
TGGATCCCATGAATCCCGGATTCGAATTATTCATCATAAATCTCTTGAGTTAATGTGCAAAATTACGGATAATTTCTATGGAAATAAGAATTTTCGCCATGGAATGGTATTTTTTATAATAAAAACCAACAATTTTCATAATTTTTCTTGATTATTATTGAACTATCTTCTATATTTGGCAGCAAATTAGCTACAGGCTTACTGTTCATGCATGTTTAATTTTTTAAAGTTTTTCTTATGAATAAATCGGAACTCGTTGATGCTATTGCTCAAAAGTCGGGGCTTAGCAAGGTTGACTCAAAAAAAGCGTTGGATGCGACTTTAGATGCTATTGCAAATGAACTAAAATCAGGGGGTAAAGTGGTATTGGTAGGCTTCGGTACTTTTTCTGTTGTTGAAAGAAGTGCTCGAAAAGGAATTAATCCACGTACTAAAGAAACAATTCACATTCCGGCTAAAAAGGCCGTTAAGTTTAAACCGGGTTCGGAATTGTCGAGTTTATAATCGCTCTGATTGAAAGGAAACAGGGAGAGGGTGTTCGAATAAACACTCTCTTTTTTTGTTTAAAAATCGTCTGTGAGGGTTATGAATAAAAAATATTTATTTCGTAAATAAATTTTTGTATTTTTAAAAGTGTGATGCAGGCAGATCGTATGGACCCTTCGAATGGAAAAATGATTTGAGAACTTTATCTATCTTTGTATCTCAAAATTAGCAATTCATGTCAAAAAGAAAGAAGCAACTCCCTTTGTTGGAATCTGTAGTCATTACTGATGTGGCTGCCGAAGGTAAAGCCATTGCAAAAGTGGATGGGATGGCTGTATTTGTTCCCAATGTTGTGCCTGGTGATGTGGTGGATGTTCAATTGACACGCAAAAAACATAATTATGCCGAAGGGAGGGTTGTCCGCTTCGTTTCTTATTCCGAAAATCGGGTTGAACCTTTTTGCGAACATTTTGGTATATGTGGCGGTTGCAAATGGCAAATGCTCCCTTACGATCTTCAGTTGAAATATAAACAGAAGCAGGTTGCAGATAATCTTACCCGCATAGGAAAAGTGGAATTGCCGGAAATTTCACCCATTTTAGGTGCTCCAAAAACTACTTTTTATCGCAATAAATTGGAATTTACCTTTTCAAATAGAAAATGGATCACAGAAAATGAGATGGAAAGCGGAGAATTTTTTGGTACTCGTGAAGCATTGGGATTTCATATTCCTCAAAGGTTCGATAAAGTATTGGATATTCGATACTGTTGGTTGCAAAACGATGTTTCGAACCGGATTAGGAATACTATCCGGCAGTTTTGTCTTCAGAACGATTACGAGTTTTTTGATCTTCGTAATCAGAAAGGGTTGATGCGAAATCTCATTATTCGAACCTCTTCCACGAGTGAAATCATGTTGATAGTGGTTTTTTTTAAGGATGACAAAGGAAAACGCGAAAAACTGCTGAATTTTATTGCCGATGAATTTCCGCAAATAACATCGTTACTTTACGTTATAAATGAAAAAGCTAACGATACAATTATGGATCAAGAAATTGTTACATGGAAGGGGAACGATTGCATTTATGAAGAAATGGAGGGGCTAAAATTTAAAATTGGTCCAAAATCATTTTATCAGACCAACAGCGAACAAGCATATAATCTGTATAAGATTGTGCGTGAATTTGCACAGCTCTCCGGCAACGAATTGGTTTATGATTTGTATACAGGAACAGGGACCATTGCCAATTTTCTAGCGCGAAAGGCGAGAAAGATTATCGGAATAGAATGTGTGCCCGAAGCTATTGAAGATGCCATGGAAAATTCGAAACTGAATCGGATCGATAATACGTTTTTCATTGCGGGCGATATCAAGGATATTCTCACGCGCGATTTTATTATTGAACATGGGGATCCCGATGTGATTGTTACCGATCCGCCCCGTGCCGGAATGCATGGTTATGTTATTGAAACTATTCTTTCTGTCGAACCTCCACGTATAGTATATGTAAGTTGCAATCCGGCTACGCAAGCGCGTGATGTGAATTTACTTGATGGCAAGTATCGCGTTACTCGTGTGCAACCTGTAGATATGTTTCCACATACCCATCATGTCGAGAATGTGGTATTGTTGGAAAAACGGTGATACATTTATTTTACCGGTTCCACTTTATATCCTAATTTTCTCAACCCCTCAATCAGTCCGTCTTCCCCCGGCAGATGAGCACACCCTACTGCAATGAAGGACGATTTTTCTTTCATCAGTGCAGGTAATTTTTCTAGCCATTTTTGATTGCGCTTTTTGTTCAGCATTTCTTTTTCTTCCTGAGTGGCAGGGCAAGGATCGTCGGGCGTATCTTCTTCGTAAAGTTTTCTTATGCTTTCTAAATCATACGCGTAGTAAGCAGCTTGCAATTTATCCATTTGGTCTTTCAAGAGTTCGGGGTGTTTAACTATACACATCAGTAATTCTGCTTGGCGACTGAGTGATTGGTAGTTAAATAGCACATCGATTTGTTCATCTACTCTTTCCAATCCTGTTACGGGTCGAAATCGTTTGCTTGTCTCTTCTTGAAAATATTCATCCATACTTTTTTCTCCGGAGAGGTTCGGATAATATTTTTTATAAAGTGTTACCGAGATAAAGTTGCTTAGCATGGCCGGTTTCATTTGCCCAAATTGATCTAACCCGAAGCCTATCCATTCATGTAAAGCACTGTCGAGTAGGGCAATATCATTAGCATTCAACAGAGTGCCGTAAGTGATACCTTCAGGCATGAGTGCTTCGCTCATCAGTTTCAGTTGCAATTCACCCATTGCGCTTAAGTCGATTTCACCGATGGTTTGTTCGGTAGATTCAAATGCCTCTTTCAGTTTATCAATATTATCAAGAAAAGAGATGGGTATAAGGTGATGGGTCCCGAAAAGATAAGAAGGGTTTTCCAGTCCATTGCCTGAAATTTTCCAAAGCAGTGAACCGGAATTTTTACTCGAAGCATTGTTACATGACGATATAATAAGTCCCAGAAAAACAATGCTTATGATTTTTTTTATTTTCGTCTTTTTCATTTCGAAATGGGGTAATTTATTTGACAGAAGTTAGAAGTGTATTAAGCGCGTTTTCCCAATTCTTTATCTATCAAGTAAATGCCTATCCCGTTGTTCCCTATCAATTTTAATGCATCAATGATCTTTTGTGCTGTTTCTTCCTCTTCCACTTGTTCGTTTACAAACCATTGAAGCATGTTTTCGGTGGCAAAATCTTTTTCTTCTCGTGCTATTGCCACAATTTCGTGGATGCGTGCCGTGACTACTTTTTCGTGTTCCAAAGTGTCAAGAAAAGCCGCCAAGAGCGATTCCCATTTTGTTGACACTTTTTCGATAGGAGCTAATTCCACTCTCCCTTCGCGAGAGATTACATAATCAATGATTTTTAAAGCATGATCTTGCTCTTCTTTAAATTGGATTTTAAACCAGTTTGCTACACCGTTTAATCCTTCTGTGGCAAAGTGGATTGACATGGATAAATAAAGATATGCCGACCAAAATTCGGCGTTAATCTGTTTGTTTAATGCGCTTTCTAAATTTTTACTTAGCATAATGAGTTTGTTAAGATGAATAGGATGGGTTGAATTATTTAGTTATATGTTATAATAACGTGTAAGCGAGAAAAATGTTTGTATATTTTCAAAAAGTGTTTTATACAATGAGGGAAAACCTTTCATTTTTTGGAGCAATGCAACGGCTTTTGAGGTTGATGATGAGTGTTCTTAATCCATAAATTAAAAAATAATTGAGGACGAAATATGAATTTATTATTATCTTTGCATTCTACATTTTCAATATAAACTCTATCCTGACATGACAGATGATTTTTTTGAGGGTAGATAAAAATGGGAAAAACATCTAATAATTATCGAATGAATCTGTTAAGAGAAAAAATGATGAAATATGATGTCCCGCAGAAATTCAAAGCGGCGGGCATATATCCCTATTTTCGGGTTATCGAAAGCGATCAGGATACTATGGTTACTATAAATGGTAAGAAAGTCCTGATGTTTGGGTCTAATGCTTATTTGGGGTTAACCAATCATCCAAAAGTTAAGAAGGCTGCTGTTGAGGCTACAAAAAAGTACGGAACCGGAATGGCTGGTTCCCGTTTCTTAAATGGCACCTTAGACATACACATCGAATTAGAGAAAAAATTGGCGGATTTTGTTGATAAAGAAGATGCTCTTGTATTTTCAACTGGTTTTTCTGTAAATGAAGGGGTGATATCTTGTGTGACCGGACGAGACGATTATATTTTATGGGATGAAAGAGATCATGCTTCCATTATTGAAGGTGGAAGAGTTTCTTTTTCAACTAAGTATAAATTTCGCCATAACGACATGAAATCGCTCGAAAGGCAGCTTAGGCGATGTGATCCCACAAAAGTAAAACTAATTGTTGTGGATGGAGTTTTTAGCATGGAGGGCGATTTGGCTAATCTTCCCGAAATTGTAAGACTGGCGAAAAAATATAATGCCAATATCATGGTTGATGAGGCTCATGGAATTGGCGTATTGGGAGCTAATTATAGTGGCAAAGGTGTTTGCGATCATTTTGGTTTACTTGACGAGGTTGATTTGATAATGGGGACATTTAGCAAATCACTGGCCTCTATTGGAGGATTTATTGCAGGGGAGTACCCTGTAATAAATTATTTGAGGCACAATGCCCGACCTTATATTTTTAGTGCAAGTATCACACCTGCTGCTACAGCTGCTGCATCGGCTGCTTTGGATGTTTTGAAGTCCGAACCCGAACGCATCAAACGTCTGTGGAATTTAACCAATTATGCTATAGAGCAGTTTAAAGAAAGAGGCTTTGAAGTGGGACCTACTGCCAGCCCGATCATACCTTTATATATTAGGGACGACAATAAGACATTTACCATCACAAAAATGCTTTTCGAAGAGGGTATCTTTGTGAATCCGGTAGTGCCGCCTGCTGTTTCTCCCAACGATACGTTGATTCGCTTTTCACTTATGGCTACTCATACTTTTGAGCAGATTGATTATGCGATAGATCATATCGAGAAAATATTTAGGGAAATGGAAGTATTGGAATAAGAGAAAATGATGAGTTAGGAATTATTTATGTCCAGCCTTAGTCATTGTTTATAATAGAATAGATTGAGAATTTTTTATTTTCTTTTTTCCTCTTTCTCCGAAAGGTAAGAAGAAATGCCTTTGTGAGTAGGTTCTAATCCTTTCTCGCCCTTGTGCCAGTTGGCAGGACAAACTTCGCCATATTTTTCGGTATATTGCAGCGCATCGATCATGCGAAGCACTTCGTCAACACTGCGTCCTAATTGCATATCGTTTACTACTTGATGACGAACAACCCCGTCCTTGTCAATTAGGAATAGTCCGCGATATGCTTCCGGTGAGCCTTTGAAAATGGGATTTCCAAATTCGTCTATTTCGTATTTACCCGCAAGAACATCATACTGCATCGAGATCGTCAACGCATGATCGGCTACCAGAGGATATGTTACTCCCTTTATTCCCCCCTCATTTTGCGGTGTTTGTAGCCATTTCCAGTGGGTGGTTGCAGAATCGGTTGAGGCGCCTACTATTACTGTGTTTCTTTTTTCAAATTCGGTTATTCTTTCTTGAAATGCAATAATTTCTGTGGGACATACAAAAGTGAAATCGGCAGGATAGAAGAAGAAAACTACGTATTTTTTCCCTACATATTGATTGAGAGAAAAGTTTTCTTCGATTTCTGATCCATTAACAACTGCCGGAGCCCAAAATACGGGAGCTTTTTTTCCAACTAATACTGACATAGCTCTTGATTTATTATTTGTTTTGAGATTCAAATGTATGGCTTTCTTAGTTGATAAAAAAATTTATAACCCCCTATCATCTATCAAAAATATCTATGATTTCACCGGCAAGTGATTTTTATCGTGAAATAAAAATTAACGTTTTAAATGATGCTTGTTTCCATAAAAACAATTACTTTTGCATGCAATAAATTAAGAAAGTATATACTTATGTCGTTTATTGCAGATAAAATTATGATGGATGGACTGACTTTTGATGATCTTTTGTTAGTCCCCGCTTACTCCCAAGTACTTCCGTGTGATGTCAATTTGACCACCGCTTTTTCCCGTAATATTTCATTAAATATCCCAATGGTTTCTGCCGCTATGGATACTGTAACGGAAACAATGATGGCAATTGCCATTGCCCGTGAAGGTGGTATAGGAGTAATTCACAAGAATATGACAATTGAAGAGCAGGCCAAGCAGGTAAAAATTGTTAAGCGTGCCGAAAATGGGATGATTATTGATCCTATTACTATTACGCCCGAGAAAACAGTTGGCGATGCCTTGGCTTTGATGTCTGAATTTAAAATTGGTGGAATTCCGGTAGTAGATGACGAAAATCGATTAGTAGGAATTGTTACAAATCGCGATCTTCGTTTTCAGCGCGATATGAATAAACGCATCGATGAGGTAATGACGAAAGATAATTTGGTCACTACCGATCAATCGACCGATTTGGAATCTGCTGCCGATATTTTGCAGCAATACAAAATTGAGAAGTTGCCGGTAGTGGATGCCGAAAACAAACTTATCGGGCTAATTACCTATAAAGATATTACCAAAGCCAAAGATAAGCCTTACGCATGCAAGGATAAACAAGGGCGGTTGCGTGTGGCAGCAGCTATAGGTATAGCCGTGGATTCTTTCGAAAGAGCCGTCGCATTGATTGAGGCAGGGGTCGATGCCATTGTTATCGATACTGCTCACGCTCATTCAAAAAGCGTGTGCGATATGCTGAAACGGGTAAAAAAAGCGTTTCCCGATATCGATGTGGTTGTTGGCAATATTGCTACGGCCGATGCGGCAAAGTTTTTAGCCGATGCCGGAGCCGATGCAGTGAAAGTGGGTATCGGGCCGGGTTCTATTTGTACAACCCGTATTATAGCCGGAATAGGCGTGCCGCAAGTTACGGCTATTTATGACGTTGCAAAAGCATTGCAAGGAACAGGAATTCCTATAATTGCCGATGGGGGAGTGCGTTATTCGGGCGATATTGTAAAGGCTTTGGCAGCAGGTGCTTCGTCGATAATGATGGGGTCGTTACTTGCAGGAACAGAAGAATCTCCGGGAGAGACCATTATTTTTAACGGGCGTAAATTCAAGCTTTATCGTGGTATGGGATCATTGCCTGCCATGCAAAGGGGGTCAAAAGATCGTTATTTCCAAGAAATGGAAGACGATGTCAAGAAACTTGTTCCTGAAGGGATTGAAGCACGTGTGCCATTCAAAGGTACGCTTCAGGAAGTTGTTTATCAGTTGGTTGGAGGCTTACGTACCGGGATGGGGTATTGTGGGGCCGAGAATATCGAAAAGCTTCATGAAGCCAAATTTACGCGTATTACTGCTGCCGGGTATATCGAAAGTCATCCGCATAGTGTCATGATTACGCGTGAGGCTCCTAATTACAGTCGCGAGATTGAGTAGGATTTAGGGTTTCACGCATAACATAACAAACAGAAAAGGGGAGAATACGAATGAAGGTAACGGCTCCCCTTTATTTTTTAGCAATTATAGACTCTCAATTTGTTTGCTGAAGTTTTTTTATAACTTTGTGTATTGCAAAATGGTGTTGCAGTTAAAAAAATGCCTCGAGATGAAACATATATTAGTGCTTTTCGCTGTCTGGATGTATTCCTTATTTTTATGTGGATCCGAATTGCATAATTCGGTTCAAGCAGCTAATATTCTTGGTGTTTTGGATAGTCTCGATGTGTTTAATACGATTACCGATGTAGAAAAGCAAATGAAGAAAGTGGTTGAGGGTGGGGAAGAAACATTTGTTCTTCCTGGTTCGGATACTTTTCAAGATAGTGTTAAACTACAAGGTGTAATCGACTCGCGAGAAAACGTTAATTTTCGAGATACGATGGTTCGTCGCGCGGATGCTTCTCGTTCTACTACGGTAAAAAAGCAAAGAACAAATTTTCTGGATTCTTTATACGTGCGAAAAAAAAACGGTACGTTAGAGCTCCCGGACAGTTTATTCAGAAGTCCCGATTTGGGTAATCTGACTTTTAAAGACACCGTGATTATTAATCCTTTATTTTTGCCTGTTGTTTTTACAGGTAAAATACTTCCCGATGACCTTTCTTTTTATCCTCCTAAAGAAGAAGATCCTTATAAAGGAATATTGATATCTCCAGAAAATACATTCGCACCGCTGTTGGAGAAAATGGAGTTCATAAATGAAGTTCGCAGGCAATATTGGCGTCAATATCCTGAAAGGGTAACAATGTCGGTGTTCCATTTCGATACGATACCCCGCGTTGATACACAAAAAGACGTTATCGAAAAGTTTAATCCATTCAAAGAACTTATTAAAGTGGAGAGAACTGCTCCATTGGAGGCGCCGCCAATAAAACCGGTGGAGTTCGGACGTAAATATTGGATACTTTCGGGTGAACATTCTTTGCAATTTTCTCAAAACTATTTTTCGGAAAACTGGCATAAAGGTGGAACTAGTAACTTAAATTTCAATAATTATCATGTCATTCAGGCAAATTATAAAAAAAAGAATGTCCGATTTAACAATACATTGGAATGGAGGTTTTCGATATACAATTCACCGGAAGATACCATTCGTAATTACAAAATAGGGGAAGACTTGATTCGCTATTACGGGAATTTGGGTATCGATGCATTCATTAAAAAATGGTCGTATTCCATGAATACCGAAATAAAATCACAATTATTCAATAATTATGTTCCCAATGCCACCACTTTGAGATCTGCCCTTCTTTCCCCTTTATATGTGAACGTCGGAATAGGTATGCGGTATGGCTTGGATAAAAAATTCAAAGAGGTAAGATACAGAAGATTGCGCTTGACACTGGATCTTTCTCCCTTTTCGCTTAATTATAGATATGTGGCGAATAGTAAAGTGGACGTTGGAAGATATGGTATCCGGGAAGGAAAAAAATCGATGTTGGATATAGGTTCAACAATTACTTCCATCATGACATACGATATTAACCGTTATATTTCATGGAACTCCCGCTTTAAATATTTCACCAGTTACGATATGGTGGAAGCCGAATTTGAAAACACATTGAATATGATGCTGACTCAGTATTTTTCGACGCGGTTATATTTTAACATTCGGTTTGACGACGCTGTTCCTGCTGATCCTACTTTTAAATATTTTCAAATTAACGAAGTCGTTAGTTTTGGGTTGAATTACAAATGGTAATTCAATTATTTAAACATGGAATGATTTGCAATGTAAAATCCATTAAGAAAATCGCGGATTTTCATTCGTTTTTTTCCAGCCGCTTGAATATCGGAAATTTCAAGAAAACCGTCTTTTGCTGCTACAGCAAGATAAGTTTTATTATCGGTAACAATTGTTCCGGGTAGTAGATCATGTGTTCTATTTTTTATTGAACTTTCAAATATTTTCAGATTCAAGGTATTTTTCGCATCTATTTCAAGCTCTGTCCATGCGGCGGGAGAGGGCGACAAACCTCGAATAAAGTTATAGATGTTCTCTGCTGGTTGATTCCAGTTGATTTTACAGGTTTCTCTGAATATCTTTGGAGCGGGTTTTAGTTTGGTTTGATGAGTAATATATTCATTCTGTGGAATAGCTTCAATCGTGTCGTTCAAAATAGCATCGACCGTCTTTAGCACCAGAGCTGCTCCTTTCTTCATTAGTTTATCGTGAAGGGTTTGTGCATTATCATTTTTTTCAATCGGAACTTTTTCTTGAAAAATGATTTTCCCTGTGTCTATTTCATTTGAAAGAAAAAAAGTAGTTACACCGGTTTCTTTTTCTCCGTTGATGATTGCCCAATTGATAGGTGCAGCCCCCCGATATTGTGGGAGCAACGATGCATGAAGATTAAAGGTGCCTTTTGGGGGCATACTCCAAACTATTTCAGGGAGCATACGAAAAGCCACCACAATTTGTAGATCGGCTTTCAGTTTTCGGAGCTCATTCAAAAAAACTTCGTTTTTCAATTTTTCGGGTTGTAGTAAAAGCAGGTCGTGTTCCAAAGCATATTTCTTTACCGGCGATTGTTGGATTTTATACCCTCTTCCGGCAGGTTTGTCGGGTGAGGTGATTACTCCTACCACATTATAGCTATTTTCTACTAATGTTTTCAGTGATTCCACCGCAAATTCGGGTGTTCCCATAAATACAATACGTAAATCTTCTTTTTTCATAATCTTCTGATTTTACTCATCCATTTCAGAATAGTGTTCCAATAATATTTCCCTATAAGCGTTAAATACGGTCGATTGAGAAATAATTCCCTTGTAAATTCCATTATCGTCCACTACAGGGAGATTCCATGCTTTGGTATCTTCAAAGATATCCATCACTTTTTCCATCGGCATGTTGATATTGATTTTGGCAGGAGGCCCTATCATGATCCTTTCAACCTTGAAGCGGTCATAGAGTTCAGGTCGGAAAATGATGTTTCGAATATCGTTCAGATAGACCAATCCGAGCAACACCCCTTTATCGTCTACCACCGGGAAAATATTGCGTGTTGAGTTGGAGATGATTTTTACCATGTCTCCCAGTGTCATATCGGGTTTCACAACAGGAATATCGGTTTCCAAAATATCTTCTACCTTCAGGAAGGTGAGTACGGCTTTGTCTTTGTGGTGAGTTATTAGCTCTCCTTTTTTAGCTAATCGGATAGCATAAATATTGTGCTTTTCAAAAGCAATAATGGTTCCGTAGGAACAACTTGAAACAATCATTAAGGGGAGAAAAAGGTCGTATCCACCGGTAAGTTCGGCTATAAGGAAGGTACCTGTGAGTGGTGCGTGCATTACGCCTGCCATTACGCCTGCCATGCCCATCAATGCAAAGTTTTCCTGGGGTAGGTAGGTGCTGTATCCAAGCTGATTCAGTGTGTATGAGAAGACGAATCCAAGAATACATCCCAAAAAAAGCGTGGGAGCAAATACACCGCCTACTCCTCCACCACCGTTGGTGGCACTTGTGGCAAATATTTTGAAGATAATGATGAGGGAAAGAAATATAATAATTCCCCACCGATTATATAAGGAATAAAAGAAACTACCATTCATCAATTCTTTGTATTTGTCGCCGCCTGCCAATAAAATGTCGATAGAATTATACCCTTCGCCATAAAGAGGCGGAAAGAAAAAAATTAGGATACTCAGAATGGTACTTCCCATGAGAAATCTTTTGAACGGGCTGATTTTATGATAGATATTTTCATTCCATATCATTACGCGTGTTACATAGAGGGATAAGAATCCGCAGAGGATTCCCAGTACAATGACGTAAGGAATTCTGTTAAGTGTAAACTGTTCTACTTGTGAAAATGCAAACATCGCATCCATTCCTGTAAGGAAATAAGCAATGGTTGTAGCTGTTACTGAGGTAACCAACAATGGCAAAATGGACGACATGGTGAGGTCGAGCAAGAGCACTTCTATAACAAACAAAATACCGGCGATAGGTGCTTTGAAAATCCCTGCAATAGCGCCTGCAGCTCCGCATCCCACTAAAAGCATAAGATTTCGTTGATCTAGTTTAAAAAAACGTCCTAAATTTGAACCAATAGCCGAACCTGTAAGTACGATAGGTGCTTCTGCACCTACCGATCCGCCAAAACCGATGGTGATAGAACTCGCAATGATGGAGGTGTACATGTTGTGAGGTTTTATGCGGCTTTTGCGTTGCGAAATGGCATACAACACTTTCGTAACACCGTGGCTGATATCGTCTTTGACAATGTGTTTTACAAACAGTCCGCATAGGAGTAAACCGATAGGAGGATACAGCAAATAAAAATAGTTGGCTCCGGTTGGAGTAAAATTTTCTGTGAGAAATGTTTGAATGAAATGAATAGAGGTTTTAACCATATAAGAGGCCAATGCTGTAGCAATGCCTACCAAAAAACAGACAAAAAGTAATAATGTGCGTTCTTTGATATGTCGATTCAGCCACAACAAAAAATGATGATATAAATCATTTAATTTTGACCTCATTTTTTATAAATTCTTTTGAAATAACACAAATATATGGGATAATTTTCAATTTGATCGCCGCTAAACAAAAAAATTCGCTCTTCACCGGTCGTTCATTTTTTTTGCTCAAGAATTCATTCTTTTGTAAAAGGAAAGACAATCACAATTGCGATTATTGGCGTATGATTTGAATTGTTCCGTTTTTTCCAAGTTTTATGATGCTTGAAGAAGCGGCTTTGATATTCTCATTTTGCCGAAAAGTTACAATATAGTCTACTCTTTTTTTAATCTCTTCATCAATATCTTTAAAAGAAGCAGGCGAAGGCTTTCCACTGATGTTTGCCGATGTGGAAACGATAGGCTTTCCAAATTGTTTGCACAATTCTTTCGAAAAGACTTCAGCCGTGATGCGAATGCCGATGCTTCCATCTTTAGCAATTAAATTGGGGGCGAGATTTTTTGCCCCATCATAAATGATGGTTAAAGGTTTTTCTGAAAGTTCAATTAAATCCCATGCAATTTCGGGAACTTCATCCACGTAAACCCCCAGTTTATCGGGAGTATCCAGCAAAACCAACATGGATTTGCTATCATTGCGTTGCTTAATGCGGTATACTTTTCTAACAGCTTCTTCGTTGGTTGCATCGCATCCGATTCCCCAAATGGTATCGGTAGGATAAAGAATGACGCCACCTTTACGCATAATTTCACATGCCTTTTTTATATCGTCTTGCATAGGGGTTTATTGATTTTTTTTCGCATTGAATTTTTGCATCACAATCACGTCAACATAAGTAAGTTGAAGTGAAACCCATTCTTTCAATGTTGCGGTATGCTGAAATCCAACCTTCTTGAAAAGTCGGATGCTTGCAATGTTCTGATCCGGAATAAAAGCATATAATTGATGCAGTTTAAGAAAATTAAAAGCATATTCTTCCAGCAGTTCAAGTGATGTGGATCCATATCCTTGATTTCTATACTTTTTGTCGAGCAGAATACCTACACCTGCTCTGCTATGAAAGGGATCAAAATCGTATAGATCAACAGTTCCAATTCGTTGGTTGTTTTCCCGAAGAACTATCATTAGTCTAAGTTGCTTGGCTTGATAGATATCTTGTTGCGCTTGAACAAGATATTGTCGAAGCGCAAAGCGGGAAAAAGGAGAGAGTGATGAGCCGTATTTCCATAAATCCGTATCATTTTCCCATTCATACAGAATATCGAGATCTTCGGGCTCAAGAGCACGCAGTAAGATCTCATTGTTTTGAAGTAATTTGCTCATTAGTTCCTACTAACTTTATTCTGTTATTGCGTTTTCTTTGTCTTTTATTTCAATTAAATTTTTCAATTCCGGGAACGATGGTTTACAGAGCAACAAGATAATAAAAAGAATAATAATCAGCCAAATGTAATTTTTGCTGTCTGAAATAGCAGACGCCAAAATGTTCCAAAGAATAACAAAACTCATGAAGTATAGTCTTTGGAAAAAAGCTTTTTTGTATATTTTTATTCCTTTCTCTACATTATCAGTGCGAGGTTTTTTATTTATTTTATTCGAAAAAGATTTCAAAGCTATTGGTATACCGATGATAGTAAGAAGAATAGAGCATTGGTCAATGATAACAGGCAGTGAAGAGGGAGTTTCTACAATGCGAATAATATGGAATAAAGTCAATAAGAAAAGGATCCCCAACACAATAAAATTGATGAAATAGTGCCGACGTAAAAGCCGGATTGTTTTTTCTTCAATGGGTTGAGTCATTATTATTTCGAAGTTAATTTATAGGTTTCGTCAAAAGGTGTACGGTTTAAAATGGAACGTCCGAGAGTTACTTCATCGGCATATTCGATTTCATCACCGATAGAGACACCGCGAGCAATAATGCTCACCTTTACATTATAAGGTTGTAGTTTACGATAAATATAAAAGTTGGTTGTGTCGCCTTCCATCGTCGCACTTAGTGCAAGAATTACCTCCTTAATGTCGTTGGTTTTTACTCTTTCTACTAAACTATTGATTTCTAAATCGGAAGGGCCAATGCCGTCGATTGGAGAAATAATCCCGCCTAGTACATGATACAGCCCTTTGAATTGCATCGTCCCTTCAATTGCCATTACTTCTTTTACGTTTTCGACAACACATATGAGCGAAGAGTCTCTGGATTTATCTGAACAAATAGAACAAACTTCGCTGTCGGAAATGTTGTGGCAGAGCAAACAATATTTTATTTCTTGCTTAAGCGTAGCTATTGCCGAGATGAATTTTTCAACATTGGCAGAATCTTGTCGTAAAAGATGCAATACCAATCGTAGGGCGGTTTTTTTACCGATGCCCGGCAATTTTGCAAATTCATTTACCGCATTTTCGAGTAATATGGAGGGGTATTGCGAACTCATACCTATTGTATTTTTGTTGAACAAAGATACTATGATTCGTTTTATTGAACAAATATCTTTGGAATGGGATAAATCTCTTGAGATATGATAACTATATCTCTCCTTCTCTAAATTTTTGTCACATTCATTACGCTTCTTATTAAATAAATTTGTAGCTTTGTCAGTGGAAAATTTCCGATCAGTTTTTACTCCGCAATCTTATCAAAACATTTACAATTAAAGAGTTATTTTTTTTATGAAAAAGTACAATTTTAACGCAGGCCCTTCTATATTACCGCAGGTGGTAGTGGAAAAAACAGCAGAGGCTGTTAGAGATTTCAATAACAGTGGTCTTTCTATTATGGAGATCAGTCATCGTTCCAAAGATTTTCAGACAGTAATGGATGAGGCTGTAGCTCTTTTTAAAGAACTGCTGCAGATTCCTGATGGTTATTCGGTTTTATTTCTTGGAGGAGGCGCAAGTCTTCAGTTTTGTATGGTTCCTTACAACCTTTTAGAAAAAAAAGCTGCTTACCTGAATACAGGATCGTGGGCGAGTAAAGCGTTAAAAGAAGCAAAACTTTTTGGAGAAGTAGTTGAGGTTGCTTCATCAAAAGATGCGCTCTATAGTTATATACCTAAAGACTATACGATACCCACTGATGCAGATTATTTTCATATCACAACCAACAATACGATTTATGGTACGGAAATAAGAAAAGATATCGATAGCCCCATTCCTTTGGTGGCCGATATGTCTTCCGATATTTTTTCACGTCCTTTGGATGTTTCTAAATATGCTGTTATCTATGGCGGTGCCCAGAAAAACGTGGGACCTGCAGGTGTTGCTTTTGTCATTGTAAAAGAGGATGTGTTGGGGAAAGTATCCCGCCCCATTCCTACTATGCTCGATTATCGGACACATGTAGAACATGGTTCTCTGTTCAATACTCCGCCGGTATTGCCTATTTATGCTTGTTTGGAAACTTTACGGTGGCTCAAAGCTATTGGGGGTGTAGAGGAAATGGAAAAGATCAACATCGAAAAAGCGACGATGCTGTATGAAGAAATCGATCGCAATCCTTTGTTCAAGGGAACGGCAGTACCGGAGGATCGTTCCATTATGAATGTATGTTTTGTGATGAGTGACGAATATAAGGACTTGGAACAGGATTTTTTGAAATTTGCTACTGAAAGAGGAATGGTAGGGATTAAGGGGCATCGCTCCGTCGGTGGCTTTAGGGCATCTATTTATAATGCGATGCCAAAAGAAGGTGTACAGGCTTTGATTAATTGCATGCGTGAATTTGAGAAATTAAATTTAAGGTAGTAAAAATGAAAGTACTTTTAGCAACAAAAAAACCGTTTGTATCTACAGCGGTAAATGAAATACAAAATATTATAGAAACTGCAGGACATCAGTTCGATAAAATTGAAAAATATACAGAAAAATCACAGTTGATCGATGCGATAAAAGATGCCGATGCTGTTATTATTCGAAGCGATATTATTGATAAAGAAGTGATAGATGCTGCTCCCCAACTTAAGTTGATTGTACGTGCGGGGGCCGGTTACGATAATGTGGATTTGAGTGTTGCTACAGAACGCAATATTTGCGTGATGAACACACCAGGACAAAATGCAAATGCCGTTGCCGAACTTGTTTTTGGAATGCTTATTTATGTTTTGAGAAATTGTTTCGACGGATCTACTGGCACGGAACTTCAAGGTAAGCGGTTGGGCCTCTATGCTTTTGGTAATGTAGCCAAAATGGTAGCCAAAATTGCGCGTGGATTCGATATGCCTGTTTATGCTTATTCGCCCATCATGACTGAGGACGATCTTCGCAAAGAGGGCGAATACGGTGTTATACCTGCAAATAGTGCAGAAGAACTTTTTGAAAACAGCGATATTGTTTCATTGCATATGCCATTACTTGAGGATACCCGTCAATGTGTGAACTATCATTTATTATCGCTTATGCCGGATGATGGCATTTTGGTTAATTCTGCACGGAAGGAAGTGATAAATGAAGATGATTTGATGCGAATCATGGAAGAACGTCCGAATTTTAGGTATATTACCGATATCAAACCGGATAAACACGATGAATTTGCCGCCAAATTTTCGAAACGTTATTTTGCAACTCCCAAAAAAACAGGAGCCCAAACATTGGAAGCGAATATTAACGCAGGTTTGGCTGCAGCAAAACAAATTGTAGCATTTTTTGAAAATGGAGATGAAACATTTAGGGTGAATCCAAAGTAGAGAAAAACGTATTTGTTATTCCCGCAAAATCGGATAAATTTGTATTTAAACTATAAAAAATTATTCATAGTATGGAAAGTATAAAAGGAACCCAAACAGAAAAAAATCTTCTAATGACTTTTGCAGGTGAATCACAGGCAAGGATGCGCTATACTTATTTTTCGAGAGTAGCCGATAGAGAAGGGTACAAACAAATTGCTGCTATTTTTATGGAAACGGCAGAACAAGAGAAGGAACATGCCAAAAGAATGTTCAATTATCTTGAGGGTGGTTTACTGGAAATAACAGGGACTTACCCTGCCGGTGTGATTGGGAACACTGCCGAAAACCTGGAAGCCGCGGCTGCAGGTGAACACGAAGAGTGGGCTGTGCTTTATCCACATTGTGCCGATGTGGCAGAAGAAGAAGGATTTAAAGAAATTGCCGTTATGTATCGTATGATTGCCAAAGCTGAAAGTGCTCACGAAGATCGATATCGGAAATTGCTTGAACGTGTAAAAACCGGTACCGTATTCTCCCGTAAAGAAGAAATTGAATGGCAATGTCGTAACTGTGGCTACGTGTTTATAGGTAAAACTGCTCCCAAAACCTGTCCGTCGTGTCTGCATTCACAGGCCTATTTTGAACCCATGTATAAGAATTATTAGTATTTTCACATCAAAACTCACCAAAAACGCATCACTAATAGTCTAGGAGATGCGTTTTTTTTTCGAATAGCTAATCCTGCTAATTTGCAAAAAATAAAAAGCCAGATGGAATACAACGAACTTTTTGCTCGAACGGAATTATTAGTAGGGAAAGAAGTCATGAACGCAATTGCTTCTAAGCGAGTAATTCTTTTTGGCGTTGGAGGAGTGGGAAGTTGGTGTGCCGAAGGATTAATTCGAAGCGGCGTTATGCACCTAACTATTGTCGACCCGGATAGGGTAGCCCTTTCGAATATCAATCGGCAATTGCCCGCAACTACTCAAACCATTGGGCAACTCAAAGTGGAAGTGATGAAAAATCGACTGCTCGAAATTAATCCTTTTGCCGAAATAAATGCCGTTCCTCAGATGTACAACGAAGAAACGTCTGCCTCTTTTCATTTGGAAACCTATGATTATATTATCGACGCCATCGATACGCTTCATCAAAAAGCGCACTTACTTGTAAAGGCATCCAACACACCCGCGACAGTTTTTTCGTCAATGGGAGCAGCATTAAAAATTGATCCGTTAAAAATTCGTGTAGCCGAATTTAGGAAAGTGAAAGGCTGCAAACTAGCATCGGCCCTTCGGCGGTATCTGCGTGAAAAGGAGCAACCGGTAAAGCCCGTTTTATGTGTTTACAGCGAGGAGTATTATCCTAACAAAGGAACAGAAAATGGGAGGAATAAAAACGATTTTTTTTATCGTGAAAAAACCAATGGAACAGCAGTGCATGTAACAGCAGTTTTTGGTTTCACACTAACCGGTTTGGTCATTCAAGATATTATTTCCCAATGCAATAAAACAACATTCAATATGTGATAATGAAAAAATATTCATGTAAATTATATTTAGTCATCATATTGGTTATTGTAGTTTCTTGCTCCGATTCCCATAAACAAAAAAATGGGGGTGTAGTACCTCCGGAATCAATTGTTTCAACAAGGCGGGTAACCGAAGATACCCTTATCGATAGTCGTTATACCTTTGAAGAGGCTATTGCCGGGAGCAAAGCGCCGCAACATATCGTCGACCAGCTTAAACTTATTGAGGTAACTTATCTTTCAGTAGACGGAAAGATTCACAAAGGTCAGATTCTTACCAATCGAGAAATCGCCGAAGATCTTATCTGTTTATTTGATTTTATGTTTGATCAGCAATTTGTGGTAGAAAAAGCTGTTCCTATAGTAAAATACAATTGGAACGATAGCTTATCGATGACCGATAATAATACATACAGTTTTTGCTATCGCAACGTCTCTTATTCGAAGCACTCTATCGGTATGGCAATAGATATCAATCCACGCTTCAATCCGTTGCGATGGAAATATTGCGGCCTGCCCAATGAGCCGATAAACGGTATTCGGGATACAACAGTTAACGGAACGTTATACCCGGGTCATCCGGTAGTTAAGGCGTTTGCAAATCGAGGATTTCGCTGGGGGCATACGTTCAGTAAATATTATGACGATCATCATTTCGAAAAAAGCAAATAACAACCTGATTATCGTGCCCACATTTCTCTGTCAAGATTGCGATAATTGATGGCTTCTGCCAGATGGGATGTTTTGATATTTTCGCTTTGTTCCAGATCGGCAATGGTGCGCGAAACTTTGAGAATACGATCGTATGCACGAGCAGACAACCCCAGTTTCTCCATTGCGGCTTTCAGCAGTCTACGTCCTGCTTCGTCAATCGATGCAAATTGATGCAATTGCTTTGAGGTCATTTGAGCATTGCAATAAATACCTTTGGTATTTTTAAATCTTTCCTCTTGAATTTTTCGTGTTCTAATCACACGTTTGCGAATATCAGAACTTTGTTCGGAAGATGTTTTGTCGGATATTTTTTCGAAGGGGACAGGTACGATTTCAATTTGAATATCGATACGATCAAGCAAGGGCCCTGATATTTTATTTAAATATTTCTGTACAGCTCCCGGCGGACAAATACATTCTTTGTCGGGATGATTGTAATACCCGCATGGACAAGGATTCATGGCGGCTACTAACATAAAACCGGCAGGGTATTCAATCGAAAATTTTGCCCTTGAGATGGTGATCATACGGTCTTCCAAAGGTTGTCGCAACACTTCCAGTACACTTCGGTTAAATTCGGGCAATTCATCGAGAAACAGTACTCCGTTGTGAGCCAGACTAATTTCTCCGGGTTGAGGAAATGCACCTCCTCCCACCATTGCTACATCGCTAATAGTATGATGTGGCGAACGAAATGGTCGACGCGACATGAGCGAGGTATTTCTCCCCATTTTACCTGCTACACTGTGAATTTTGGTCGTTTCCAATGCTTCTTGGATAGAAAAGGGCGGAAGTATCGAAGGCAAACGCTTTGCCATCATCGATTTCCCGGAACCCGGAGGGCCTACCATAATAATATTGTGTCCGCCTGCTGCTGCTACTTCTAAGGCGCGTTTTACGTTTTCTTGTCCTTTCACATCAGAAAAATCGAATTCAAACTTCGATTGATTGTCCATAAATTCACGATAAATATCCACCTGTGTGCGTTGAAGTTTACGTTCGTCATTAAAAAACTCGACAACTTCACATATATTCTTCACACCGTAAACTTCAAAATTGTCTACTACGGCAGCTTCTTTTGCATTTTCAGAAGGAAGAATAAATCCTTTAAAGCCGCTTTCTTTCGCCATGACGGCGATAGGCAAAACGCCTTTTATTGGCAAGATGGTGCCGTCGAGAGACAGCTCGCCCATAATGAGGTAATCGTTAAACTTGTCGGATTGAATTGCTCCCGAAGCGCCCAATACTCCTATAGCTAGGGGAAGATCGTAAGCCGATCCTTCTTTTCGAATATCGGCCGGCGACATGTTTACTATAACTTGTTTTCGTGGGAACTTATATCCGTTTACCTCCAAAGCCGATACAATGCGTTCGTGGCTTTCTTTTACGGAGGCATCAGGAAGTCCTACCAGCATAAATTTAATGCCTCTGCCAACGTTTACTTCAATGGTAATGAGTGTAGCATAAATACCTTGGACAGCTGCACCAAAAACTTTAACTAACATGAAACAGATTCTTTATTTTTCTTATTCAACTCCACTTGGAAGTCCCTTTTATTGCTTGCTGCACTTCCTGCGCAGGGATGTTTCTTCTTTTAATTTTTCCATCAGGAGTAACAAGAATATTGTAAGGAACATAGCGGATATTGTAAGTCTCTACAATATCTGACGCCCAACTTTCCTTCTCTGTTATAGTAATCCAGGGAATAGAATCGTTGGAAATGGATGTAATAGGATATTTGTCGGAATCAATATAAATCGATATAAACTGAACCGAATCTTTATTCAGCTTTTCGTATTCGTTTTTCAGGGCGCAGACCTCTTCTCTCGACTCCACTCCTGTAGCAGAAAGAAAAGATAAAACCAAATATTTTCCGGTAAAATCGGTGGAACAAATGGTGTCGTTTGTTGTGTCTACCAATTGAAAATAAGGAAGATGTGATCCCTCTGCCGATAATTTTAGTTTATTACAATGGGTTTTTAAATCCTCGGTTAAAGGGAAAATCAAAGCCTCTCCTTTTAAATATCCCAATACCCGTTCTAATGTTGTCGGATTTTCGGTATCTCTGAATAAGTTATTAATAAGAATAACACTGGCAATTTTAGAAGGATTTTTTTGGATAAATTCTTCGGCTTTTTGAGTAAGCTCATGATTGAGAGAGTTTAGCCGCACAATTTTTTCATTCTCAGAGAGAATTCCATGATTGGTATTTTCCAATCGATCAATTTTCATACTATTTAGCAGTTCGGCTCGCTGTTTCAATAAAGCTTCATTTTCTTTCTTGAACAATGTCAGATCGTCATTAATATCGTTGCCGTTCACCTGAATAAGATCGGGCAAAGTTGCATCGCCTTTGAGCATTATTTTCTGACCTTTGTCAGCAAAAACAACAGCCGATGAGGTGTAATCATTAAAATAAAACGTAAAGATTGTCAATGTATCGATAAAAGTACGGTAACTGAATTGTCCTTTCTTGCTTATCCTTAAAGTATCGACGGTTAAAATATCAGTCGAAAAATGTGTTACCACAACATAAGGAGAATCAAGATTGGAAAGTTCTCCTTTTATAGTGACATTATTCTCATCTTTGCATGAGTTTAAAGATGATATAATTAGACAAAAGAGAATTATAATTCGGAACCTGCGCATATGCCTACTCGTGACAAACGTGTTTAAATTAATAAAAATCAATCGTTTATCTTCTTTTTAAAAAATTATTTTTCTATTTGTGCATTTAGTTAGGCAAAGATAAATTGATTTTTCAAATATTCAAATATTTTTTACATTTATTTAGCTGGTTTTTTAAGTTTAATTACCTAAAAAGCAACGTCGTTGTTATACATAAAATTTATTTCATTAGTTTTGCATTGAATTGAAAAGATCGATGGTAATATGCAATTTTCTGTCATTATTCCTGTTTTCAATCGTCCGGCTGAATTGGATGAACTACTGGATAGCCTTACGCGACAAACCGACCGGCAATTTGAAGTGATTATTGTGGAAGATGGTTCCGAACAAAAAAGTGACGCGATAGTGGAAAAATACAAAGACCGTTTACCGATTATTTATGTTGAAAAGCCGAACTCGGGACCGGGATTGTCGCGAAACGCCGGTGCTCGTAAAGCGCGATACGATTATTTGATTTTTTTCGATTCAGACTGCATAATTCCTGATGATTATATTCAAATCGTAAACGATTTTCTCACAAAGCAATATTATGACGCGTATGGTGGCCCGGATAGAGCACTTCCCACTTTCACGACAGTACAAAAGGCCATAAATTATGCAATGACCTCGTTTTTTACAACCGGGGGCATCCGTGGCAGTGAAAAATCGATGGAAAAATTTCATCCTCGCAGTTTCAACCTTGGGGTTTCAAAAGAGGCATTCAATGCTGTTGGAGGATTTCGCGATATGCGTTTTGGTGAAGATATCGACTTCAGCCTTCGTCTGATTGAAAATGGGTTCTCTACCACCTTGATTCCCGAGGCTTATGTGTATCACAAACGCAGAACGAATTTCAGAAAATTTTTCAAGCAGGTGTACAACTCGGGAATTGCCCGTATCAATTTATATTTGCTTCATCCTCAATCGTTGAAACCGGTACATCTGTTGCCCGCGGTTTTTGTAGTAGGCATAATCGTGTTATTGGCGCTTTCCGTTTTTTATCCCATTTTTCTGGCAATTCCTCTTGCTTACTGTTTGTTGATTTTTATGGATTCGACCATCAAAAACCGTTCGGCAAAAGTAGGACTTTACAGCG
>Ga0208564_1001134_pt1 | contig 22688 bp, 16 predicted proteins | sample AD_UKC073_MetaG_FD_184439 | JGI IMG/M metagenome (GOLD analysis project Ga0208564, IMG submission 184439) | Active sludge microbial communities of municipal wastewater-treating anaerobic digesters from USA - AD_UKC073_MetaG (SPAdes) (version 2) | ecosystem: Engineered > Bioreactor > Anaerobic >... | reverse complement strand
CGCCCGTGTAGGTGATGGCGTTGGCGGTCGCGGCGAAGGTCATCGACGAGGTCAGCACCAGGTCGCCGGGGCCCACGCCGAGGGAGAGCAGCCCGAGGTGCAGGGCGGCCGTCCCGGACGACAGCGCGACGCAGTGCCGGCGCCCGGTGTAGGCGCTGAGGTCGGCCTCGAAGCCGTCGACGTCGGGGCCCAGCGGGGCGATCCAGCCCGACCGCATGGCCGCGAGCAGGGCGGTCTCCTCCTTCTGCGTCACGTCCGGTGGGGAGAGGTAGACGCGCGCGTTCGGCTGCGGGGGCGCGGCCTGCATCTCGCGGTGCTGGTCGGGCGCCGCGGGCACCGCCACGGAGCCAGCCGAGGAGCCGGAGCCGAAGTGGCGCCCGTCCGAGACGCGGCTGACCATCGCGGATTCGGACCCGACCGACGAGGCGCCCACGACCGCCCGGAGCTGGTCGGCGATGTCTTCGAGCCCGGCCTCGCCCGACTCCAGCCGCTCGATCAGGTCGTCGAGCTGGAGCTCGTGCAACTGGCGCACCTGGACGCGTCCGTCAACGATCTTGCCGACCGTCGGCAGCACCATCAGGCGCATGCCGGCCTCGGCCAGCTCGTCCTGCAGGATCATCAGGAAGTCGGCCGGCGCGGTGGGCAGGGCGGCGATGACCGTCCGGACGCCGCGGCGCTCGGCCTGGGCGACCAGATCCTCGCGGCGTCCCAGGACGCGGCCCTCGCCGATGTGCAGGTTGCGCTTGTCGAGGTCGTCGTCGATGAAGCCGAGCACCTTGTAGGGGGCGTGCAGATCGCCGAGCAGCAGGTTCGCGAGCTGGGCGCCGGCGTTGCCCGCCCCGTAGATCAGCACGGGCTCGGCCGCGTCCACGCGGTTGCGCTGCAGGAGGCGACGCCGGAGGCCGCGAGCCGCGAGGCGTCCGCCCAGCATGGCCGCGATCGCGCCGGCCGGGGCCGTCAGCACGACGCCGCGCGGGAACCCGAGGCCGACCACGAAGAACACCGCGCCGACCGCCACGGCCGTGCCGAGTGCGGTCCAGAGCAGCGTCCAGACCTCGTGGTAGCTGCCGATCCGGGCGCGGCCGCGGTAGAGCATCGTCGCCCAGCCGAGCGCCAACTGGACGGCGGACGCCGACGCCATGAACGCGACCGTGTACAGCCACTGGATGCCGGTGAGGGTGAAGTCGTAGCGGGCCGCGACGAAAAAGAGTGTGGCGACGCACCAGCAGGCGACGTCCCACGCAGCGAACAGGAGGCGGAGGCTGCGGGCGCTGAAGGTTGGCATTACGTGGGTCTCCCCCGGGGTAGGCATGTCTCGGTTCAGATGCGCCTTCAACCGGGGGCCCTCCATTTCCCCCGACCACAGACGCCCTGACGGTCACCTGGACGGACGGTACATTACAGCATCCACATATGCACCTGTGCATCTATCCGGGTTCTGGACCCCACCCCCGACGGTGCATGCTGGGGGCGTGACCACCAGACCCGGACGCCGAGCGGCGTGGACGCTCGGGGTCGGTGTCGCCATCGTGGGGTTGTGGCTCGCCACGTGCGCGGTCGCGTTCGCCCATCCGCCTACGGACGCCGTCGCGCCCACGGACGCCATCTACTTCCTCGCCTCCCCCGGCGGCGAGGCGGGTCAGACGGATGCCACCGTCCGGGATTGGCCCGGCGTCCGGGTCTTGTCGCGGCCGAAGAGTCTCGAACATCTCCCACGATTCCGGGAGTGCGACGTCCCCGGGACGGTGTGCCTCACCCCCGTCCCCGAGACCACTCAGGGCGAGGCCGAGGCGTTCGCCGCCGAGGCCGAGCGACGCGGCTGGACGTCTGTGACCGTCGTCACCCACACCAGCCACATCGCCCGCGCCCGGATGCTGCTGGCCCGCTGCTTCCCCGGAACGATCCGCATGGTGGCCATCCCCACCGAGCACAGCGTCGGCGACTGGCTCAACGGGTTCGTCCACGAGACCGCCGGCTGGGCCAAGGCCGCCATTACTCCCGGCTGTCACGACCACCTCCCGTTCGGCGACTGAGCGACCGGCCGGGGGGCGGGGGTGCGGATGACCAGTGCGACGACGCCGAGGCGTCCGGGATGGCAGGCGGTCCTGGTCGCGGGGCTCGCCGGGCTCGCCGTCGCGCTGACTCTCGCCGTCGGCGTCCTGGTGTGGGTGAGTCGGACGCCCGCGTCCCCGGCGGCCGCCGACGCCACGACCGCCACCGGAAGCCCCGCGATCCCGGGCGCGTTCCTGGACGCTCCCCTCACCGAGATCGCCGCGGCCCGGACGACGCTGGAGGGCCTGCCGACGGCGTCCGCCCCGGCCGCGAAGCCGGTCTACCGGCGGGCGGCGTTCGGCGAGGCGTGGGCCGACACGGACGGCAACGGCTGCAACCAGCGCGACGACGTGCTGCTGCGCGACGTGGTGCGGTCGGCGTCCTACACGACGGGACGGCAGGGGGCCTGCGACCACGACGTCCTGTCGGGCACGTGGCGGGACCCGTACACCGGCGTCCCGATCACCCTGACCGACGCGAAGCAGCCCGCCCAGGCGCAGTCGCTCCAGATCGACCACCTGGTGGCCCTGAGCGTCGCCTGGCGGGACGGCGCCGACGCCTGGGGGGACGCCGAACGGCTGCGGTTCGCGACCGACTTGCGCAACCTGGTCGCCGTGGGCGCCGCCTCCAACAAGGCCAAGGGCGACTCGGACGCCGGCGCCTGGCGTCCCGTCCGCGCCGCCCAGTGCGGGTACGCCGTCCGCTACGTGACGGTCAAGGGCGCCTACGCGCTCCGCGTCGGCGCGGCCGAGCGGCGCGCCCTCGCCGACATGCTCGCCACCTGTCCACCATAACTATCCATAATTATGGTTGTCGACATTGACTACGGCTCGATCACCATAGTTATGGTTGACTATGGAGATGACGCCGGATGAGTTGCAGACCGTGCTCGCGAACGGCGAGACCTTCACGGTCGAGTTCAAGCGTGCCTGGCGGCCCCAGGACCTCAACGACCGGGAGATCGTTGAGGCAGTTGTCTGTCTGGCCAACGGACGCGGAGGCCTTCTACTGCTCGGCGTGGAGGACGACGGTCGCGTCACGGGGCTTCGCGCTCGTCACGGCGACGCCACCTCACCTCACCTGCTGAGCGCGCTGATCCTCAACAAGACGGACCCTCCGATCTCCTGCCCCGTCTCGATGCATATCGTCGACGCCCTCGAGGTCGCGGTGATCGAGGTTCCCCCGTCTGCGCTGCCGGTCGGAACGACCGATGGAGTGTTCAAGCGACGCTCCACGAAGTCGGACGGCTCCCCGGAGTGCATCCCCTACCGGGCATACGAGATGCAGTCATCGGCGTTCCTCGCAATGGGACGCGACTACGCCGAGATCGAAGCACAAGGCGTCACGTTGGCGGACCTGGATCCGCAGGAATTCGACCGCTTTCGTAGGCTCGCTGGGGGACCGGGCGGCGATCCGGTGCTCTCCGGCTCATCCGACGTGGACGTGTGTCGCGCCCTGCGTGTCCTCGGCACGCACCCTTCGGGGGAGACGTTCGTGACCTTGGGTGCGGTTCTGCTATTCGGAAGGCCCGACACGCTGTCCCGCTGCATTCCAACAGCCGAGGCGTTGTTCCAGGAGATCAGCGCCGGCGGCCAAATCGTCACGAACGACACGCTCCGCCACCCGCTGTTTCGCCTGATGGAGGACCTTCAGGATCGAATCGCGGTGCGCAACCAGGAGCAGGAACTCATGCTCGGCATCCACCGCATCGGGATCCCACGCGTCCCGCCCAGCGTGGTGCGCGAAGCGATCGCCAACGCCCTCATCCACCGCAGCTACGCGGAACCTGGTCCGGTGCTGGTGAAGCTGGGAGCGGACGACTTCACCGTCTCGAGCCCCGGAGGGCTGCCGCGGGGCGTGACCCTGGAGAACCTGATGGATCAGTCCCGGCCGCGGAGCGTCGTCCTCGCCGAGGCGTTCAAGCGCGCGGGACTGGTTGACCGGGCCGGCCGCGGCATCCCCCAGATGTTCGGCTCGCTCCTGCGGGCCGGCCGCGGCCAGCCCGACTACTCGCACACGACAGACGCCTCGGTCACGGTGCAGGTCCCGACGAGTGATGCGGATCTGGAGATGGTTCGCTTCGTGGCGAGTTGGGAGTCTGAGCAGCCAGGGCGACTCACTCTGGACCAGTTGCGCGTCCTCCACGAGTTGAAGTCGGGCGGCCCAGCCACGGCCAAAGACCTCCAGGCCGACCTGGAACTGCCGATCGCCCACGTCCGGACGCAATGCTCCCTCCTGGTCGAACTAGGGCTCCTCGAGGCCCACGGAACCGGCCGGTCTCGCCAATACCACCTCACTTCAGCCTTCTACCGGTCTGCCGAGGACAAGAACGCGTACATCCGGGTCCGCCAGGCTGATCCCATCCACCAGGAACAAATGGTGGTGGCCTACATAGCCGAGTACGGGTCGATCACCAGAGGCCAAGTCATGGATCTGGTGTTGGTCGAGGCGAGCCAAGCCCGCGGGATCCTGAAGCGGCTCGTCGACTCAGGGACCATCGAGCTGCAGGGCGAACGACGTGGGGCCCACTACGTCCTGGCCCAGGGCGGCGACCAACACCACTAGCAAGTGCAGCGAGGGCCTCCATAAGCCCACGCGCATCCCTGCTTCGGCGCGATAATGGCGCTAGCTGGGCCCCGGCCCGAGTCGAGCCACGGATGAGCCCAACCGTCGAACGACCGTGGAGGACCCATGCTCCAGACCCACCAACCCGAGATCGTGACCCTCGACCCGCATCCGGTCGCCCTCGTCCGCGAGATCGTGCGCATGGACGCGCTCCCCCCCTTCTTCGGCCGGGCCTTCGGTGCCGTGGCGCGGGCGGCCGGACTGCAGGGCGTCCCCCTCGCCGGACCCCCGATCGCGGTGTACTTCGGCATGCCGACCGAGACGGTCGACGTCGGGGCGGGCTTCCCGACGGTCGGGGGTTTGACCCCGGACGCCGACGTCGTCCCCCTGATCCTGCCCGGCGGCCGGGCCGCCCAGGTGCTGCACGAGGGGCCCTACGACGAGATGTCCGTCACCTACGGACGCCTCATGGAGTGGTTCGCCGAGCAGGGCCTCACCCCCGCCCCGATGATGTGGGAGAGCTACCTCAACGAGCCCGATCCCGCGGCCCCCGAGGAGGCCAAGACCCTGATCGTCTGGCCGATCGCCTAGTCGGCCCCGTGTTGCCCCGCGTAGCCCCTGACACGCCCGGCCGAGGCTGGAGATGCGCTAGCGCGTGAGAAGTCGGCCTGGCCCTTTACGCAAGCAACCACGCGGCCACACCGGCCACGTGCGGAAAGGTTCGCGATAATCAGCGGGTGAAGAACGTGATCGGGCCCGGCGGCGAGCGGTATCCGGTCACGCCAGACGTCGAGCGGCTCCTGCGCTCCATGGACCGTGGTGCGCTGCAGTCGCTGGTACTCGAGATGGCGGGGTACAGCCCCGAGGCCATGCGATCGCTGCAGCTGCGCGCCACACCCGCGGACGAGCCGACTGCCTCCGAACTCCTGGCGGCCGTGGACGCTGCGCTGGCCGGAGTCGACCTCGACTACCACGACCCCTTCTACGAAGACGTCGACGACGGCGTCCAAGCGGTCGAGGAGGTCGTCGACGAACTGGAGCGGCACCTCGACGACGGCGCCCACCCCGTGGTTCGCCGAGTACTCCAGCACCTGCTCACCCGGCTCGGCGACCTGGCACGGGACGCCGACAACGCCGACGCCCTGCTCGAGGTGGCCGAACGGGCGTCGGCGCTATTCGGGCGCGCGGTCGCCGGGCATCTCGACCCGGTCAGCCTCGCCCGCTGGGTGGTCGGCTTCCGGGTCAAGTACGGCGGCTGGCCATCACTCACGTTGGACGCCGTGGCCCACGCGTTCGACGAGCCCGCCTGGGACGCCTACCGCGCGAGTGTCGCGACGCTGGGCGGCGGTGGACCGGCGGCCGACCCCTATCGCAGCGAGATCGACCGCATGCTGCTGGAACTGGCCGACTACGACGGCGACGTCGACCGGGCCGTCGCCCTGCTCTCCGGGGGTGACCGCCCGTACTACCGGGAGATCCTCCGCCGACTGCGTGACGCCGGACGGCCGGTGGACGTCCTCACGTGGCTGGACCGAGCCGTCACCCAGGGCTGCGTGGACGTCGCCTGGCGGGCGGGACCCACTATCGTGCCCGTCGAGGACGCCGTCGACGTCTACCTGGACGGTAGGCGTCCGGAGGCCGCCCTCGCGATCGCGCGGACGCTGTTCGACCGCGACCTCAGCGTGGACGCGTTCAGGTTGCTGATCTCCGTGGCGGAACGGTGCGGATCTGAGGACGAACAACGCACGTGGGCGTTCGAGCAGGCCACCCTGCGGGCGCACAGCAACGGCGGCGCCCACCTCGTCCGGCTCCACCTCGCCGAAGGGAACGTCGCGCACGCGTGGGAGGCGGCGGACGCCTTCGGCGCCGGCCACGCGTGGCGCGAACTCGTGGACGCCTCGGAAGACGCCTTCCCGCTCCGGGCGGGCCGCCTGTGCCTGGCTCAGGTGCTGGAGTCCCTGACCACACCCGACTCCAAGCGGTACCCGGCCATCGTCGATCTCCTCGTGCGGGCACGCGCCCTCCATGACACGGCAGGCCACCGAGCCGAGGTGGACGCCGAGATCACCCGCTTGCGCGAGGTCTACCGCCGCCGCCCCGCCCTGATGTCGGCGATGAGCCGGGCCGGACTGCCGTCTCGACCCCCACCCTGAAGTCCGGTGCAGCGCGAGGGTTCAGCCGCCAGGCTGCCCTCGCACCGTGCGCCGTGCGCCGTGCGGCAGAGTCGCGCGTTGGGGCGCGGGTGAATTGACGGAGCCGTGGGCTCTGACGGCAGGAGTATCCTGCTCCGCTCCATCTCGTCGGAAGGACATTAGGGTGGGAACCATGGTTTCTGACGAAGCGTTCCCTCCGGAGACGGTCGAATCACCCGGTGAGTTGCTTGCGAAGGTCGCCGATCTGGCGCGCCAGGGCGACCCTGACCTGAGCCGCCCCGAGCTGTGGTTCAGGGGGCATTCACGGACGACCTATGAACTGATTCCCTCGGTGTTCAGGGGTGTGCCACTGTCCGACCGACCAAAGGTGGAACGGCTGCTCACTCATCGCTTCCGCAGCCGCGCAGCGATGCATGTGGAGAGGGACCTCGGGTACAACGAGAGGGCGCGCTGGTTGGCGCTTATGCAGCATCATGGATTACCGACGAGGCTTCTTGACTGGAGCCGGTCACCACTGGTCGCCGCATACTTCGCAGTCGAGCGCGCGCTCCCGCCGTTCTGGGGAAGCGCTGTAGCACCCGATGACTCGGCGGACCTGTGGGTGTTGGACCCGCGGGCCCTTAACGAGATCGCGTGCCCGGGACAGGGAGCCATCCTTGGAGCTATCGAGTCCGGCGTGATCGATCGGCTCGTCACGGAGGCCTTCTATGACTATGTGCCCCGTACTGAGGCGGCATGGCCGGAGCCGGAATTCGATCCACCAGTGTATGCCGCGATGAGCGTGGAGTCCGACATGCGCATGCTAGTTCAGCAAGGCGGTTTCACCATTCATGGGGCCACGCTGGGTCCGCTCGAAGAGCAGCAGGCGGTGCGCGCCGCTCTACGCTGTAGGTTCCGGATCCCGGCGCGAGCGATCCCCCGATTCGCGGAGGAGTTGGCGGGTGCTGGCTACACCGAAGCCGGTATTTACCCGGATCTCGACCATATATCACTTGAGCTGGTGCGAGACTCGCCAATTCCAAAGGCTCGCGGCCGTGCCGCCAGTCCCTTTAGGCGACCGTGAGCGGCGGTCCATCCGCATCCGGCGGACATGAAATCACAGGCGTGACCGCTCACGCGCCGCGTGGCAGATGGGGACGTCCTGGAACTCAACCTTGAGCGTGGCTACCTGGCGTCTGGCTGCCGGCTGCGTCCGCGCTGCTCGAACAGGCGGGCGGGTTCGCCGACAACGCCGTCTTGGGTGCGTCCGGTCTCGTGATGTTGGGGTTGCATGCCGCGACGGAAGGTGTCCTTGGGCAGTGTCTTGTCGTGGACGGCTTCGTGGCGGCGTTGCAGTGCGAGCAGGGTTAAGGGCTCCGTCAGGAGTCCGGGGGGTCGGGTTCGTGTCGCTATTCGGCGCGGAGCCTGTCGATCGCCAACTCGACGATCGGGTTGTGGTCGAACGCCAGCGCGTGGGTGTCGGTGACGGGCGTCAGCCGGATGTCGGGGTTGGCGAGCGCCCCCAACCGCCCAGAGGGCACCACGTCGAGGTGCGCGACGGACAACACGCAGCCGCGGCCGTCCCGGCCAGGGTCATCCAGCACCACCAGCTGCAGCGGCTGAACACCCTCGACGTCGACCTTGGTGCGCAGCGCCCGACGCGCAGCATCAGCGAGGGTTTCGCCTTCGTGCAGGAACGTGGAGGGCAGCTGCCATCGTCGTGACGTTGCCGGCCAACCGCCGAATGACCAGCACGCACAACTCCCCCATCGGGGACACGGTGAGCACGGCCACTTCGACCGCGACCGCGACCGGGGGTCGGGGGTAGTCGGTCAGGGCCTTGGCATGGGTGTCCCGCTCTTCTCAACTCAACCGTCGAGGTTCTCGGCCTCCTGGAGGCGCCACCACGCCGAGAGCAGCCACGAACTGATCGTCGTGACGTCACGGAGCGTGTCGGCATCTGGCTGCAGGCTCGTCATCAGCTTGCCTTGGTGGCGATCCAGTAGTTGTGACAATTCCGCAAATCCAGCCGCGCTTCGGTAGGCGAGGAAGTGTAGCCCGGGCAACTCGTCAAGAACGAACAGCAGAAGCATCAATCCGTGCTCCCCGTGGAGGTCGATGGCTGCGAACCGGACCGTCCAACCGTCCGCCACCCAGTAGGAGACCTGCAGGTTCAGCGGTAAATCGACCAGAATGAAGGAGCTGCTAAGCGCGAGGACGTGCTTGCGCGGTTCCGGGATTCGGGTGAGTGTCAGCGAGGTCAACACGAGGACGGGGAGACGGTCGAAGGCCTGGGTGATAGCCGCGGGCGTCGCGGGTGGGGCGAGCAGAGCAAGAGGAACGTGACGCTGGCCCTCGTCGTCGAGAAACGGCCACCCGGCCAGGCTCAATACAGCAGGCACGGCGGCCAACTCCGTCAACCCGAACTGCGTGGCCAAGGTCCGCCCGGGGAAGTAGGTGCAGAGAACGGCAGGCCGTCCGTCGACGGAGCGCAGCACGAAGCGGGGATCGGCGACGTCATCGCCACTGGCAAGATCACCGATCGCCCGAGCGGCGTGCAGGTGGACGCGCTCCCGTTCAGCGCCGAGCGGCTCCTGACTGAAGGGTCGCCGGTCGCTGAGAACCTCGACTTGCCACCCCGGTGGCGCGACCTTCGTGAACGAGGCGCGAAGCATCGTGATGGTGTCGAGGTACTCAGAGTCGTCCAGACAGGCGATCTCGAGCTCCCCCAGCTTGGATCTGGCTGTGGTGGCGAGGTGTGGAATGAGGAGGGACTCTTCGTACTCCCTAAGGCGTTCGAGGTCGGTCTGGTTTGACGGAAGACTCCGGTTCCATGTACCCCCTGTGTCGCCGCCGCGCGTCGGATCGAGGGCGAGGAGGTTCTCGAAGGATTCCGTCCACCACGAGCCGGCGATGTTCGACTTGAGCAGTCGGGCGTCTGGCGCGGCGATGTGGGTGAGGGAGTCGAGGTTGAGTCCTTCGAAGCCTGCCACGGCTACGGCCAACAGTTCCCGCGGCTGCATGAGGTTTCGCAGCAGCACCTGCGCTGCCGACTCCCTGAACTGCCACGGCCACCGACTGGAGTCGCCGCCCAGGCTCAACCCTTGGTCCAGGAAGCGCAGATAGCGACGGTTTCCCGTCAGCAGTTCGCGACCGCGTTGAACGCTGAAGACGCCCACGCTGACCGTCGTGGCGAACACCTCGTGGACGTGCCTGGCCCGCTTGTTGGCGTAGTTCGAGACGGGACGCAGGCGGTCAGGATCGACGCCTGCGTCGGCCAGCAGCCCCGCCATCGCGGCGACGAGGCCCCAAGCGGTGGACCACTGAAGTTCGTGGTGCAGGTGCTCGTGGAGGGAGACGAGAAGCTGCGCCTCGCCTGGTGGCACGGCGTACGCGTGAAGGTCACGGGCATCTCGGCCATCAAAGGACCCCAGCACCGCCCGGTCCTGGGTGGCCAGGAAGTCGCCACGCTCGCAGGCGAACTGCACCTCCTGGCCTTCACCGAGCCCTGGCCCGGGAAGGTCGCCCCAGAGGTCGTTCACGTCCATGTGACGCGAATCCACGCTGGCCTGCCCCCCGGCCGGGTGCGCACGTCGCCGAGGCCGGCGTCGTCGAGGTGTCCGGCAGCGATGAGCCGGTCACAGAAGTCGGCGAAGTCGCCGAAATTGAGTTCCGCCCGGACAGAAGGTTCGAGGCGATTGTAGAGAACATGGGGGCTCACGGCCATTTCCCCGAGACCAGCAGAGGCAATCCGAAGGGGAACGAGCAGTTCTCGTTCACGTCGGCTCAAACGGACCCTATTGACGTCAACCACCAGGGGGATGACCGCAGGGAGGAGTTCGGCAGGAATGTCCGTTGCCCCGTAGTGGAACAGCGCTGCACCGAGGAGAGCGCCGGTGAGGAGCGCCTTGACCGCGGTGCCAGCAACGTTGAGGCGCCAGCCCCCAGGACGCAGGTGGAATGCCGCGTCGTCACCCAAAACGCTCGCCAGCAAGACGTCTTCACAGAGGTCAGCGACGTCGCTGTGGGGATCGATGCCGCAGGAGACCAGAAACGAGGAGGTGAACCAATCCCGGTCCAGTTCGTCCGGGATCTCAAGGTTGTCAACGTGCTCGGCCAGGGTCGAGGCGTGCGTCATGTCGCGCTCCTGCTGTGGGTGTCTGCGAGAAGGATAACGGCGCAACTGGATACCGGCCCCTGCCCGCTCCCGTTCAACCGCCACCGGCGTCGTAGCGAAGGGCGGGTTCCGTCTCCAGAACGTTGGACGTCACCGCTGCCAGCACGTCCAGCCACTGCGACCAGTCAGAGTCCTCCAAGCTAAGCCTCAAGCCCAGAGTGTCTTCGAGTTGGCCGGCGAACAGCTGCACTGTGAGGTCGTCGCCAAGGACAAGCATGACATGCGGGTGTCCGTCGACGTGCCACGCCAGCGCTCTGACGCCGCCGCGCCCCAGACCGAGGTAGGTGCCGTAGACGTGTTCCTGACTCCCCAGCAGTCTGCCTTCGCCAACCATCGGGGCCAGCCCGAGATCGACGAGCACGACGATGGGCCAGACCCGGAGGGCGGGAAGCCAACCCTGTTGCCATGCCTCCTCGACGAAGCAACTGGCGGTCACGCAAACCGCTGCGACCCCGCGTCCCGCCCACGAACCGGCCAGCGACGCGAAGGCGTCGGGGCTGGTCACCTCCGTGTGCAGAATCACCTCTTCCCCGTCGTGATCGATGAGGTTCCGGATCGCGAAGACCGGACCGGGAGCCAGGTCGGCCAGTCGACCGCGGTCACCCCTGCCAAAGTTGAACGAGCGGGCGAGGTCCACGACTCGACGGCCATGCAGCACAACATGCGGGCGTCCGCTCGCTTCGCAGAGCGCCAGCACTTCCTCCAAATCGACCTCGCCCCCGGGGATCGCCAAGGCTCCCCGGTAGGGGAACTCGCGAAGAGCGAGAGTGGTCGCGTTGAGCAGCCTCTGCACCGACTCGATGTCGGAGAGTGGTGCCTCGTCGGTCTCATGGGGCAGTTCAACGGTGAGGCCGCCGGCCGCCGCCGCTCGCGTCAGTGATGCAGCTGACTGGAGGTGCCCGTTCGGCGGGAGCGTCGGCAAGGCGGCGAGCCGCGGAACGGAAGCGACCAGGTGGGCGACGAACGCGTCCTCCCAGACGCCCCACGCCGTGTCCAGGGCGGCGTCCGTCTCGGTGAGTGCGACCGTGTCCACTTCGCCCCCGTTGTCCTTCCTGAAGGCGCGGTCTGCCGCCGCGGCAGCTGCCTCGATCTGCCCGCTATCGACCCGCACGGCCAAACGAAAGCGATGATCCGGGCGCATCGCCGAGGGGATCGCACTTAGCGTCAGGACCTCGGGGTAGGCCGACAGGGCTAAGTCGATGACCGGGGCGGACATGCACCAGCGGGCGATGCCGGTCGCGGCGAGTTCACGGCGGTGCTGTCCTTGAAGGGGTCGCAACAGCCTCTCGAATCGCGCGGCCAAGGGCCGGTAGACGGGGTAGCGGTCGAAGACTCGGTCAACGTCGTGATGCCTGGTGCGGGCCAACGACACCGACATGAAGCTGGCGAACGACTCGTGGACTGTGCGGCAGTTGGCTACGAGCAGCGCCAAGAAATCCGGTGTCCACCCAGGGTGCCGTGCCGCGACGTGGATCAGCGCACCCCAGGCGGTGTCGTCGTTGAGCGCCTTGTGGTGGATTTCGTGCAGGTGCATGACGTGGTGTTCTGCAAGATCGTCCCCCCTTGGCCGAAGGCGGTAGGCGAGCGGAGAGTAGATGCCCGAGGATGCCTCGTCTTCGCCTATCAGCAAGAGGCAACAGCTGAGGTCGGTGGAGAGCGTGGGATCGGCCTCTTCGGCTCCGCGCGTGCTTGCCTGCTGAGCACTGACTTCGTCTTCTGTCACCAGACACCGCTTTCTGCTCGTCAACTCCAGCTTTCGCCGTCCCACATCACCGGCTCATCGTTGCCAGCACAGCGGTGCTCGAGCAGGACGCGGAGAACGTCGAGGGTGGTGTCGGGCTCGGAGCCGGTCAGCCGGATGACCAGGCCGGACTCCTTGTCAACAATGTCCACGACTTCTGCAGTTTCGGCTGGCTGTTCGAGAACGGGTTGCAGTGTGTGCTTTGACACCGCCGGGGGGGATTTCTTGCGTCCGCGCAGCCAGGCAAGTGCTGCCTTCACCACGGACAAGGCCCGGTCTGCTGCGATCTCGCCGAACCTCTGCGCGAAGCCCGTGCCGACGAGGGTCAGGCACGCCACGATGACCACAAGTGTCTCGGACCGTGTCTGCTGGGCCATTCCTTGCCGGATCGTCCAATCCCGGTCCTGCAAGCGGGTCGTAAAATCTGCGCGGATCTCGTCGGACACGTCAGGGGCAAAAGACAGGAAGACGGTGGCGTCGTAGTTTGTGGACACGATGGCAGTCTGCCAGAGCATGATGGGCGCCATGGACGCGCTGCGCCACCACCTGGAGTGGGCCCTTTCGCCCCGGCTCGTTCTAACCGACCCGCGGTCAGGGTGCGTGCCGGACTGGCTGGCGGACCTCTTGGTCACAGCGGGTGACGACGGCCTCGCTGGGTTGACGGCTGTCTACCGGCAAGCAGAACGTCGGGCGCAACACCGGGAAAGCCGCGTCCTGCGCATTCGCGCTCTTCTGGCGGAGGCCTCGGTCGAGTTCGAGCGAACCGGCGTGACGCCTGCGGAGACTCTCTACTACGTCGTCATGCAACACCGTCTGGCGCGCTCTGCCACAGCCGCCCACTACTGGTGCGCCGTGCTGCTGAGCCGCGCCGACATAGCTCCCCTGTACCAAGCACGGCTGTGGCGAGAACTCGCGGCCCTGCACGAGGTCGACGGTTCCTACGAAACGGGTCTGGCCTGCATCAAGGAGTCCCTCGCCATCTGCGCCCGGCACCCCGCTGATGGAACGCTGCAGGCCGCCGCCAGCCAGTCGCACCTGCAAAGATCGACGCTGCTGCGCCTCAGCGGTCGCTACGCCGAAGCGCGCCTGGCCATCGCGTCCGCTCAGGATGCGGCGGGGCCCTCTCCTGCACCCTTCGTTCGAGGCCTCCTCGCCCTGAGAACCGCCGGGCTGGATCTGGTCATTGGCCACCTCGACGACGCCGAACGACGCTACGCGGAAGCTGCTGAGCTGTTCGAGGGGGTCAGCGCGAACAACCGGCGCTACGCGGTTCTGCGGCAAGTCACGTGCCTGCGCGGACAGGGAGACTGGGACGCAGCCGTCGACCTGGCCACCCGGCTCCTGGACGACGTGGCCGGCGACCCGTACAGAACCGGACAAGTGCTGCTGGAGCTCGCCGAGGTCGAGATCGAGCGCCGGAACGAGACCGGCCTCACCCGCGTCCTGGACCAGGCTGCACCTCTGCTCTCCGAGGGTGACGGAGTGGAGTCCCTCCGTTGGCGAACTCTCCTCGCGCGATCAGCTGTCGTCTTCCACAAGAGTGACGCCGCGACCGCGCAGCGAGCCCGAACGGCCTTGGGCGAGGTGCTTCAGATCGCCAGCAGACAGGGACGCGGTGACGTCACCCGCCTCCTTATGGCTCTGCACACGCTGGGCGAACTCTCCGCTGTCCACGAACTGCCCTTTACCTCGCTGCACGCGACGCGGGCTGCTGTTCTCGCCGCCGAGATCCAGCGCATCGCCATGACAAACACGGAAGATCGCTGGCAGATGAAGCGAACCCGCGAGGCGGTCTACTCGCTGGCCGCGCTCCTCCACACCCAGCACGGGCGGCACGCAGACACCGCCGCTGTGCTCGAGTTGGGTAAGGCCGACTTGATCGAGTTGGCACTTGGCGACCCGGCGCTTTCGCTCCTTACCGAGAACCTCGAGCCGAGTCCACCCTTGGAGCCCCAGAAAGAGTTGGCCGAAACGGTGGCGCTTCTAACCGAGTCCTTGTCCGACATCACGCTGTCGGCAAGAACGATGCCTCCCCTGCCGGGTACCGCGTTCCCTCCTGCAGGGTTCGATCAGAGCCTGACAATCGGCCTCATCCACGACGAGAGAGGCTGGACGGCGATCCGCGCCCTCGGCTCCCCAATAGCCACGTGGTCGTCCAGCACCGTCACGGCGCCCGCCAACGTGTCAACCCTCCTCACTCGCCTCGTGAGGTCCCCCGCCCCGGACCTCCGTGGGGTGTCGAACGACACCTGGCGACAACTCGGCCGGTTCCTGATCCCGAATGAGGTGGCCGACTCCCGCAGCGGATCGCTCCTAGTCTCTCCAGACCCACGCCTATGGCGAATCCCTTGGCCCGCACTGCCCCTGGGCGAGCGATACCTGGTGGATCGTGGCCCCCTGACCCTGACCCCCAGCCTCCTGTCCCACAGCGCCCTCCACCAGCGGACGCCTGTGCCTCCGCTCGGCTCTGGGTCCGTCAACGCTCACCTGGACGACACCCTGTGCGGCAGCGAGTTGGAGCGGGATGCGCTTCAACGCTGGAGCGAGTCCGCCAGACCGCGCCCGGGTCTGCTGTACATCACCGGTCATGCTTCCTCTCCGGAATCCGCCGTCGGCGCCGAGAGACTCGACTTCGACACTCTTTCGCGCGCACAGCTCCCCGAGATCGTGATCCTGAACGGGTGCTGGACCGGAGCCGCGCGACCCGTCTACGGCCGAGACCCCTTCAGCCTCGCCGTCGGCGCCCTCATCGGCGGAGCGAAACACGCGATCGCTGGCAGCGGGCACATCGGCAGTGAGGCCTCCGCCCACGTGGGTTCCGGGCTGCTCCGACACCTGGCCAACGGCCTCGAGGTCGCCTCAGCCTTGCGTCAAGCCCAGATCACAGTGAGGGATGACCGCCCCGAGGCCGGGCCCCTCGACTGGGGCGGCCTGGTCGCGGTGGGCTGACCCTCCCAGCTCCTCATCAAGCGGTCCTTGGAGATCGTCCGCGGGCTTCGCCCATTGCAGCAGGTCACCTTCCAACTCGGCGGTCAACAACGCGTCGCCGAACCCGCCATCCCCAACGACATCGTCCAAATACTCGCCAGTTTGGGTCACTAAACGTGTGCAAGTCAGCTTGGACGAACCGCGTCGACACCCCGCTGTCGACCCCAACAACGGCGGTTGACACGGGAAGCAGGACCGCCCTGTCGCAGATCCTCGGTGCCACGTCTGCGAACGTCCACGATACCTCATATGGGCATGAGAGCCTGGTCACGACCATCGGCAAGTGGGCGAAGTCACGCCCTAGACATCGCGTCGCCGCCCATACAGATCCGCGAAAGGTCCCAAACCAGCCCCACCGGGGGTCGCATGAAAGCCGGTGCTCGTCCGTTCAGGCGACGCGTCCCTTCCGCAGCCACGGAGGGCTGGCGACGAGCTCGGCGGTTCGCTCAGGTAGGTCATCGGGGGCATCCCCGTCCTCGGCGCGGTTGCTGACGTCATTGCGGAGCATGCGTTCGGCAGCCTGTCGGTCGCCTTCGGCGGCAATGACGGCCGCGAGATCGAGCCGAGGCGTGTCCTCGTAAGGAGCAGCGAGCAGCGCGATCTCGGTAGCGGTGCGGGCCAACTGCAGGTCGCCCGCATGGAGCGCCGCGATGGTGATTGTGTGGGCCACGTCGACGACAGCACAGACCATGTGATGGTCGATGCGGACACCATCGGCCAGCCAAGCCCAGCCGCGTCCTCGTTGTCCGGTAAAGGGTTCCCCGGTCACGAGCCCCAACGCCGCCCTAAGGTCGACAAGGCCCTCTGGGCCGCGTGCTTGGCCACGCGCCCGGAGCCTGCGGAACAGGTCGATGTCGGCCAGGACGCCGATCAGCTGGTAGATGCCCATGCCTCTGGCGATGCCGGCCGGGGATTTCGTGGCGTCCGGCAGGTAGTTGCCGCCGGTCGTGGGGTCGACGCCCAGCCAACTGCGCACCTTCGAGAGGTGCACCCTCATCTGGGTGGCGTCGGAGCCGAAGGCATCGACGACCTGGTCGATCGTGACGCCGTGGGGGTGCAGCGCCAGGAACGCCAGGAGCTCGGTGTAGAAGGCCTTGCGCTTCGCGACCACCGTGGGCTTGCCAGTCGTACCGGTGCGCGCCTGGATGGGACCAAGGAGCCGCAGATGCGGTCGTGTGCCCGCAGCCCAGGCCGCCAGGTCGGCGTCCAGATCGGGGTCGGCGCCCTCGACAGCCGCCCGGACCTTGTCGGGCACGTGCGGAGCGAGCTGCTGCAGGTCGTCCGCGGTGGTCGCAGCCACGTCGAGGACCTCGGCGTCCGGGGCCGGAACCACCGTCGCACCCGGCTCGGACTCGGGGTCCGTGTCGCGGGGAAGCACCAGTTCGTCACGGATCGCTCCGGCGCCATCGCAGTACTCGCGCCAGCCGTCGTCGCCGTCGCTCGGCATCTCGACGTCACTGAGCAGCTCGGCGTGGGCCAGGAGCAGGGCGCAGCCCTCAGCTTCGGCGGGGGTGACTCCGTTTGCGATCAGGTCGAGGCCGAGCGACGGGATGAGCACCCGGCCCTGCCCGGTCAGTCGGACGCCGAGGCCACGGATGGGCTCGGTGTCGGCGACCATGACGACGGCCGTGCCGGTCCTCGCGGAATGCTCCCCGACGAGTGCGAGCAGTTGGCCGAGCGGGCTGCTCGACAACGCCCCGTTGACCAGGACGAGCCAGCTCTCCCACACGTCGCCGCCCAGGTCGTCGACGCGGCCAGCGGCTGCGGTCACCTCATGCTCGGCGCACTTATCGAAGGTCGCGCCAGCCGCTGCGATCGCGGCGTCCAGCGCCGTGGGGTCGTCGAGACGGTGGTGGCGGATGCGGGCGGGGTCGAGTGGTTCGGCCTCCCGTGCGATCCCAATGGAGTCGAGTTGCACCTGGCGTGCCCACGGGTTGACGGCGATCTCGGCAGCCAGGTAGCGGGCGAAGTCGGCCGCATAGGTGGGGTCCCCGGTCAGGCTGATCGTGCCGAGCTGTTCGAGGTTGACCAGCCAGGTGGCGCCGTCGTCGTCGAGTCCCACGGAAACCAGCTGCGGGTAGGCGGACCGGGCGGTCGACTCCTGCTCGTGCGAGCCCGCGGCCAGCAGCCATCGACGGCCGTCGCCCGGGTCCGGGCGCCACGGATGTGCCAGCGTGCTGGGCTCGACCAGCTGCACGGCCACCTCGCCCGGCAGGAGTTGAACAGCCAAGAGCGGGGGCGAGGCGGTCCTCCCCGGAGACGGCCAGCAACCTGAGCGCGCGGTCGATGGCAAGCAGGGTGGGCGTCGCGGCCTGCCCCTCGGTCATCACGGTCTTCTCCACCGGAACCAACTCCGGCGGCGGCGCCTGGATCGTCCGCCCCGGCCGACGGGCACGGAACTGGGCCCTCCTGCGCTGACGTAGCCCGGCCAGCAGCCCGGCTGCGAGGACGCCGGCCGCCGTCGGGGCCGGTGTAGCGCGCCCGGTACCGCCCGCTCGGCAGCTGGCCGACCTCGCCGAAGCCACGCTTGACCTTGGCCCGTGGTCTACCCATGGTGCGCCCCTCCCGTCACACTCCGTAACGGGCCGAAGGACGGTCGGGTGGACAGTGGGCGACGCCGACGGCGTTCCCCACGCCACGGATGTCGTGGGGAACCGTGGGGAATACGTGGGGAATGGGAGGCCTCTGAAGGCCATCCGTGTCCATGGGAGTCCACCACTGAGAAGGACCGAAGTCCTTGTCAGAGGGGATTTGATGTAGTCAGGGGACCATACATCGTTGTGCGCGAGAGAGGAGTTGAACCTCCACGTCCTTTCGGACACACGGACCTGAACCGTGCGCGTCTGCCATTCCGCCACTCGCGCGAGTGATCTCCCTGGGGAGAACAGCCCGGTTAGGTTAGCACGTCGCCCGGGCTCGCCTCCAATCAGACCACCGACTCAACCGCAGCCAACGGCGTCCGACCTCCGCCCACGACCTTGAAGTCAAGCTAAGAACCCACCCCCCGAGGCTGGGCCAAAGCGGGCTGCGGGCTAGGCTAAGGCGACGTCCGGTTTGCTGAGGGAGAGGGTGGACGCTGCCAGTGGGGGTGTTCGACAGCATCGAGCGACGACTCGAGGGTGTGGTCTCGGGCGGTTTCGCGCGCGCATTCAAGGGCGACGTGCAACCCGTCGAGATCGCCGCGCGCCTGCAGCGCGAGCTGGACGCCGAGGCCCGGCTGCTGTCCCGCGACCGCAAACTGGTCCCGAACGACTTCACGGTCACGCTCAGCCCCCACGACTACGACCGCCTGTTCCCGTACAGCCAGACGATGAACGCCGAAGTCATCCCGCAATTGCGCGAGTACGCCGCCAACGCCGACTACATCTTCAACGGACCCATCACCATCGACTACGTCGTCGACGACAGCCTGCCGACCGGACGCTTCAAGGTGTCCAGCGAGGCCGTCGCCGCCGTGGACGCCCCGCCCGCGTTCGGGCTCACTCCGCAGCGCCGCGCGACCCTCGTGCTCGAGGTCAACGGCGTCCGGCACCCGCTCAACCCGCCCGGTTTCGTGATCGGACGCGGCTCCGACGCCGACATCCGGATCAACGACCCGGGCATCTCCCGCGAGCACGCCCGCATCGTCGTCTCCGGACGCGGCCCCGACGCCGTCATCGACATCGAGGACCTCGGGTCCACCAACGGCATCCTGGTCAACGGCCAGCGCGTCCGCTCCGCCACCCTCGCCGAGGGCTCGCGCATCGAGATGGGCAACACTCGCCTGCTGGTCAGGACCCCGGTGGCCGATGTCTGACCTGCTCGTCCTCGGGCTGAGGCTGCTGTTCCTCGCCCTGCTCTGGCTGTTCGTCCTGTTCGCCGTCAACGTGATCCGCACCGACCTGTTCGGACGCCGCGTCCCGGCGTCCGACGTCGTCGCCTGGGACGCCGCCCCGCCGGTCCCCGTCACGCGACCCCGCGGGCGAGCCGGACGCCGCCTGCCGAGCCAGCTCAAGATCACCTCCGGCCCACGGGCCGGCCTCACGGTGCCGCTCGGCGAGGGCATCCTGATCGGCCGGACGCCGGACGCCCTCGACCTGAACGACCAGTTCATGTCGACCACCCACGCGACCATCACCCTCACCCCCACGGGCTACGTCGTCGAGGACCTCGGCTCCACCAATGGCACCCTCCTCAACGAGAGCCGCATCGTCGGCCCCACGCCGCTCACGCGCACCGACACCCTGCGCATTGGCCGCACGACGATGACCGTGGACAAGTGATCGCATGGCTCTCACGTTCCGTACGAGCGCGCACTCAGAGATCGGCCTGGTCCGCAAGAACAACCAAGACTCGGCCTACGTCGCCCCCGCGCTGATCGCAGTCGCCGACGGCATGGGCGGCGCCGCTGCGGGCGATCTGGCCTCCGCCGTCGCCATCACGCACGTCGCCGAGACCGAAGCCGATCTGGGCGCGAAGCTCGCGGCGGCGTCCGTCAAACGCCCCGATGCCGCACCCACCGGCCTGCCCGAGGGACCCGAGGGAGACCTGCTGGCCGTCCTCGCTGACACCCTCGCCAAGACCAACGAGCACCTCGCGACGCTCGTCACCGCGAACCACGACCTCGAAGGCATGGGCTCCACGCTCTGCGTGGTGGCGCTCACGGGCGACAAGGCGGCGATCGTCAACATCGGAGACTCGCGCGCCTACCTGCTGCGCGACGGCGTCCTGAGCCGCGTCAGCCACGACCACTCGTGGGTCCAAGCCCTGGTCGATCAGGGGCGCATCAGCGAAGAGGACGCCCTCGAACACCCCCACCGGTCGCTCATCCTCAAGGTGCTCAACGGCTCGCCGCACCACGAGCCCGACTTCGACCTCATCGACGTCCGGGTCGGCGATCGCTTCCTGGTCTGCTCGGACGGCCTCTGCGGCCTCGTCCCGGACGCCGCCATCGCCGAGCGCATCGGCCTCGCCGACCGGGACGCCACCGTCGACGCCCTCGTCGACCTGGCCCACTCGGCCGGCGGCCACGACAACATCACGATCATCGTCTCCGACGTCGTCGACGGCGAGCCCGAGGGCGGCGTCCACCTGCTCGGCTCGGTCTCGACGACCAAGATTTCGGACGCCGGCGCGCCAGCCGCCACGTCCCCGCGGCTGACCGTCCGGGCCGGACGGCGTCCGAATCGGTCGCCCGAGGTGGTCCGGTACTCGCCGGCGGCCGGGTCGCGCGTTCGGCGGGCGGTCCGCCTCGCGCTCGGGATCCTGGTGCCCGTCGTCCTCATCCTGGGCGGGGCCTTCGGCTGGTACACCTACACCCAGACGCGGTTCTATCTCGGCCCGAACAACACCACGGTGGCCGTCTTCCAGGGCGTCCCCGACCACGTGTTCGGGCAGCCGCTGAACAAGGTGGTCGCCGACGACGGCGTCCAGTTGGCCGATCTGCCGCCGTTCTACCTCGACAAGGTCAAGGGACTCATCCAGGTCGCCGACCTCACCACCGGCCAGGCCCGCCTCGTCGAGTTGAAGGGCATGGCGGCGCGCTGCGTCGCCCAGCGGGCCGCCACCGCCCGGGCCAGCGAGCAGCCCTCCCCCAGCCCCACGCCCGCCCCGCCGTCGACGCCCGCAGCCAGCGAGACCCCCACGACCCCGACCACCCCGTCGACCCCCGCGACGCCGGCTCCCCCCGCCTCACCCGAGGACTGCTGATGGACGACGTCGTCGTCTACGAGCGGCGCAGCGTGGCCTCGTTCACCCTCGTGGTGTTCGCGTTGGCGCTGGGCCTCGGCGGCTACGTCCTGGTGGGCCTCAACCAGGACGGGCAGCCCCCCGCCGACTGGCCGCTCGCGGTGGCCGTATGGGCGGGGCTGGGCCTGGTCTCGTGGGGAGTCGTCCGCTGGCGCCTGCCGTACGCCGACCCGCTGCTGCTGCCCTGCGTTCTGCTGCTCAACGGCCTCGGCATGGCGATGATCTACCGCCTCGACCAGGCGACCAACCCCCCGATGCAGTCCGGACGCCTCCAGCTCGGCTGGGCCGCCGCGGCCGTCGCCGTGATGCTCGCGGTCGTGGTGTTCCTCAAGGACCATCGGCGACTGCAGCGCTACACCTATCTGTGGTTCGTCCTCGGCCTCGGGCTGCTGCTGCTGCCGCTCGTGCCGGGCATCGGCTTCGCCAACCACGGCGCCCGCGTCTGGATCAAGCTCGGCACCTTCAGCTTCCAGCCCGGCGAGGTCGCCAAAATCGTGCTGTCCATCGCCTTCGCCGCCTACCTCACCGAGAAGGGCGACGTGCTGGCCAAGGCCGGACCCCGCCTGCTCGGGCTCACCCTGCCCCGCATGCGCGACCTCGGCCCGATCGCCGTGATGTGGGGCATCAGCATGCTGATCCTGGTCTTCGAGACCGACCTCGGCATGTCGCTGCTGTTCTTCAGCCTGTTCGTCGCGATGGTCTACATCGCCACGCGGCGCTCCAGCTGGGCCATCCTCGGCCTGCTGCTGGTGGGCGTCATGGGCTTCCTCGGCTACACCTACCTCGGCCACGTCCGCGTCCGGTTCCAGGCCTGGCTGCAGCCGTTCTCGAACTACGACCAGAACTGGCAGGTCATCAGCGCCCAGTTCGGGTTCGCGTCCGGCGGCCTGCTGGGCACGGGCTGGGGCCTGGGGCGTCCGTACCTGACCCCCATCGCCAAGAGTGACTTCATCGCCGCCGCACTGGGCGAGGAGTTGGGACTCGTCGGGCTGTTCGCGATCCTGCTCGTCTACCTGATCATCGTCGCCCGGGTGCTGCGCGCCGCGCTCATCACGCGCGAGACCTTCGGCGCCCTGCTCGCCGCCGGCCTGGCCTTCGTCTTCGGCCTGCAGGTCTTCATCATCGTCGGCGGCGTCACCCGACTGCTGCCGCTCACCGGCCTGACAACGCCCTTCATGTCGCAGGGCGGCTCGTCGTTGATCTCCAACTACCTGCTGCTCGGACTGCTCCTGACCGTCACCCACCAGGCCCGCAAGCCACAGGCCCAGATCGAGACCGACGAGTTCAGCTCGCTGCACGACGAGGC
>Ga0208564_1001121_pt1 | contig 22888 bp, 18 predicted proteins | sample AD_UKC073_MetaG_FD_184439 | JGI IMG/M metagenome (GOLD analysis project Ga0208564, IMG submission 184439) | Active sludge microbial communities of municipal wastewater-treating anaerobic digesters from USA - AD_UKC073_MetaG (SPAdes) (version 2) | ecosystem: Engineered > Bioreactor > Anaerobic >... | reverse complement strand
ACGTCTTACCGCGGCTGCTGGCACGTAGTTAGCCGGGGCTTCCTCAGGGGGTACCGTCATTATCTTCCCCCCCAACAGGGCTTTACAACCCGAAGGCCTTCATCACCCACGCGGCGTCGCTGCGTCAGGGTTCCCCCCATTGCGCAAAATTCCCCACTGCTGCCTCCCGTAGGAGTCTGGGCCGTGTCTCAGTCCCAGTGTGGCCGACCATCCTCTCAGACCGGCTACCCATCGCCGCCTTGGTAGGCCATTACCCCACCAACTAGCTAATGGGACGCGGGCCCATCCAGGAGCGCTAAACGCTTTGCCCCAGCACTCAACCCAAAAAACCAGGCTGTACCATAGAAAAAACCTCATTGAACCTACAAGAAAGCTTCCTCTAAAACCAAGCCTAATTCCTTCGGTTGAGTGCTGGGGATCATCCGGTATTAGCAGCCCTTTCGAACTGTTATCCCAGTCTCCCGGGCAGGTCACCCACGCGTTACTCACCCGTTCGCCGCTACCCACCACTCAAGCAAGCTTGAGTGCTGGACCGCTCGACTTGCATGTGTTAGGCACGCCGCCAGCGTTCGTCCTGAGCCAGGATCAAACTCTCCAGTTTACACCTTAAAATCTTGGCTCTCTCACAAGATCCTCACCATAAAGATAAAGAACCCGCTGGACCATCCTTACCCTATTCAACTTTCAAAGAACAGCTCGCCGCACCCGTTACCGGGCACGGCATTTATGATAACACGGAAAGAGCACTTTGTCAAACATGTTCTAACCGCTTTTCGCTAAAATTTGCCTTTAGCGCTGTCATTAACAGCGATAAACATTGGCATTTCGAACAAAATGGCGGCACGTCACTCAACCGCCGTAGGACATTATAAAACAAATTATGCAGCTTGACAAGTGTTCTTTAAAAAAATCTTTAAAGCCGCTTGAAGCGCCCGGTGAAGAAGCGCAGCACCGGCGGTTCATAGACCCACTGCAACCCCTTAATTTCGCTGCGCCGCTCGTATACTCCGGCAATGGCCTCGGCGGCATATCCCAGGTGCGATGCGGTATAAACCCGCCGCGGAATTGTCAGGCGGACCAGCTCCAGCCTGGGGCAGTAATCCCGGCCATCTTTGTCCCTGCCGGCCGAGACGATCCCTCTTTCCATGCTGCGCACGCCCGAATACTCGTAGATGGCCGCCGCCAGCGCCTGCGCAGGCAGCTTATCCTGGGAAAGATGCGGCAGGAAAGCCTTGGCATCCAAAAAAACGGCATGGCCGCCCACCGGCTTGACAATGGGCACTCCCAGCTCGTTCAGCCTGGCTCCAAAAGAAGCAACCTGCTCCACCCGGTGGCGGATATAAGCGTAATCCATGGACTCGCGCAGCCCCCGGGCAAAGGCTTCCATATCCCGCCCGGTCATGCCGCCGTAACTGGGCATCCCTTCAAAGAGAACCACCATCGCGGCAGCCTGCCGGTAAAGCTCTTCGTCATTGAGAGCCAAAAAGCCGCCCATGTTGACGATGCCGTCCTTTTTGCCGCTCATCGTGCAGCCGTCGGCGTAGCTGAACATCTCCCTGACAATTTGGGCAATGCTTTTATCATGGTAACCCGCTTCGCGCTCTTTGATAAAGTAAGCATTCTCTACACAGCGTGTCGCATCAAGAATCACCTTAATGCTGTGCTTTTCAGACAGGTGTTTGACTTCGCGCAAGTTTTGCATACTCACCGGCTGCCCGCCGGCCATGTTCACGGTAACAGCCACCGAGATGTAGGGGATCTTCGCCGCACCGACCCGATCGATAAGCGCCGCATATTTTTCCAGGTCCACGTTGCCTTTGAAAGGGACATCTTCCCGCTACGGATCGTGGGCCTCGTCGATGATAACGTCGACGAAAGTGCCCCCGTTCAACTCCTGGTGCGCCCGGGTGGTGGTAAAGTACATGTTGCCCGGGATATACATCCCCTGCCTGATTAATATCCTCGAGATCAGGTTTTCGGCGCCGCGGCCCTGGTGGGTGGGGACGACATATTTAAATCCAAAGAGCTCCTGCACTGCCGCTTCGAGGTGAAACCAGTTATCGCTCCCCGCGTAGGCTTCATCCCCAAGCATCAGCCCGGCCCACTGCTTGTCGCTCATGGCATTTGTGCCGCTGTCGGTAAGCAGGTCTATATAGACATCCCGCGACTTCAACAGGAAGGTATTGAAGCCCGCTTCCTCGATCCGCCGGGCCCGCTCTTCAGCCGGCAGCAGGGTGATGGGCTCAACCACTTTGATTTTGTATGGTTCCGGTAGTATAGGATTCATGTTACTGACGACTCCTTTAATCGTGTTAATCTCTATTAGTATACGCGTTGAGAAGGAGGCATGAACGAAACGGCAAATTTTCCTTGCCGCCCACCTGGCTCTTTTCCCGTATCACTAAGGCATAGAAAGATACTTAGCGCGGCTTCAAAGTGGGAAAAAGAATGACATCGCGAATGGAGGGGCTGTCGGTCAGGAACATTACGATGCGGTCTATCCCGATGCCCAGGCCCCCTGCCGGCGGCATCCCGTATTCAAGAGCGGTAACAAAATCCTCATCCATCGCGTGGGCCTCTTCATCGCCCGCTTCCCGGCGAGCCAGTTGACGCTCAAATCTCTCCCGCTGATCAATGGGATCGTTTAGCTCGGTAAAGGCGTTGGCCACCTCTTTGCCGGCGATAAAAGCTTCAAAGCGGTAGGTTAGCCGCGGATCCGATTCTATTTTTTTGGCCAGCGGCGAAACGTCAATGGGATAATCAAGGATGAATATGGGCTGGCGCAGCTGCTCTTCGCAGTAAGTTTCAAAAAAGAGGTTGAGAATTTCACCCCAGCTGCTTTCACCCTCCAGCTCCAACCCGGCTTCGCGGGCCGCCTCCAGGGCGCCGGCATCATCATCGATTTTTGAAAAATCTACGCCGGCATACTTGCGCACAATATTGATCATCGTCTCACGGGCCCAGGGAGGAGTCAGGTCAAAGGTCTCTCCCTGGAATGTAGCTTCGCTTTTTCCGAATACCCGCAAGGCGCACTGGTAAATCAGGTTCTCAGTGATATACATCATATCTTCATAGTCGGCATAATTCTGGTAGATCTCAACGGAGGTAAATTCGGGATTATGGAAAGGTGAGATCCCTTCATTGCGAAAGATCCGTCCGATCTCGTAGACCTTGTCCAATCCCCCTACAAGAAGGCGCTTTAGATGAAGCTCAGTAGCAATGCGCAGGTAGAGTTTAATGTCGAGAGCGTTGTGATATGTAATGAAAGGACGGGCCAGGGCGCCCCCGGCGATAGTCTGCATGATGGGTGTCTCCATCTCCAGAAAGCCCCATTCGTTCAGCACATCACGCATGGTTTGAATAATTCTGCTGCGGGCGATAAAGGTTGTCCTGACTTTTTCATTGACAATGAGATCCACATAGCGCTGGCGGTACCGCATCTCGATATCCTTTAGTCCGTGCCATTTTTCGGGCAGCGGCCGCAACGATTTCGTCAGGAGGCGATATTCGTGCACCGCCACCGTGATCTCGCCCTTTTTGGTTCTAAAAACCGGTCCCTCGACAGCGATAATATCTCCGATATCAAAAAGCTCGATGAGGCTGTATTTCTCCTCACCCAGCTGGTCCAAACGGAAATAGATCTGTATCCTTCCTTTATAATCCTGCAAGTCGGCAAAAGTAGCCTTGCCGTGCGTGCGGATACCGGTTAGCCTACCGGTAAGCGAAACCGCTTTGTTTTCCAGTTCATCAAATTGATCGACTACATCTGCCGAGTAGTGGCTGGGGGCATATTTCTTTCCGAAGGGATCGATACCTCTCTCTTTCAGTTGGTGCATCTTCTGGCGCCGGGCCTTCATCAGTTCATTAAGTTGATCCTGTTCCATTTATATACCTCCAAAAAATCTAACTAATTTCGAGGATCTTGTATTTAAAAGATCCTGCCGGAACTTTCACCTCGACTTCTTCACCGCTCTTCAGCCCCAATATGGCCCTGCCTACGGGCGATTCGTTTGAGATCTTGTTTTCAACAGGATCAGCCTCGGCAGAGCCGACAATGGTATAGGTGTATTCACGGTTCGTATCAAGATCTTTGAGCTTGACTGTTGAACCGACCGATACAAAATTATTGTTGCTGTCGCCTTTTTCAAGAATCCGGGCCCGGCGCAATATCTTTTCCAGGGTAATAATTCTGCCTTCAACAAAAGCCTGTTCATTCTTGGCATCTTCATACTCCGAATTGTCGGTGATGTCGCCGAAGGTAATTGCTTCCTTGATCCGGGCGGCAATCTCTTTACGTTTGACCGATTTCAGAAAAAAAAGCTCCTTTTCCAATTTCTCAAGTCCGCCCCTGGTTAAAAGGACCTCTTCATTGGCCATGTAATGATTCTCCCCTTCAGAGAAAATTTAACCTGAAAGAACATTACAATACTATGAACTTATCCCGGGGCATATGCTTTTGGCGGCAAAATAAAAAACGGAACCGCCTTGAACTCATAAATCGAGTGCCAAGTGCTCCTTGACACTGAGCGCATAGCCCTAAATTGTTCCGTAATGATATAATCATAAATTGTAAAAGTATTATAAATGGGCGTACCATGATTGTCAAGTAAAGGCAGTAAGTAATGTGATCGGACAGTGATATTGTCACCCTGTAAGCGGTCTGAGATAATGTCACCATTATGGGAAAGACATTTGGGACACCGGGGACGTACCTATTTGTCCCATTTTGGGGGTAATAGCTTTCCGACTGAAAGTGAAACACCTTACATCAACACAATCACCGCAGACTCACCGGCGGGCGGGGCATGCCTCGCCGCTGGGACACTAGGGACGTACCTGTTTGTCCCACTTTTGCAGGTTGTGGGACAACGAGTACGTACCTGTTTGTCTCACTTCCAATCTCGGGCCGGGCATGCCCGGCCCCTACACCCTGAAAGAAAACCCCGTTTAATATCAGCATAATTCGGGGAGGCAGCTTCTATTTCTTTTTACTGCGGCAAAATCCAAGTAGCGGCCCGCGGCTAGGAACCCTGAGACGGAAAAGCCGTGCTTTGCGGAGAGCCGCCTCATCTCGGCCACCTTCTCTACATAGAGCTCCCGGCCCAGAAAATAACGATCATATCTCCCTTCCAGGGCCAACAAAACGGCTTCCGCCATCCAGGCATTAATGCTCCCTTCAGGAAGGCCCAGGTCACAGCCTATCACTGCTTCACCCGGCAGCCGGACCACAACTTCATCGAAAGCCATCACATCAGGGCGCCGGTTAACAATGCTTAAGTAAAGTTCGCCCACCGCGCACAGGTTGCAGACAACCGCCCCCGGCTTCAAATCATGGGGGGAAAGCGCCGCGCCGGCCGCGTTGCCGGCAATGACAACCAGATCCGCCCGCGCCGCCGCCCTGCCGGCCTGCATGCTGACCCTGCAGGCTACCCCGCAGTCATAGAGCACCCGGCGGGACAACAGTTCCAGGCGGGCGCTGTCACCGTCTACCAGGGTTATATAGTTGGCCCCGTCGCCGGCCAAAATTTGCGTGCAAACAACTCCAAGAGGTTCCGCCGCCCCCAAAACCAGCACTGCAGCTTCCTCCAGATTCAGCCCCATTAAGAGAGCCGCCTTCTGCAAGCCCTCAACTGCAGCCGCAGCAGTGTACCCGAATCCGCCGGTTAAGGTCAGGCCAAGCTTCCGGGCAATGAGCAATGCAGATTTGCCCAATGCCGCCGCCATGGACGGGCCAATACCGATGATACGGGCGCCCAGGCGGGAAGCTCTCTTGCCGGCTCGAACAGTACTTCTCAACAACTGGTCTCTATTCGGCTGCTGCAACCGGCAGTTATCGTGATGAAAAAAAAGAAAATGACCCGACGCCTGCCCGAAGGGAGAGCTGATACCGGTCAGAGCAGCCGTTTTAATTGGAGCAATGCGGCTCCACAGAGAAGCGGGAAATGCAGGCAGCCGGACCTTACGGCCCGGCCGTGAAGAGTTGATAATTATGGCAAACCGCTCTACCATGGAGTGTCAATCCGCTCCTGACAGATAACTTGACTATTGAAGCTCCTCGATGCGGGGGGTGAATTTTAGATCTTCCAGCATCCGGTCATATTGATCTTCGGAGAGTTCCTTGTTGCTGCCCGCCAGGGAAACCAGGAGAGCTTCCATTATATTGGTGCCGAAAGAGCGTCCCTCCATTTCGGGGGTGGTTGCCACCAGAGTCTTTACACCCCGCTCCTTCAGGTAGCGCACATCATCCCTGGTCACGGTATTGGTGATCACTATCTTGCCGGGGAGCTCCGGCGGCATATAGCGGTGTATAAAATGAAAGTCTCCTGCAATAATATCGTTTTCCAGGAAGTACCTGGCCTGGCGCGGTTTGTTCTCCCCCTGCTTCTCCCCGGTCGGGTAAATCATCGAAAACGGCAGCTGGACTACGATGGGCGCGAGAATACGGGCCAAACGAGCCAGGGTTTTTAAAGATTTTAGCGGCAGCGGCACGTTTAGAATATAGAGAAAATCACCCAGCGTGACATCGCAGCCGGCATCGAACAGCGCCTGGGCCATCCCCAGCCGGTCCATGGCACAGGTTAGAAGCACCTTTCGCCGCTCTTTAAAAATATCGGTGTTTGCGGCAAGATACTCGATTACCCGCCGCTCCAGGGTATGCTTTAACCCTGACCCGTCAACAATGGGCGTCAGCTGCGCCGCACGGGTAATTTTTTTGGCGTCGCGCAGAATATAGCGTTTGTCAACGGCAGAGACGTAAAGGTCGATCCCTCCCAGGCCAAAAGCATCTACCTTTCCATCATATTCTTTAATCAGTTCGATCATTCTTCTCATATCCCCGTCGGATCCGAAACGCTCAACCTTGCATTCTTCACCCAACAGGTTTACCGTAACCGAGTGGTCTCTCCGGGATGAACCCAGGCTAATACCGACGACATGCTTCATATTACTCTTTCTCCCCTCTTCCGCGGTCTTTAAGCAGCTGCTCAATTAAATTGCGAAACCGCTCCGGATCAACCTGCATGTCTTCACTAACCGGAGTCGGCCCCAGGTTTACATATAGAATCTGGCAGTCGAGCAGAGCCTCGGCAAGGCGGTACCACCTTTCCGATGTAGCCATCACCAGGATTTCATATTCTCTCAAGCGGGTTATCAGCTCCAAAACTTCATTTAAAAAATCGAGCGCCTGTTTGCCCTCCACCAGCTCCCAGCGCTCCCGGTTGGTCATCAGCAAGAAAAAATCAAGCCCCAGCTCCTGGCAGATGCCGGTTAACTCATCCTTGTTTTCTACTGGAAAGCCGATCACCGCCACTCTTTTCCCTTTGCGGACCTCGCTGATGGCTTCAAGGCGGGAGATGAAGCTGCGGTCGAGAGAGAGCCGCCGGGCAACCTCCTGCTGGGACAGCCCCTGCGCGCGCAAATTCAGCACCCGTTCCAGCAAGCGCCGGGCACGATCCACGCTGACCAGCTTTTCGCCAATGCGCACGATATTTTCAAAATGCATTATCCGTCCACCTTGTGCACATTTCTGTTTACATTGAAATTCTACCATCATTCCCCTGGAAGTGCAAGAAAAAATATTTCCCAGGCTACTTTGAGTGAGGCGCCTATCGCTCATTTGGAGGGGCGGGTTTAAATCCAGGTTCAAAGAATAAAAGAGCCGCTCACCCTGAGCGACTCCCTTATACAAGCCGGTAACAGGTACCCGCCCGCGCTACTCTTCCAGCAAAATGCGATGGTCCATTAATTGAAGCTCTTTAATCTTAGCCTTAACCTGCTTCTTTTCACCCAGCATACCCACCAGCAGGAGCTCTTCTCCCTGGGGCTTGATCACGCTCACATCCTCCATCACCAGCTCTTCCCGTCCGTCTTTAACCAGGTAGACGCTTGATTGACACACCCCAATCCACCTCCCGATCTAATCTTCCACTTGGATAATATACTCTTGCATGACATTACGCAACTCTTCCGCCGTTGCCGCTCCATAAATTTTGCGCCGCGCCAGCGCAGCCCCGGGGAAGCCCTTAAGATACCATCCAGCCTGGCGGCGCATCTCCAGCAGCGCCGCTTTATCTCCCTTAAACCTGCAAAGCAGATCCAAGTGCCGCAAAGCCGTTTTGATCCGATCAGGCGGCGCAGGCGGAACCGGAACAGGGTTTCCCTCCAACCTCGCTTTGATTTTCTCAAACAGCCAGGGATTGCCCAAGGCGGCCCTTCCGACCATCACACCGTCGCAGCCGCAGTAATCAAGCATGGCCGCAGCATCATCCGCGGAGGCGACATCCCCGTTGCCGAATACCGGAATATTCACGGCACGCTTGACCGACCTGATGATCTCCCAGTCGGCCTTTCCGCCGAACCGCTGGGCCACGGTGCGGCCGTGAACGGTTACCGCCGCTATGCCGGCATCTTCAGCCCGCCTGGCTATCTCGACCGCATTAACCAGGCGCTCATCCCAGCCTTTGCGCATCTTTACCGTCACCGGGCAGCGCACCGCGGCGGTGACCGCTTTGAAGATGGCGCTGCATAACTGCGGCCTGCGCATCAGCGCTCCGCCTTCACCGTTGCGCACAATGCGCGGCGTGGGGCAGCCTAAATTAAGGTCAACCAGATCCGCCCCCAGGGCTTCAGCTTTTTGAGCCGCTGCGGCGAGCAGCTTCGGTTCTGAGCCGAAAAGCTGGAGCCCTACCGGCCGCTCCGCCTCGTGAAAATAGGTCAACTGGCTGCTGTAGCTGCCGCCGTGCAGCAGCGCCCGGGCATGGATCATCTCTGAAAATACCAGCCCGCAGCCGTATATTTTGGCCAGAATTCTAAAGGGGTGGCTGGTAATGCCGGCCATTGGCGCAAGGGCCAGGGCAGGCTGAATATATACCGGGCCGACTCTAACTGCCGGCGGCCCGGCCGGGCAATTCCGTGGTTTCCGGGGCATCATTTCGCTCCTTGATGATAAAGAGCTCTTCTCCGGGCACATTCAACTGCCGGGCAATTTTCTCCAGCAATTGCGGAGAAGGAACTTTCCGGCCCCTCTCGATATGGCTGAGCGAGGTGACGGAGATCTCGATCATGCCGGCCAGCTCCTGTTGAGTCACCCGTTTCAGGCGCCGCAGCGCCTTGATTCTAAGCCCAAGCCTTTGGGACATCCGGACCGCCTCCTTTAATCAATGACAATTTCGACAAATTTTGTCCCTTTCCTGCAATTTATGGCAGAAGGCGGTTTTTTATAATATTATTTTTGCTTTGTGCCTCTTAATATACCTTTAAAAGAGCATTCGCGCATCGTTTGGCTGCCGGAGCGCTATCCAAGGTAACGGCGGGCCAGCTCCGTCAGGAACTCTGTCTTCAGGCGCAGGCTTTTTATATCGATCCGTTCATTCCGCCCGTGCATGGTAGACGAAAGATCAGGATTGTAACCGGGATCCATAAGCCCAATGCCGTAAGCAGGGATGCCGAGGCCGCGCAAAAACTTCGAATCGGTGGAACCGGTGGAGATAACCGGCAGGCAAACGGCATCCGGGCCGGCCAGCTCTTCGGTGAGCCGCTTCATCAACCCGTACGGCTCCAGCTGCGAAGAAGTGAAAGTCGGCTCGCGGTACTCGGTTAAAGCAATTTCTATTCCGGGACCCACCAGATTGTGCAGTTCCTGCATCACGAACTCTGCGCTCTGCCCCGGGAGGATCCGGATATCGACGTCACACTCGCAAAAATCGGGGACTATGTTGGTTTTGACCCCGCCCCGGATCACGTTCGGAGAGACGGTCATCCTGGTCATGGCCCGCAGCATCTCGGTAAAGGAAACGTCAATATTCAGCTCCTGCAGCAGCTCATCTGTATTCTGCGGCTCCGGAGCCATATCCAGGCCGCGGATCCGGGCCAGCTCTCCCAGCAGCGCAGTAAGCTCGGGAATGAGAATTATTTCGGGCCGGTAGCCGTCCAGCGCACTCACCGCCTGGGCCATCTTCACCACCGCGTTTTCGCCAAGAGAAGGGATGGAACCGTGGCAGGAGACACCCCGGGCCGTGAGCCGGCTCCAGGCAGTCCCCTTTTCCCCAACCTGGATAAAGTAGATCATCTTTCCGTTAATGTTCAGGGGAAAGGGAGCGCCTTCATTAATTGCAAAATCCGCCCGGAGCTTCTCCGGGTAATGTTCGGCGATATAGCCGGCTCCCTGGTTACCGCCATGCTCTTCATCGGCGGTGGCGGCAATGATCAGCTCGCCTTTCAAAGGCGTGCCTTCACCGGCCAGCCGCAGCGCCGCGCAGACCTGGGCCGCCGCCAGGTCCTTGCAATCTATGGCGCCCCGGCCGTAAACCATGCCGTCTTTGATCTCTCCGGAGAAGGGCTCAAAATCCCAATCGCCGCCCGCCGGAACCACATCCAGATGAGAGATGTAAAGCAGCTTCTTCGGGCCGGAACCAAACCGGGCAATCAAACTGCCCCGCCCTTCGGCCGGCTCGATGATCTCGCAGGCTATCCCCGCCTCCTGTAACAGTCCAGCCAGGTAACGCGCCGCCGCCGTCTCATTTCCCGGCGGATTGGATGTATTGATCTTGATCAACTCGCTGAGCACTTTTTCCGGATTCAATGTGGACCACTCCATTCCTGTTCAATTATTCCAAATCTAATCATATAACAAAACAGGCTCTGCCGGAAACAGAAAACTAAAAGTGCCGGCCAAAACGACGGCCCGGGGGTAAATTTTATGAACTTTTCATGAAAAGAATAAGGGATTAGATTAACAGAGAAAGCTCTTTAAGGCCTGTATTGTTTTGGAATCCATGTTTTCACGCAGCAGTTCAATGAACTGGTTTGCCTTTGAAAAACAGTTTTCGATAATTTGCTCCGTGTAAGACCAGGGATCTATCCGGTTGACCTCTCTAACAAAAATTTCATGCTCTTGATCAGACATCGTTTTGTTCAGCAATGGCACCAGCCTGTCTCGCAGGGGGCTTTTCTCAAGGATATAAATGAGCGGCAGGCCGGCCCTGGGTCCCAGCTTTTTTTTACGTAGGCTGAACCTAAAAGTCTCTACTTCACGCTTTAGCTGCAGGCCAATCCCGAGATAAAGGCCGTAATAGGATAGGGCTTCGTTTTGCCAAGGCTTATAACCGCCATGCGAAGCGCCGAGGGTGCAGGATAGGGCGAAAATCGAGGCGCCGCCATTACAGAGGTTCTGCAGGTACTCATTGTGATCCCGGGCATCAGCCGGCTGGCCGGGAGCGTTGATCATAGCGGCGGCAAAACGTGTAATCACCTCGGACATTCCCTGGACAAACAGCGGATGGCTGCCCGCCAGGGTCAGGGCCAGCCCGAAGTAAAAATCGCCGCAAAGGATCGCCTCCTTAGGCGATAGATCGCCGGGAGCGGCAATGTCCCGGTGTATATCCAGGGCCAGGTGCAGGGCTTCCAGGGATGCGGCCAGGCGATATGTATGCTTTGATTCGACTGGACCGGAGGATGCAATCAATAGAAAAAGAGCCGGGCAAATCCGCTCTCCTCTTTCAGCTATAGCGATAAGCTGCTTGCGCAGCGCTGCCGGAGCCCGGGCGGCGGCCATCCAGATAAGACGCTTCACCTCCTGCATCGGTATTGCATGAAGCCCTTCCGCTTTCCTTACAGGTTCGCCGGTGTCCTGCTGCCGCTCAACATCTCCCCTCGGCTTCAGCGGGATAATCTTTCTCTTCACTGCATAACCCCTTAAGTTTACTTAGCTTTATTATGCAGCGGCAGCACCCTTTTGATACTACAATCCTTCATTACAGAAGATTGTCAACATCTCCAAGCAGAATTGATATATTGTTATTTAAGAGCTGCTGTGCTATAATCAATGCACTGTGGCGGGGCGTAGCGCAGCTTGGTAGCGCGCTTGGTTCGGGACCAAGAGGCCGCGGGTTCAAATCCCGCCGCTCCGACCAGTGAACCCTTTAAGCGGAGGAATTCCGAGATCCTCACTTAAAGGGTTTTTTCTTAACAGGGTTCTCCGGGAATATTTAAACCTGCACGAAGCAGGGTTATGCTTTCCATCCTGAGCCATGATATTCCGGCCGCTCAGGCTCTCATTAGCTGGCTTTGCGGTAGGTCCGGACAATCCCATGCTGCTTCCAAATGTGTTCGCGGAAATGATAGAGCGCTCCGGGTTCACGCAGCAGGGGCTGCAGCAGAATAATCGCAAATAAGAACAGCGGCAACCCGTGGTAGAGGTATGATTCAAAGCACTGGTGCACCAGGAGGCCAAGGCAAAGCGAATATAAACCGCTTAAAACAGTATAGTGGAATTTGTAGGTCACCGCTTTTTGCATCACTTTTTTTAGATCCCGCATGAAGAGGACAATACAGGTAATATACAATGTTAACCCGGCCAGGCCGAGTTCTACGGCCAGGTGCAGGTATGTATTATGCAGCGAAAGGCGATTTCCGGTGATAGCGAACCAGCCGCCAAGGCCCGTCCCCAAAAGAGGATATTGAGTAAACAGCCTGAACCCCTCAGCCCATAGTTTAAGCCGGCCGCTAAACAAGGCAATCAGCATTTCACTCATATTGGTGCTTTCAAACGCCTGGCGGCTGAAAAGGACCACGGCGCCCAGCAATAATAGAGGAGCAACACTGGGACGCCGGTTGTTCAGCCAGGCAAAGCATGAGACGAACAAAGCCAGGGCTACAAAGGCCGCCCGGGAAAAAGTAAGGGTAAGGGCAGAGAGCTGGATCGCCAGAACAATATAAAACAACACCACCACCAGCCCTTTACGTTCCACCCGATCCCGGAAGAGAGTAAACAATATAATTAAACCGGCGATGCAGAAAACTAAAAATAACCCAAAGGCATTGGGGTTGGCAAAATAGGATTTAACTTGGGGCAGGCCGTACATATAGCTGGGCTTATCTATGGCAAAGGCGAGCAGATCCAGCCCCAGGTGGGAGCAGGCTGCGCCGGCCAGAGCTGTAATACCCATGAATGTTCCCGCCAGCCCAAGGCCAAAACATAACCATGTTAATGTTTCCAGGGTACATGGGAAGAGAACGCTCAGGCTGTAAGCTGCCAGAAGCAAAAATAATGACCGCAGTGATACCAGCAAAGTTGTTTCCCGGGCAATTGAAAACAAAGCGGCTACGACCATAACCGCGGCTTGCAGCGCCATTAGTACATAGCGAAACCTGGGGAAATAAATTCCCTGCATTGCTTTGACCCCCTCTTTCCCTATCTCTCTCTTTATCTCTTCTCTCTATTTAGACAGCCATTTATCTCTAAAGGTTCCACCTTTTATCCATGCGGCAATATGGATGCGCTACCTGGCGCCTACCGGCATGAGCAGCAGGGGAGCTCCTTCTACTGCCAGGATCCCTTTCACCGCGGCGTCATCAAAAGCGCCCACGGCAACCGTGCCCAGTTGCAGCGCTTCGGCCTGCAGGTAGATATTCTGTGATACGTAGCCTGCTTCCATATATACATAACGATAGCCGCGTTCGCCATAACGCCGGGTGGTCCTTTCATAATGGGCTACCAGGACAATAGAAAGCGGCGCCTGGGCCACCATCTCCTGCCCCAGGCAGGCCCGGGCCAGCTTTGCCCTCAGATCACCCCACTGCAGCATGGCCAGCGCATGGGCCCGGTGAACATAGTGATAGAGCCCGGGAGCAAGGCCCTCTACTTTGCCCGCCGCCAGGTAATACTCCAGCGGGTAAGTGGCCCCGGCAGAAGGAGCGGCCCGCGACACCCCGGCAGCGCCTTCTGCACCCAGCCCGCCTGCGGACCAGAGCAGCTGCCCCGCCTGGGCCAGGCTCAAGCCCTGGTCTTTAAAACTGCGCCGCGATATGCGGTCATGGATCGCCTCCTCCAACGAAAGACATCCTTTTATTTCCGGCTGTGGCAGCGAAATCTTATCCATGGCTCTGACCCCCTTGTATCCACCTATTTGAGAGTTTCATTCATTAAGTAATTTTTCAACAAAATCAACGGCTCTTTTGGCCGCTCGCAGCGCCTCTTCCGCAGGTTTCCGGTTAAACACCGTGGCCGGAATGCCATCAGGAAGTCCATTCGGATAGCGAGCAGCAATATGATAGCCATTCAAAAAAGAAATTTCTTCCCTCAATTCTGCAAAGACGCGGTGTAATTTTCTGCCCATTCGCATAGGGAAGTGACGGAGTACCCGGTAACAATCTCCTCGCCCCGGGCATACAGATAAGCCTTCAAGGCCTTTTCAGCAATTTGCTGGGAAATGAAGCAAACCATATGGTATATTTTGTTATCAAAAGAACATTGGCGCCATGTAAATCTGCGCTGGCCTGTTCCAACCAGCGGTAGCCTTCGTCTTTATCTCTTTTTTTCATATAGTATTTTCCCCTCCTTCAGCGCCGCTTTAATGAGAGGTTCTTTTCCTTGATGGCTTCGAATTCCTCGACCGTATAAACCAGAATATCTACTGCCGTCCGGGGCTTCACAGTCTTGTAAACCCGGGCACATCGTTCGATAAAATTCTCCCCGAAGCTGCCATTATTAACCACTACGATAAAGTCAAGGTCGCTGGGTCAAGGATTGCTCCCCCCGGGCGGCCGACCCAAAAAAATTATCTTTTCAGGGTTTAGCCTGATCAACTCGCCCGGGATCCTAAGCAACTCCTCCTGGAGAAGCTTCAGGTGCCGTTCTTTTATTTTCGCGCTTCCCGCATTTTACCGCCCCGCCCTTATTATACCTTATGCTTCAGGGAAATAGTACCAATAAACTGACCGGACAGCCCGCCCGGCCTGAACTGTTATCCGGCATCAGCCCTCCGCGGTTTGACTATGCCGATAACCTTGCCCAGCACCCGGGCCCGTTCCGATTCCACCTCGATGCGGCTGTACTTACTGTTCTTGGGGATGAGAAAGACCCGGCCGCCGATCTTCATAAATTCTTTCAAGGTTGCTTCTTCCCCCAGGGCGGCCACCACAATATCGGTATTCTCCGCCGTCTCTTGTTTTCTGACCAGGACATAATCGCCGTGGTTAATATCCACCCCGATCATGCTGTCACCTTCGACCTTGAGCATAAACAGCCTGCCGTCTCCTTTGCCCTTGACCCACTCCCGGGGCAGGCAAAACCGGTCTTCAGACTGATCATTCATAAAGCCAGGCGCTCCTGCTGCAATGCGGTGAAAAACCGGTATTTCAACCAGATCGGCGGCGCCAAATTCCCTTTCCGCCTCATCCATTTTTTCAATAATCGTCCCGGGAAAGAATCCGTCAAAAATAAAGCGATGACCCCGGGGAGCCCGCACCTCTGTAAAATAATATTCTTCCACCTGCGGCATTTGCGGCGAAGGAATGTAGGCGGGAATATCGTCCACTTCGGAAAAATCCTGATCGATAACCTGCATCTCCGTGCCGTCGGTCAGGACCCCGTAGCGGCAGCTGCGGCAGTGGCTCATGTAACTTTCCAGCTGCCGGCGCCCCTTTGCCAGGTCGCTTCCCGGCGCCTTCGTTTCGATGAAAATATCCGGCGCCCGGCTGCCATGCTTGTAGATAACTATGTCAACCGAGCCGCCGGTTCCCGAGAAGCTGCTGACCTTGTATTCCAGATCAATCAACAACAAAGGATAGCCATATGTATGCAGCAGCTCTTTGAGCATCCATTGCCTTACTTTCTCCTCGCTTGACCATAATGAATGCAGCCGGTCCCGGAAAAGGTAATCTTCGGGATTAACCCGGTAGAAGCTTTTTATTTTGGCGCGGTGGCTCAGGCGCAACATTGCTTCAATGCCGGCAATAAACGGCGAAGGCGTTCCGCTGCTGGATAAGAACAGCATCTCCGTAGCCCGGGTCATCCCTACATAAAGCAGCTTCCGCTCGTTGGATTCTATAAGCTTGCTGTCTTCGTGGGTCGCCTCTCCCGGTATTAGGGGCATCACCCGCTCGTTAAGGCCGATGATAAGGACCACCTTGAATTCCAGCCCCTTGATCGCATGCATGGTCAGCAGGTGAACGGCACGTTCATCAATGGCTTCGCCTCTCTTTCGAGGCCGGTAGCAGGGGATGCCTGCTTCTGTTAAATGTTCCTGGATATAATCAAGCTGCTGGTGCAGCCTTGCAATTACCGCGATGTCATTAAAGGAGTACCTCCCCGCTGTAAGCTCTTTGATTCTGGCGCAAACATAACGAGCTTCTTCTTTTTCACTTTCATGCCTCCGGAAGACAGGTTCAGTGCCCTGCTTGTCGATAACCGAAGGGATGACATAATGCTCATCACCGGTGATGTTTTCATCATCTTGAATCAGGCCGTAAGCTGTTTGGGCTATCTGCCGGGTGTTGCGGTAGCTTTTGCTTAAAATGTGGCTCTTGCCGCTCATATCAAAACCGATGCTGGTAAAACTCCGCCCCTTGACCAGCCAGGCATGGGGATAGATGCTCTGCGCCGTATCCATGATCACGGTAAAGGAAGAGTGTTTTTTATGGGCATAGAGCAATTTTAATAACTCTAGCTGTACCCTAGTCAGGTCCTGGGCCTCATCGATAATGATATGGGTATACTTATCCTTCTCTTCAATAGAGGCGTGATTCAGCGCCGCCAGGGCGCAATCAAGGAAATCGAAGTGCCCCCGCTCATTGATTTTTTTAGTGTAGAGAAGCATCAACTCGTAGATCGCTTTCCGGGCGGGAGAACCCTTGGCCAGACGCTGGGGACCTTCTCCGGATTCAAAGCTCTGCCGGCCGATCCTGTCAACATGCTGGTACTCCTCCAGCTCCATGTAGTTGCAGGCTTTGATCCACTTTATCTCATTGAGCAGAAATGGAATATTTTTGCGATCCAGGATCGGAGAATCCAGGTGTTTTCTTAACTCGACTATACATTCCTCTATAAGAGAGTATCTCTCATTATTACCAGGCAGCCTGACATCGCTTTTAACAGGCTGGTATTGATAGGCGAGACTGTCCACCGTCCTGACATCGACAGTGCGCTCATCACTGGAGAAAATGTTGCGATAGTAATCCTTATCCTCCAACTTGTTCAAAAGATGCCGCATGTAGTTGATCAAAGTGCGGTTAAATGTAACCAGCAAAATTTTGTCACCGGGTTCGAAGCAGTAATTGCGCCGTAAAAAGAGGGCCCGGTGCAGCGCCACCGTCGTTTTCCCCGAACCGGCCACACCCCGGATCAGGCTGTGCCCGCTGGGCTCCGCCTCGACCAGCCTTTTCTGTGCCGGGTTTAAATCCATGATTGTCTCTCCTTTGGCTTTTGGGTCCTGACTTCTGGCAAAGCAAGCTATTTTATGAATTAATTTGCAGTATTCTTTATATAATACGTCATTAAAGCAGCAAATCCTGCAGATAACGACCGGCAACCAATTGGATTTTGGGAGTGGTTTAGATAAAAAAAGAAGAAGATAGCGAGTTGGATTTCCACCAATTTTACGGGCAACCGGCTATATGAGACAGTTTCTAAATACCCGTTGCCGGCAGGTGCTGCTGAAAGAAGGAGGCTATGCGGTTGGCCAGGACTTCTTCGTATCCGTACCAGAAATGATCGGCGCCACTGATCACTTCAACCGCACCGGCGCCGTCCGGGCCGGTGATCCGCTCTTTTTGCTGAAGAAGGAAAGAGGCGGGAACCAGGCTGTCTTCTGACCCGCAGAGAATCAGCCTGGGCCGGGTAAAGCCGCCCAGGTCCGGCATCTCCGGCGGCGAGACGGCGGCGACTGCCCTGATCCTGCCGCTCTGCATTGCCGCATTGAGAGCAACCGCGCCGCCAAAGGAATAGCCGGCCAGGCCGATTCGCCCGGCATCAATCTCGCTGCGGCCGGCCAGGAAGGCGATGGCGGCAAGGGCGTCGTCAATCTCACCCTGCCCGCCGTCATGTACGCCTTCACTCCGCCCTACCCCGCGGAAATTAAAATATAAAGCGGCGATCCCCTTTTTTGCCAAGGCCCCGCTCACGGCATAAACCACATTGTTGGTCATGCTGCCGCCATACAAGGGATGGGGATGGCAGATCACCACCCCCGCCGCAGTCCCTGCACGCGGGGGGATCGCCAGGCGTCCTTCCAGCTTCAGGGCGCCGCTTTTAAAAATGATACTTTCCGCTTTCATGTAGATCCCTGTCCAGCATGGTTATATTCACACAATTGCAAGCCTGCCGCTCACGGCGGTGTCATGGATCAAATGCCTCAACCCATGCCCTGGTAACCCATCGATTTGACCTTCCCGTCTTCCACCAGCACGGGAACAATGTTTGCGCCGTGCTTTTCCCGAAGTTCTTTCAGCGCGCCCTGGTCCCGGCTGACATTGCGCAACTGGTAAGAGATTCTCTCCTGATCCAGCTGCTCAATCTGCTTCCGGCAATAAGGGCAGCCGTCTTTCACGTATAGCTCCAGCATTAGCAGCACCCCCTTTCCGGACTGGCTGTTGCTCCCTATAACGCTTAATTCTTTACCGCATAACCGGCCCGGAGTTACAGCATGATTTCAACCGGTTGTTGGACAGGCATACTTTTATTAAGGCTTCCGGGCTTCTTTTCCTACAGGAATTTTACCACATAATGTATACAGTCTCCATCAATCTTACTTATTGTTAAAAACATAGGGGGCTATTACTCCTTAGGAGTCATCTCTCAACTTCATCCAGAGCAATGCCCTGATATGTGCGGAAAAGTTCCTCGCAAAAGCGCTCCCACTCTGCTGCCTCTCCGAGGTCGCCGGCACCGGTCAGCGAAGATTTCCCCAGGAACCCCTCCAACCATGATGCCATTTCCCGGGCCTTCTTTTCATCACCGCCTTTTAATAATGATAAGGCAAATTCTCCGGGGCTATAGAACTGGGATACCCGTTGCAAGTCGCGATAAATCTGCATGAGCAATACATTTCTGGGCCCTTCCCAGAGCTCGTTGACCAGAACATCCCGCAGCAGACGCGGCAGCGAGGAGAAGTCCTCGATAACCCCATGCCCGCCAAAAATACTGATCGCCTTGCGCACAGTGTCAACGGCTTCAAAGGAAGTGAAAATCTTCTGCAGCAAAATCAATTCTCTTAAATCAAAACGAGCCTTCTGCATTTCGGGCGGCTCATTGGAAAAAAGGCCAGGCTGCAGCTTCCGGCCAAGCTTGATAAAAAGGTCATAGATCTTGAAGGCTCCGGCAGTTGCCCGTTTTGCCGCGGCAACGATGTCTTCCAGTTGATTGGCAGCCAGCGGATGGCGGTTGATTTTCTCCCCAAAGACATCGCGGAATTCACTGTAAAGCAGGGCCTCTCTTGCCGCCCTGGTCACGATCGCCGCGCTGGAGACGCCTACGGCCATCCGGGACAGTGTCAGCACTATCCCCACGGCGTTGGCTACGCCCCTGTCTGTTGGGCCGATAGGATAGGCCAGGGCGCCGTGAAAATCTATCTCCGCCGTAGGCAGCTCCACCGTTCCCAACTTCCACTTGATCCGGTTGATCACATAACCGTTCCGCTTCTCTTTTTCCTTGTCGCCCGGAAGCCAGGAAGGAACAATAAAAGTGCCCACTTTTTCGCTGCCTGTTACCTTGGCAGTGACAACGGCGTAATCTGCGTGCACGGCCGAACAGAAAAACTTGCTTCCGTAAACACGGTAGTAACGGCCATCAGGCTCGGCCTCCATCAAATTGGAGGGGATATCGGACCCCCCCTGTATTTCAGTCATATACTGCGCCCCGATGGCAAAATCGCCGTTCAGGCCCTCCTTGCAATGCCGGTAAATATGATCGAGCTCGGGGAACCCGTGATCGGGGTAATAGTTGATTAAAGCAATCAATCCTTCCGTGCAGGCTACCGGGCACATGACTCCGGCTTCTCCCATCTGGTGCAGGAGAAACAGCTTAGAAAAGTATTCCCAGGGCGATGTTTTTTCCGAGAAGAGGCCCTCAGAAAAGACCTCTTTTTCGAGCTGGTGCATTTCCAGGGGACGCACAATCCGGTCTATTCTCCGGTTATAAGCATCATAGTGCTGAATGTATGGACGCACTTCCGGATAGGCGATCTTTTCCGCCAGTCTGCTCCAGCGGAAAGACACTTTTGACGAAAACTCCAGCAGTTTTTGATGCAGGCTATCCCATTCTCCGGCTGCATATTTCTTTACTACCTTCTGAATAAAGGGATCGTCACGATAGAAATCAAGTTTGTCCCGTTTCTCCAAAAAACCGGCAAATGAATAGGGATTCTCACGAACCGGCAAGGTCATGGGCTCCACTCCTTTATTTCTTTCCTAACCAAATAGTAATGGAACCCCGTTCCAGGTGTCAATTTATTTTTGGAATGTTAGTTACTATCCGCAAATTTTGCGGAGCATGAAAGTATAAAGGCAAAATCCCCCCCGTCCCCCCTTTTCCAAAGGGGGGAGAATTAGAAAACATTCACATGGCCCCGCCCTAACCTGTCTTCATAGGTGCTCATTATGTCATCATGGGCGTAGCTAAGGATCGAATCCGCCCCAGGATACAGCAAGGGGATTAGGATGATAATAAAAGGGCTGTCGCAAAGGGACAGCCCCATGTAATTTAACCAAGCGAAGGGTGCTTCTGTTAAGTTCGATCGGGGTTGTAGCGCTTCAACAGGAGAGAATTGGTCACCACCGACACCGAGCTGAGCCCCATGGCCGCGCCGCCGACAACGGGCGTGAAGACGCCGGCAATGGCCAGGGGAACTGCGACCAGGTTGTAGAAAAAGGCCCAGAACAGGTTTTGCCGGATCTTGCGCAGGGTCCGGCGGGAGAGACGTATTGCCGAGGCAATTTTCTTTAAGTCGCCCTTCATCAGGGTGATGGAGGCGCTCTCCATGGCTACATCCGTTCCCGTCCCGATGGCTATGCCCACGTCGGCCGTGGCCAGCGCCGGCGCATCATTGATCCCGTCGCCGACCATGGCCACAACTCGCCCGGCATCTTTCAAATTCTGCACCTCGGCGGCTTTATGCTGGGGCAGCACCCCGGCAATGACATGGTCAATGCCCACCTGCCCGGCAATGGCCCGTGCGGTTTTCTCCTGGTCCCCGGTGAGCATGTAAATGTCGAGGCCCATCTGCCGCAGCTCCGCAATTGCTTCCGCGGCGCCTTCTTTAACCGTGTCGGCCAGGGCCAGCATGCCGCATGGACTTTCTCCCTTCATCACTGCCATCACAGTCTTGCCCTCTTCTTCCCAGCGCCGCTTCTGCGGCAGAAGCGGCGCCAGATCCACACCGCGCGAGTCCGCCAGCTTCTCATTGCCGGCCAGCCAGCTTTCCCCCGCCAGTTCAAAGCTGATTCCCAGCCCGGGCAGAGCCTCGAAATTCTCAACCTCTTTTAACTCCAGGCCCCTCTCTTCCGCCTCCTTGACCACGGCCCGGCCGAGGGGGTGTTCCGACCTGTTCTCTCCCGAGGCAACGATGCCCAGCAGCTCGTTTTCATCAATTGTGTCCAGGGCCAAGATATCTGTTACCGCAGGGGTTCCCCGGGTAATGGTCCCCGTTTTATCGAGGACCACGGTATCAATTTTCCCTGCCTGCTCCAGGTGCTCGCCGCCCCTGATTAGTATCCCCCTTGCAGCGCCCACGCCTGTTCCCACCATGATCGCCGCCGGCGTGGCCAGCCCCAGGGCACAGGGACAGGCCACCACCAGGACCGTAACCATGTGCATTAAAGAGCTTTCAAAGCCGGCTCCGCTGAGATACCAGCCGCCGAAGGTAAGCAGGGAGACGGCAATCATCGCCGGAACGAAAACGGCGGCCACCCTGTCCGCCAGCCGCTGGATGGGAGCCTTGGAGCCCTGCGCCTCTTCCACCAGGCGGATAATCTGGGCCAGGACGGTATCCTGCCCCACCTTTGTGGCCCGGAAGGTGAAGCTGCCGAAGTTGTTGATTGAAGCCCCCACCACCTCGTCGCCAGGTTTTTTCTCCACCGGCATGCTCTCCCCGGTAAGATGGGACTCGTCTATGCTCGTTTGCCCCTCCATGATGACACCGTCCACGGGGACCCTCTCCCCCGGGCGTACAACCACTAGGTCGCCAACCGCCACCTCCTCCGCGGGGATGTCCATTTCCACGCCTCCCCGGATCACCCGGGCGGTTTTCGACTGCAGCTGCACCAGCTTCTCAATGGCCTCCGAGGTTCTCCCCCGGGCAAGGGCTTCCAGCAGCTTGCCCAGCAAGATCACGGTCATGAGCATGGCCGCAGATTCAAAGTAATAGACGCCCCATCCGGCCAATAGCGAGACCAGGCTGTAAAAATAGGCCACGGATGTGCCCAGCGCCACCAGGACATCCATGTTGGCGCTGCCCGATTTTAAAGAGCGATAGGCTCCGCTGTAAAAGGGCCACCCGCCAATAAACTGAACGGGAGTAGCCAGGAGCAGCTGCAGCCAGGGATTGATCATGAGGTGATGCCCGGCATGCGACACTATCATCATCACGGCCAGCGGCAGGGTGAAAAGCGCCGCCATGACGAACCTGGCCAGCTCCCGCTTTCTCTCCTCCTGCCTGGCCCGGGCCGCTTCGCCGCGGGAAATATCGCCGGCCGGGCGCGCCTCATAGCCCAGTTCTCTGACCGCAGCCGCCATCTCCGAGGCAGTGATTACGCCGGGAAGATAGCTGACAGCCGCCCTGCCGGTGGCCAAATTAACCGCCACCTCCCGCACCCCCAGCAGCGAATTTAGCCTGCTTTCAATCCGCGCCGCGCATGCCGCACAATGCATGCCGGAGATGATTATATCCTGCCGCTCTTCTGGAACCCCGTATCCCAGCTCTTTGATCCGATCAACGACCTGGCGGGGCTCGATTTTCTCCGGATCATAACTGATCGTTCCCTTGCCCATCACCAAGTTGACATTTGCGGATAAAACACCGGGGTGTGAAAGCAAACCCTTTTCTACTCTTGCGGAGCAGGCCGCACAGTTCATCCCGGATATGGGAATGGTGATGGTGGCCTGCTTTCCTCTTTGTTT
>Ga0208564_1001112_pt1 | contig 22961 bp, 22 predicted proteins | sample AD_UKC073_MetaG_FD_184439 | JGI IMG/M metagenome (GOLD analysis project Ga0208564, IMG submission 184439) | Active sludge microbial communities of municipal wastewater-treating anaerobic digesters from USA - AD_UKC073_MetaG (SPAdes) (version 2) | ecosystem: Engineered > Bioreactor > Anaerobic >... | reverse complement strand
CGCTTCAACCGGCGCTACGACATGCGCGCCATGCTCGGCAGCTTGCTGCGCGCGTTGGTAGCTGCGCCCAGGCAGCCCGAACGCGGAATCAGGGTTGCTGAGGTTCATCGCTAATCAGGTGTGACCATGGCCAGCGTCCAGACCGTTCACTGCCGCACAGTCAGCTCAGGAAAATACGGCCTGTTCGTTGACCTCGCGGTCTATGTTCACTGCCGCACAGGCAGCTCAGGAAGTTGCCGGGCAGGTGCTGGCGCTGACCGCCAGGTTCACTGCCGCACAGGCAGCTCAGGAAATCCCGCTGACATTCAGCACGGGCGAGTTTCTGTTCACTGCCGCACAGGCAGCTCAGGAAACGCAGGGGATCGAGGCCATCGAGCGCACCGCGTTCACTGCCGCACAGGCAGCTCAGGAAATCGACAGCGCGCCGCCCACCATGTAGGCGATGTTCACTGCCGCACAGGCAGCTCAGGAATGCCGAAAAAGCTGGTCACGGACTGGATCGAAGTTCACTGCCGCACAGGCAGCTCAGGAACTCAGGGGTGCCGGGCGATGCTGCCCCGCTGCGTTCACTGCCGCACAGGCAGCTCAGGAAAGCATGGCGCAGATCCGCGTGGCCAACAACGTGTTCACTGCCGCACAGGCAGCTCAGGAAGCGATACGCATCGCGCAGGTTCACGATGGTGCGTTCACTGCCGCACAGGCAGCTCAGGAAGCTTGGACATTGCCTCGGCACTGAGCTTCTCGGTTCACTGCCGCACAGGCAGCTCAGGAAGCACCGGCCCGCTGTGGACGCTGTACCCAGTCGTTCACTGCCGCACAGGCAGCTCAGGAATTGATCCCGCTCCCGCCGCACGCCTTCACTTCGTTCACTGCCGCACAGGCAGCTCAGGAAGCGAGGGCCGCGCGCTGGAGGCGGTCGACCAGGTTCACTGCCGCACAGGCAGCTCAGGAATCGCGGAAGTCGCCGAAGGCCAGCGGGAACGCGTTCACTGCCGCACAGGCAGCTCAGGAAACGCACAGCGGCAGGCCGCCAGCGAACACCACGTTCACTGCCGCACAGGCAGCTCAGGAAACGCAGACGCTGGCGGAACCCGCCTACCTGCTGTTCACTGCCGCACAGGCAGCTCAGGAATGCAGGCGCATGGCGTTGACGGCCTCGGCGTCGTTCACTTCCGCACAGGCAGCTCAGGAAGCCAGGGCCGCGAGCTGGCCCAGGCCCTGCGCGTTCACTGCCGCACAGGCAGCTCAGGAAAACTGGTATCAGTCGGACGACGACTTTTCAGCGTTCACTGCCGCACAGGCAGCTCAGGAAACGCTCCCAGCGCATCGCCGATGGCCGCCTGCGTTCACTGCCGCACAGGCAGCTCAGGAAATGTTCACCAGGCGCCACGCCTTCGAGCGGCTGTTCACTGCCGCACAGGCAGCTCAGGAATGCAGGCGCGCGAGGGCCCGCTCGATCTGCCCGTTCACTGCCGCACAGGCAGCTCAGGAAGGGCTGCGGCTGCGGCCAGCGCGTCATCGGTCGTTCACTGCCGCACAGGCAGCTCAGGAAGTGAACAGCAAAAGCCGGGCGGCGGCAGCGGCGTTCACTGCCGCACAGGCAGCTCAGGAAAGGCGCATCGAGTGGGCCGCGTCCAGCGCGTCGTTCACTGCCGCACAGGCAGCTCAGGAAAATCGCCCCGCGTGGGCGACTACAAGGTGGTGGTTCACTGCCGCACAGGCAGCTCAGGAAAGCACGCGGCCCGCTCCGCCCGCACCCGGGCCGTTCACTGCCGCACAGGCAGCTCAGGAAAGCCGGAGTGCATCCATCGCAGCCTGGTTGGTGTTCACTGCCGCACAGGCAGCTCAGGAAAGGCACAGCCCCACGATGGCGCGCAGCTGGCTGTTCACTGCCGCACAGGCAGCTCAGGAATGGCCGCGGCCGTGCGCCTGGCGCGCCACGAGGTTCACTGCCGCACAGGCAGCTCAGGAAATGACCGACGACGACACCGCCGCGCGCAACATGTTCACTGCCGCACAGGCAGCTCAGGAATCGACGTAGCACTCCTTCAGGCTGCGCACGTCGTTCACTGCCGCACAGGCAGCTCAGGAACTAACGACCAAGTTGAGGCGACGGCGCCGGGCCGGGCCGATCAGGGCGCCGCCGGGAGGGTGCAGCCCGCACCGCTGCAGGTCAGCGCCACGAACACCTCGCTGCGGATCAGCCACTTGCCGTCGCGCAGCACCCATGGCGCCGAGTAGCGGCCGCCGATCAACGGCGCATTCGCCACGCTGCCCGGGTGGCCTGACCAGCGGCCTTCCTCGTCGGCCAGCGGCCAGTTCGGGCTGACCGTCACCGACACCGGCTCGCGCTGGTAGATCAGCCGGTTGGGCTGCGGGTTGGGTGGCGGCTCCAGCAGCTTGCGGGCCGCGGCGGCGCCGTCCACCGGCTGGCCCAGCGCGCGGCGGATGGTGATGTCGGGCACCCACCAGGTGACGACCTTGTCCAGGTCGTCGACCGCCATCGCCTGGGTCTGGGCGATGCGGGCGGCCTTGATCGCCGCCTCCTCGTGCGCCAGGGTGGCGGCGTCGCGCTGCGGCGGCGCGGTCTGGGCCGTGGCCGCCAGGGCCAGCAGCAGGGGCAGGCCGAGGGCAAGCCGGCGGATCGGCGCGATGGGCAGAGGCATGCGGGGCGCTCCAGGCCGTGATGGCGACGGCTTCAGTATCCGGCGTCGCGCCGCACCAGGTGGCGCAGCGGGGCACCCGCGGCCAACGCGTCGATGTTGGCCGCCACCACCGCCGCGGCGCTGCGCTCGTCGGTCTGCGCCGCCACATGGGGCAGCGCGGTCACTCGCGGATGCGCCCAGAACGGGTGGTCGGCCGCCAGCGGCTCGGCGTGGAACACGTCCAGCACCGCATGCCCCACCTGGCCGCTGGCCAGCGCCGCCAGCAGGTCGGCATCGACCACATGGGCGCCGCGCGCCAGGTTGACCACCGCCGCGCCGCGGGGCAGGCGGTTGAACAGCGCTGCGTCCAGCAGACCGCGGGTGTCGGGCGTCAGCGGCAGCAGGTTGACCAGCACCCGGGCGCCGGCCAGGGCGGCGTGCAGGCCTTCGCTGCCGCGGGCCACGTGCACGCCAGGCACCCCTGACGCGGCATCGCCCGCGCCGCGGCGCCAGGCCGTCACCGGATAGCCCTGCTGCTGCAGGCGCCGCACCACCGCGCCGCCCATCTGGCCCAGGCCCAGCACCAGCACCGGCACCTCGTCGGCGCGGCGCTGGGCATGCTGCTGCCACCGGCCCTGCTGCTGCTGCCGGGCGTAGGTGAAGAAGCCGCGGTGCAGGGCCAGCACGGCCCACAGCGCGGTCTCGGCCATTGCCGCGTTCATCGCCGGGTCGACCATGCGCGCCACCGGCACGCCCGCCGGCAGCGAGGCGTCGCCCAGCAGGCGGTCGACGCCGGCCCACAGGGTCTGGATCAGCTGCAGCCGGGGCAGGCCCTGCAGGCTGCCCGGCGGCGGGTTGGCGACGATGGCGGCGTCGATGGCGTCGTCGGCCAGCTCGCCACGCGCCAGCAGCAGGCGGTGGCCGGGCAGGGCCTGGCGCAGCGCGGCGGCCCAGGTGTCGCGTTCGGCGGCGTCGAAGCTGCCGGTCAGCAGCAGGTTCATGTGCCGGCCTGCGCGGCCAGGTCGTCGAGCAGGCCCTGCAGCGCGCAGGCGATGGTGGCGCGGCGCACCGCGGCACGGTCGCCCGGGAAGTGCTGCGCCACGGCGCGGGTGGTGATCGCCCCGCCGTCGCCGCGCGCGGCCCAGGCGAGCCAGACCAGGCCCACCGGCTTGGCGGCGGTGCCGCCGCCCGGGCCAGCCACGCCGGTGACGGCCACCGCGCGCTGTGCGTGCGAACGCTGCAGCACGCCGGCCGCCATCGCCAGCGCCACCGGTTCGCTGACGGCGCCGTGCGCGTCGATCAGCGCCGCCGGCACGCCCAGCAACTCGGTCTTGGCGGCGTTGCTGTAGCTCACCACACCACGCTCGAACCAGTCGCTGCTGCCGGCCAGATCGGTGCAGGCGCCGGCGATCAGGCCGCCGGTGCAGCTCTCGGCGGTGGCGATCAGCTGGCCGCGGGCGCGCAGCGCATCGGCCAGCCGGGTGACGAGATCGGGAATGTCCATGCCAGGCTCCTCAGCCGAACAGGCGCTGCCACAGCGCGATGACGAGCAGGGTACACAACGCGGCCACCAGGTCGTCGAACAGGATGCCCCAGCCCTGGCGCCAGCCGATGGCCTGGCCGGGGCGCAGCTTGTAGCGGCGGTCGGCCCAGCCCACCGGGCCGGGCTTGGCGGCGTCGAAGAAGCGGAACAGGCCGAAGGCGACGGCCTGGCCGACCAGGCCGGCCGGCATCACCAGCCAGAGGATCAGCCAGAAGGCGATGACCTCGTCCCAGACGATGGCGCCGGGGTCGGCCAGCCCCAAGTGCTGGGCGGTGCGGGTGCAGGCCCACCAGCCCAGCGGCAGGCTGGCGGCGATGACCAGTGCCCAGCCCCAGGGTGAGCCGGCGCCGAGCCAGCGGTCGGCGACGACGAAGGCGGCCCAGGCCCACAGCGTGCCCACCGTGCCCGGCGCCTTGGGCGACAGGCCGCTGCCGAAGCCGAAGGCGATCCAGTGTGCCGGGTGGCCGCGCATGAAGCGGGCGCTCGGCCGCTGCGGGGGCATCGCCGCAGCGCCGGTCATGCGTCGGCCCCGTCGGCAGCCGCGGCAAAGTGGTCGAAGCCGCGCAGCGCCAGCGCCACCGGCTGGCCGCCGCCATCGACCAGGCGCAGGCCGGGCTCGGCGGTGATCTGCCCGATGCGGCGCACGCCCACGCCCGCCGCTGCACCGGCCGCGTGCACCGCGGCGTCGGCCGCGGCCGGTGCGGTGAACAGCAGCTCGTAGTCGTCGCCGCCGGCCAGGCACCACTGCCATTGCCGGCGCTGCGGCTGCTGCGCCAGCACGGCGCTGATCGGCAGGTCGGCCAGGTGGATCTGCGCACCCACGCCGGAGCGCTGCAGCACATGGCCCAGGTCGCCGGCCAGGCCGTCGCTGACGTCGATGGCCGCGGTGGCCAGGCCGCGCAGGGCCAGGCCCAGGGCCACGCGCGGCTGCGGCTGCTCCATCGCCGTGCGCACCGCCTCGAACTCGGCCGCGCCCAGGCTGACATGGCCGCGGAAGGCCTCCAGCGCCAGCCGCGCATCGCCCAGGCCACCGCCCGGCGGATGGCTGACCCACAGCGCATCGCCGGGCCGCGCGCCGTCGCGCCGCAGGGCCTGGCCCGGCGGCACCTCGCCGAAGACGGTGATGCAGAGGTTCAACGGCCCGGCCGTGGTGTCGCCGCCCACCAGGCCGATGCCGTGCGCGTCCGCCAGGTCGAACAGGCCCTGGGCCAGGCCGGCGAGAAAGCCTTCGTCGACCCGCGGCAGCGCCAGCGCCAGGGTGAAGGCCAGCGGCTTCGCGCCGCAGGCCGCCAGGTCGCTCAGGTTGACCGCCAGGGCCTTGTGGCCCAGCCGCTCGGGCCGGACGGTCGACAGGAAGTGCCGGCCCTCGACCAGCATGTCGCTGGAGACCGCCCACTGCATGCCGGCCGCGGGCTGCAGCAGGGCGCAGTCGTCGCCGATGCCCAGCACCGCCTGCGGCGTGGGGCGGGTGAAGTACTTGCGGATCAGGTCGAATTCGCCGAGCGACATGCGCGGATTGTGTGCGATGCCACCCGGCCAGCCGGGGCAGGGCCGGGCTCAGCCGACCAGGTCGACCAGCGGATGCACGCCGCCGGCGGCCAGCACGCGGCGCAGGGCGGCCAGGGTCACCGGCTTGTCGAGCACCGCGTCCACGCCCAGCGCGGCCGGGTCGCCCGGGTGGCCGGTGCACAGGATGCGGCAGGGCGGCGGCCGGCCGCTGGCGCGGGCCTCGTCGGCGATGCGCTGCAGCAGCGTCGGGCCGTCGGCGCCGGGCATGTGGCGGTCGCTGATCACTGCGGCCACCGGCTGCGACCGCCAGGCCGCCAGCGCCTGCTCGGCGTCACCGGCCTCGGCCACGCCGTAGCCGGCGGCGCGCAGCAGCTCGGCCAGCAGCAGCCGCGACAGCGCGTCGTCGTCGACCAGCAGCACCTGGCTGCCGCGCGGAGCGGGCGGCGGCGCAGCGGGCTCGCCCGCGCCGGCATCGGCCGGCGTCAGCAGCGGCAGGCGCAGCAGCACCTCGGTGCCGGCGCCGGCATCGCTGCGAAGGCTGATCTCGCCCTGCATGGCCTGCACCAGGCGCTTGCAGATGGCCAGGCCCAGGCCGTGGCTGCGCTCGCCGCCGGTCAGGTTGCCGCCCGGGCCGGCGCCGAAGGGCGTGAACAGCTGGGCCTGCTGCGCCGCCGGAATGCCCACGCCGGTGTCCTGCACCAGGATGCGCAGCCAGCCGTTGCCGGCAGGGTCGCCGTCACCGTCGCCGTCCAGGCCGACCTGCACCAGCACCTGGCCGCCCGGCGTGTACTTCACCGCGTTGCCCACCAGGTTGGCCAGCAGCTGGCGCAGACGCAGCGCATCCAGGCAGGCACGGGCCGGCAGCGCGGGCGACAGCTCCAGCCGCAGCGCCAGGCCGCGCGCCTGTGCCGCCAGCCGGTGCGGCTCGACGATCTGCCCGAGCAGCGAAGCCAGGTCGACCGGCGCCGGCCGCAGCACCAGGCGACCGCTCTCGTAGTGCGCCAGGTCCAGCACGTCGTCGATCAGCTGCACCAGCGTGGCCGCGGCCTGCTGCGCCATCTGCCAGACCGCGCGCTGGGCGTCGTCCAGCGGCCCGGCCTCCAGCCGTGCCAGCGCCAGCGTGATCGCCTGCAGCGGCGCGCGCAGCTCGTGGCTGGCGCTGGCGACGAACAGGTTCTTGGCCTGCACCGCCTCCAGCAGCTCGGCCTGCAGTGCGCGCTCGCTGGAGACGTCGACCACGTAGCCGGTCCAGGCGATGCGCGCGCCGTCGAGCTCGCGCACCACCGCCTCGCAGTGCAGCCAGCGCGGCCCGCGCAGCGGATGGTTGTACAGCGCGGTCTGCTTGAACGGCTGGCGCGTGGCCAGGCACTCGGCACGGGCGGCGCGCAGCAGCGCGGCCTGCGGCGCCGGCGCACGCAGCGCCACCGCCTCGAACAGGCTGGGCCCGTTGCGCAGCCCGGGGCCGAGGAAGTCGTCCAGCGCGTCGCTCACATAGCGGTGCAGCAGCCGGCCCTGGGCATCGGTGATGTACTGGAAGACCACGCCGGGCAGGCTGTCGGCCACCGCGCGCAGGCTCTGCTCGGCCTGGGTGCGGCGCTCGACCTCCTTCGACAGCCGCCGCATCCACCAGGCGCTGGCCGCGGCCAGCAGCAGCAGCGCGGCGGCGGCGGTGGCGATCAGCGGCAGCCAGCGCCGCCACGGGAAGCTGGGCACCATGTCGACCGCCACCCAGCGCCGCATCAGCCGGTCGCGGTCGGCCGCCGGGATGTCGGCCAGCGCCCGGTTGATCAGCGGCAGCAGCGCGGCGCCGGCCTGGCTGGTGGCGAAATGGAACTGCGCCGGCAGCTCGTCGACGCGCGCCACCTGGCGCAGCACGCCGTTGTTGTCGCTGTGGATGCGCAGGTTGGCGTACAGCTTGGCCTCGACCGCGGCGTCGGCGGCGCCGTCGGCCACCATGTCCATGGCCGCCTGGCCGGAGGGCGCGTCGACGATGCGGATGTCGGGGTAGCGCTCGGCCAGCAGCTCGCGCAGCGGGTGCTGCAGCGCCAGCGCCAGGCGCTTGCCGCGCAGGCTGTTCAGGTCCCAGTACAGCGGCGCGTCGCTGCGCGCGACGATCTGGTAGGGCATCTCCAGGTACGGATCGCTGAAGGCGAACTCCTTGGCCCGCGCCGGCGTGCGGGTGAGGAAGGGCACGAGGTGGATGCGCCCGGCGCGCAGCGCGTCGAGCATGTCGGCCACGCTGTCGAAGGGCACGACGTCGACCGCGGTGCCCAGGCGCGCGGCCACCTCGCCGGTGTAGTCGGCGGCGATGCCGGCATGGCCGCCGCCGGGCGTGGCCTCGTTGAGCAGGGTCAGGCCGCGCACCGCGCCCACCCGCAGCACGCTGCGCCCGGCCAGCTGCGCCCGCTCGGCCGGCTGCAGCGCCAGCGCGCGCGGCAGGCCCTCGCCATGCGGGCCCAGCGCGCCCAGCGCCGCCTGCAGCGCCGGCATCGGCGAGGGCCGCACCGCCGCCACACCCTTGCTCAGCGCGCTGGCCAGCAGCGGCCAGTCGCTGCGCACGCCGAAGTGCATCTGCCCGGTGGCGTAGGCCAGCGAGCGCTTGACCGCCAGGCCGCTGATGCGGTCGCGCTGCAGCCGGTCCAGCGCCATCAGCAGGCTGCCGTAGTAGACGTCGTCCTCGCCCAGGGCCACCGCGCGCAGCGCGCTGGCGGTGTCGTCGTGCTCGACCACCAGCGCATCGGGGTACTGGCGCTGCACGTAGTAGCGGGTGACGTAGCCGCGCTCGATGGCCACGCGCCGGCCGTTCAGCGAGGGCTCGCGCTCCAGCCGGTTGTCGGCCTCGCGGCCCAGCACCACGCCCGGATTGGGCGCCGTGCCCAGGGTGTAGGCCATGTACGACTCGCGCGCCGGGTCGTAACCCACCGTGGTCATCACGTCGATGCGGCGCTCGCGCAGGGCCTGCAGGGTCGACGGGAAGTCGGCCAGCACCACAGGCTCCAGCCGCAGGCCCAGGGCCTGCGCCAGCCGGGTCAGGATCTCGACCTGGATGCCCGAGATCTCGCCGTCCGGGCCGATCACCTCGTAGGGCCGGTTGTCGGGCAGGTTCAGGCCCACGCGCAGCACCGGCAGGCCGGCGATGAAGGCCCGCTCGCGGGCGTCGAGCAGGTCGGTGGCCGGCGCCACGGCACCGGGCTGCGGGGCCTGGCGGAAGCGCCAGGCCGGGGCGGCGGCGCTGGCGGTGCGGGCCGCCGGCGCAGCGGCCTGCGCCTGCACCACGGGCGGCACCAGCAGCAGCGGCAACAGCAGCAAAAACAGCAGCCCCAGCCGCAACGGCTGCAGCCTTGGCACTGCAGCCGCCCCCGCCTTCACGGCTGGTCGCGCATCAGGTTGGCCAACTCGACCGCCGAACGCACGTTCATCTTCTCGAACACCCGCGCGCGGTGCACCTCCACCGTGCGCACGCTGATGTCCAGCTCGTCGGCGATGAGCTTGTTCGCCAGGCCCGCGATCACCCGCTCCATCACCTCGCGTTCACGGTCGGTCAGCTCGGCCAGCGCCCGCTGCAATTGCTGGCGGGTGCGGCGCCGGGCGATGGCCTGGGCGCTGGCCTCCAGCGCCTGCTGCACGCGGTCGACCAGGGCGTTGTCGGAGAACGGCTTCTCGACGAAATCGAAGGCGCCGCGCTTGACCGCCGCCACCGCGGTGGGCACGTCGCCATGGCCGGTGAGGAAGATCACCGGCAGCGCGCCGGTCAGGCCGCGCTCGACCAGGCGCTCGAACAGCACCAGGCCGCTGGTGCCGGGCATGCGCACGTCCAGCAGCAGGCAGGACGGCGATGCGGGCCAGCCGGCGGCCAGGTCGCGCGTGGCGAGGTGGGCCTCGAAGGCCTCGGCGTGCGCGAAACCCTCGGACAGCAGGCGGCGCGAGCGCAACAGCCAGGCCAGGGCGTCGCGCACCACGGACTCGTCATCGACCAGGTAGACCGTGGGAATGCCCAGCGATGGCGGTGCTGCTTGGAAGGCCATGCGGCGAAGTATCCGGCAAGCCGCAAGGGGCGTCAGCCGGGGCAACCTGGGGTCAGGGCGGCGTCGGCGCGGGCCGCGGCGCCTGCAGCGGCAGCGTGAAGCGGAATTCGGTGCCGCCTGCGCGGCCGGCTGCGTCACCTTCGCGCGGCGGCCGGTTTTCGAAGTCCATCGCCCCGCCATGCTGCTCGACGACGGTGCGGCACAGCGACAGGCCCAGGCCCATGCCCTCGGCCTTGGTGGTGAAGAAGGGCGTGAACAGCCGCTGCGCCACGTCCGCGGCGATGCCCGGGCCGGCATCGATCACCGAGAACAGCACCCAGCGGGTGCTGCCATGACCGCTGCTGTCGGCCGCACCGGGCGCCAGCCGCACGCGCAGCGTCAGCACGCGCTGGTCCAGCGGCGTGTCGGCCTCCATCGCCTGGATGCCGTTGCGCGCCAGGTTCAGCAGCACCTGCTCGACCATGGTGCGGTCCACCCGCACCCGCGGCGGCGGCTGCACGATGTCCAGCGCCACATGGGCGCCGCTCTTGCGCGCCTGCAGCCGCACCAGGGGCAGCACCGACTCGATCAGCAGGTCCGCACCGATGACCTCGTGCGCCTGGTGGCGGCGGCGCACGAAGTCGTGCACGCTCTTGATCACCCGGCCGGCGCGCTCGGCCTGCTCGGCGATGCGCTGAAGCGCGTGTGCCAGGGACGGCAGCAGCTCGGGGTCCGCAGGTTCCTCCAGCAGGTTCAGCGACCCGGTGGCATAGCTCGCGATCGCCGCCAGCGGCTGGTTCAGCTCGTGGCTCAGCAGCGAGGCCATCTCGCCCACGCTGGCCAGGCGGGCGGTGGCCTGCAGCCGCTCCTGCTGCTGGCGGGACAGGTCCTCGACCCGGCGCTGCGCCGACAAATCGAGCACCGCACTCATCCAGCCGGTCTGCTTGCCGGTGCCGGTGACCAGCGGCGCCTCGTAGATCATCACCGGGAAGCGCTCGCCGTCCTTGCGCATGAAGACGGTCTCGTAGCCTTCGGACGGACCACTGGCGTCCCCCGTGCCGGGCCCCAGCCGCTCGGCCTGGCGACGCTGGTAGTCGGCCACACGCTCGGGCGGCCAGTACGGCGGCAGCGGCGAGCGCTGCAGCTCCTCGGCGCTGAAGCCGACCATGCGGCAGAACGCCGGGTTGACGTAGACGATGCGGCCCTGGCGGTCGCGGGCGCGCAGGCCGGTCAGCAGCGAATCCTCCATCGCCTTGCGAAAGCCCAGCGACTCGGCCAGCGCCTCCTCGGCCGCGGCGCGGCGGCGGGCGTCGCGCACCAGCAGCAGCACCACGCCGAACAGCGCCATCGACAGCCCCAGCACCAGGGCCGTGGCCAGGTTGGGAATCAGGCTGGGCCCGCGCTCGGTGGCGTCCACCCGCAGCTGCAGCTGGGCGCCGGGCAGGTCGACCACCCGCTCGGCGACGTAGACGCCGGCCCCGCGCACCGCGCCGCTGCGTGCCAGCCGGGTGCCGTCGCCCTCGACGAAGGACAGCTCGTGGCTGCGCCCGGGGTCGGCGCCGCGCACCTCGTCCAGCCACTCGCCCAGCAGCACCGTGGCCACGGTGAAGCCCACCATCTGCCCGGCCTGCTGCACCGGCACGCACACCTCCACCACCTCCACGCCCAGGCCGCTGGGCAGGGGCAGGAAGAGGCTGCGCGAGAAGGCCGGCGCGGCCAGGCGGCGGGCGATGCCGCAGGCGACCTCGGCCTCCAGCGCCATCTCGGCGCGCGACATGCGCTGGAACAGCGGCGAGCGGAACGGCGAGTCGGCCGCCTCGACGATGCGCAGCGCGGCGTCGCGGCGCTCGATGCGGCCGATCTCGCGCTGGCTGCGCAGCAGCAGCTCGGCCAGGTGCGCCCAGGGCTGGGTGTCGACCTCGCGGCTCTGCAGGCCCTGCATGCCCTGCAGCAGGATCTGCGCACGCCGGCGCAGCTCGCCCTGCACGGCGCTGGCCATGTCCTCGGTGCGCTCCTGGGCGCGGGTCTGCTCGTGGCGCAGGGTCAGCACCACCAGCAGCGACTGCGCCACCAGCAGCAGCACCACCAGGGCCGCCCACAGCAGGGCGCGCCGGGTGCGGCGCGGCGGCGCCGGTGCCGGCCATGGCACGGCGGGAGCAGCCGGCGGGGCGGGCGGGGCGGCGGGCGCGGGCGTGGTCATGCTGGGCGGCAGTATTCCGCGCCGGGCGCCGCCCGCAGCTACGCAGTTGTGCGCATGGGGCCACGCTGTTTGCAGGGTGGCGGCCACATGACAGCAATGTCATCCACCGCCGGCCGCGCCGGTGGCACCATGCGCGCCCATGCGACTGCTGGTGATCGAGGACGAGGTCAAGCTTGCGCAGTACCTGCACAAGGGCCTGGGCGAGAACGGCCATGTGGTGGACGTGGCCCACGACGGCATCGAGGGCCGGCGCCTGGCCCTGGGCGGCGACTACGACCTGGTGCTGCTGGACGTGATGCTGCCCGGCGTCGACGGCTTCGGCGTGCTGCAGGCCATCCGTGCGGAGAAGCGCGCCCTGCCGGTGCTGATGCTGACCGCCCGCGACCGGGTGGAGGACCGCGTGCGCGGCCTGGAGAACGGCGCCGACGACTACCTGGTCAAGCCCTTCGCCTTCAGCGAGTTGCTGGCCCGCGTGGGCGCCCTGCTGCGCCGCGGCCAGCAGGCGCCGCAGCCGGCCACCGAGCTGAACCTGGCCGACCTGCGGCTGGACCTGCTGAGCCGGCGCGCCGAGCGCGGCGCCACCCGGCTCGACCTGACCGCCAAGGAGTTCAAGCTGCTGGCCCTGCTGCTGCGCCGGCGCGGCCAGATCCTCTCGCGCACCACCCTGGCCGAGCAGGTGTGGGACATGAACTTCGACTCCGACACCAACATCGTCGAGGTGGCCGTGCGCCGCCTGCGCGCCAAGCTGGACGACCCGTTCCAGCACAAGCTGCTGCACACCGTGCGGGGCATGGGCTACGTGCTGGAGGACCGGGCGGCATGACCAGCTGCCCGTCCGTGCTGTGCTCGCATTCGATCGCCACGCGGCTGTCGAAGAAGCTCGCCCTGCTGACCATGCTGCTGCTGGGCGCGCTGTCGGCGGCGTCGTGGTTCTTCGTCGGCATGATGGTCAAGGAGCGCAACCGGGTCGACCTGGAACTGCGCTCGGAGCTGGTGGCCGACCTGCTGGCGCTGGAGGCGCGCAACGGCGGCGAGGCTGCCGTGCTGCGTCGCCTGGCCACCGACGCACCGATGCGTGCCGGCAGCTGCCTGGAAGTGCGCGACGGCGCGGGCCGGCTGCTGTACACCGACCACCGCACACCGGCGCTGAACACATCGAACCACCTGCGCGAGCACGATTTCAGCATTCCGGCGCCCGGCGTGGCCGGCGGCGAGCTGCGTGCCCGCTACACCGTCGACTACACCGCCGACGCGCTGATCGGCCGCCGCTGGGCCGCAGGCATGGCCACCACCGTGCTGCTCGCCGGCGCCCTGGTGGCGCTGATCACCGGCTGGACCGTGCGCCATGCGCTGCACCCCGTGCGCGACCTGGCGCAGCAGACGCGCGCCATCTCGCCGCAGCAGCTGCACCAGCGACTGGCGCTGGCCGACCCGGCCGAGGAACTGCTGCCCTGGATCACCCAGTTCAACGCCCTGATGGACCGGCTGCAACAGGCGTATGGCCAGCTGGAGGCCTTCAACGCCGACGTGGCGCACGAGCTGCGCACGCCGCTGGCCACGCTGATCGGCCAGACCGAGGTGGCGCTGTCGCGCGAGCGCAGCCCGGAGGCGCTGCGCGAGACGCTGCAGAGCAACCTGGAGGAGATGCAGCGCCTGTCGGCCCTGGTCAACGACATGCTGTTCCTGTCGCAGGCCGACCGCGGCGTCACCGCCCGGCGCGGTGCGCCGGTCAGCCTGGCCGGCCTGGCGGCCCAGGTCAGCGAGTTCCACGAGGCCACGCTGGAAGACGCCGGCCTGGCCCTGCGCATCGAGGGCGATGCCACGCTGCCGGTCGACGAGCCCCTGGTCAAGCGCGCGCTGTCGAACCTGCTGGGCAATGCCACGCGCTTCGCCGAGCCGGGGTCGACGGTGGTGATCGGCATTGCGCCGGCCGCAGACACGCAGCAGGTGCAACTGGTCGTCGAAAACCGCGGCGCGGCGATCGAATCCGAGCATCTGCCCCGCCTGTTCGACCGCTTCTTCCGCGTCGACGAGGCCCGCTGCTGCGAGGACGCCCAGCACCACGGGTTGGGCCTGGCCATCGTGGCGGCGATTGCGCGCATGCATGCGGGGCGGACGCTGGCCGAGAGCGCCAGCGGCACGACGCGGGTGGGGTTCACGGTGGCGGGGGCGTAGGCGGGCGGCGTGTCGACGTGCGCCCACCGGCCCGCAATTCGCGCCACCACCCGCCATTTCGTCGCAGTGCAATGGCGGCGCAGGCGCCGCATCGCCACAGTCCGGGTCACCGCAACGCCTCACCGGAGACCTGCCATGCCCGCCTCGATCCTTGCTTCGATCCCCGCCTGGGTGCCCGCCGTGCTGCTGGGCCTGCTGGCCCTGGGCTGGCGGCTGTCGCGCGCGCGCACCGTGCGGCCGGCGGTGCCGGTGGCCATCGCGGTGGCGATGTTCGCCTTCTCGCTGTACGGCGTGGCCTCGGCCTTCGGCGTCGATGCGCTGGCGCTGCTGATCTGGGTGAAGGCCTACACCCTGGCGGCCTTCGGTGGCGCCCGGCTGGTGTCGCCGGCCGGCATGGCCCGCGTCGGGGCGCTGGTGCGGGTGCCGGGCAGCTGGTGGCCGATGGCGCTGCTGGTGAGCATCTTCGTCGCCAAGTTCGTGCTGGGCTTTGCGGCAGGCGTGCACGCCCCGGTGCTGCACGATCCGGTCTTCGTTCTGGCGATGAGCGCGTTGCTGGGCCTGCTCAGCGGCGGCTTCGGCGCGCGGGCCGTGGCGGTGCACCGCTTTGCGCGGGGCGCGGCCTGAGCCGGTCGCCGTGCGGCCTCCCGACAGGGCGGGGAGGCCGTGGCCCTTCTGCGCTTGAAGCGATGCACGCGGCGCGTTGCTACCGACCGCCGTGACCATCAAGAGTTTCAAGTGCAAGGACACGCTTGCGCTCTTCGAGGGAAGGCGGGTCAAGCGCTGGGTGAACATCGAGCGCCCCGCCCTGCGCAAGCTGGCGCAACTGGAATGGTCAGCCGTGCTCGACGATCCGAAGGTGCCGCCGGGCAACTGCCTCGAGGCCCTGAAGGATGACCGGAAGGGGCAGCACAGCATTCGCATCAACCAGCAGTGGCGGGTCTGCTTCGTGTGGTCGGCAGACAGCGCCATTGACGTCGAGAATCAGCCCGCCGCAGGCGGTGGTGCGTGCAGCTCGGCGCACAGCGCGCCCAGCCGCGCCTCGCCGGCGGGCGTCTGCCCGGCACCGTCGACGAAGCGCTGCATCGCGTCCCGCGTGGAGGCCTCGGCCAGCGTGCCCTGGAAGCCCAGCGCCTCGGCCTGCAGGTCGGGCCCCACGCCGTGCTCGGCGCGCAGCACGCTGGCCTTGGCGGCAGCCACCGCATGCGGCGGAAAGCTGGCGATGCGCGCGGCCAGGCGCTCGACATGCGGCAACAGCGCGTCGGCATCCAGCGTGCGGTTGACCCAGCCCCAGCGCTCGGCCGTGTCGGCGTCGATGTCGTCGCAGCCCAGCACCGCCTCCAGCGCCCGGCTGCGGCCCAGCAGCCGGCCCAGGCGCACCGTGCCCGAGCCGCCGGGCAGGATGCCCAGCGCAACCTCAGGCTGGTTGAACACGGCCTTGCCACGCAGCGCGAAGCGCATGTCGCAGGAGAGTGCGATCTCGCTGCCACCACCCCCCGCACGGCCCTCCACCACCGCCATGGTGGCCTTGGGCATGGTGCGCCAGGCCTCGGCCATGCGGTGGAAGGGCGACAGCGGCGCCGGTGGCGCGTCGGCCGCCGGTGCATCGGCCGGAAAGCGCAGGATCAGGCCCACGTCGAAGTGGGCGATGAAGAAGTCCGGGTTGGCCGAGCACAGCAGCACCACCCGCACCGCGTCGTCGGCGGCCAGGTCGTCGGTCAGGCGCAGCAGTTCCTTGAACAGCGGCTTGTCCAGCAGGTTGATGGCGCCGTTGTCCAGCGTGACGCGGGCGATGCCGCCGGCCAGTTGCACGCGCAGGCAGCGGTAGTCGGTGTAGTCGGGCATGGCGGCCTCCGGGGGATGGAGGCCCAGCCTACGGCGCCGGGTCCGGCCGGCGCTGTCGCGCAGCCGACCGCCGCAACAGCGTCAGCGTGCGCCCAGCGTGGCGGCCAGCGGCGGCGCGTTCAAGGCCCGGCAGCGGGCGATGTCGCACGCCGTGGGCAGCAGGGCGCGGTAGTCGCCACGGGTGGCGGGCATGCCGCCCTCGCGGGTGAAGCAGCGCTCGCCGCGGCCGTTGTCGTAGTAGCTCATCACGTCGACGCAGCGGCGCGAATGCGCCATCAGGCCGAAGAAATGGCCCATCTCGTGCGACACCACCATCTGCAGCGTGTCGGCCGCCGGGTGCGCCGGGTTGCGCTGGTTCAGCGCACGGAAGGCCGCCGGGCCCAGCGCCAGGCTGTGCGTGCCCAGGTTGGCCAGGCCGAAGTTGCCGCCGGCAGCAGCATCGCTCCACAGCACCAGCACCGCGCCGGGCGGCACGCGGCCGCCGGGCTCGACGGCCTGCACCTGCACGCCGATGCCGCAGGCCGACCAGGCCTGCGCCGCGCGCTGCACCACGCCCAGCACCTGGGCCGGGCAGAACCAGGGCGGCGCATCGTCGTGGCGGTAGGCCAGCAGCAGCTGCGCGGCAGCCACGCGCCGGTCGCGGCCGTCGCCCCAGGTGGCCACTTCCTGCGGCTGGCATTGGGCGATCTCCTGCTCGCGCAGGGTGGTCTGCGCCTGCGCGGGCTGCAGCAGGCCAAGCATCAGGCCAAGCAGCAGCACGGCGGGTCGGGAGAAGGCGGCCATGGGCAAGGCGCAGGTGAACACCTTGTTGTCGGCCGGCCGGGCCACGGCTTGAATGCAGGCCCGCCCCGGCTGTGCGAGCATGGCCGCCCACGTGGAGATCACCCCATGCAACAACGACCGCTCGGCCGCTCCGGCCTCGCCACCGCACCGTTGGTCTTCGGCGGCAATGTCTTCGGCTGGACGGCCGATGCGGCGATGAGCTTCCGCCTGCTCGACGCCTTCGTCGACAGCGGCTTCAACCTGATCGACACCGCCGACGTCTATTCGCGCTGGGTGCCGGGTCACACCGGGGGTGAATCGGAAACGCTGATCGGCCGGTGGCTGGCGGCCAACCCGGGCAAGCGCGACCAGGTGCTGATCGCCACCAAGGTCGGCAAGCCCATGCCCACCATGCCCGGCGCCGCCGAGGGCCGCGCCTGCAACCTGAGCCGCGCCTGGATCCGCGAGGCCGTGCACGACTCGCTGCGCCGGCTGCAGACCGACCGCATCGACCTCTACCAGAGCCACGACGACGATGGCGCCACGCCGCTGGAGGAGACCTTGTCGACCTTCGGCGAGCTGATCGCCGAGGGCAAGGTGCGCGCCATCGGCGCCAGCAACTACAGCGCACCCCGCCTGGCCGAGGCCCTGGCCACCAGCGCCCGTCTGGGCCTGCCGCGCTACGAGACCCTGCAGCCGCACTACAACCTGATGGACCGCGCGGTCTACGAGGCGGCGCTGGAGCCGCTGTGCCGCGCCGAAGGCCTGGGCGTGATCAACTTCTACGGCCTGGCGAAGGGCTACCTCAGCGGCAAGTACCGCAGCGCCGCCGACCTGACCAAGAGCCCGCGCGGCGGCGGCATCAAGGGTTACCTGGGCGAACGCGGCGACCGCGTGCTGGCCGCGCTGGACGCGCTGGCCCAGGCCCACGCCAGCACGCCGGCCCAGGTGGCGCTGGCCTGGCAGATCCACCGCCCCGGGCTGACCGCGCCCATCGTCAGCGCCACCAGCCCGCAGCAGTGGGCCGAGCTGGCCGGCGCGGCGCGGCTGGCGCTGTCGGCGGCCGACATCGCGGCACTGGACGTGGCCAGCGCCGAGGCGGGCGCCACGCCGAGCGCGGCGCAGTGAGCGCGGCCGGGCCGTTCAAGGCGACTGCCGTGGTGATCGGTGCCATCGCGGTGGCGGTGCTGGCCGCCGGCCAGCTGGGCCTGCTGGCCGGCACGCCGCCCACCGACCTGGGCGTGCACGACGGCCGCCTGAAGGCGCCGTCGACCACGGCCAACAGCGTGTCCAGCCAGGCCATGCTGTGGACCGGCCACCCGATGCAGCAGATGGCGCAGATCGCCCCGCTGCCGCTGCCGGCGCGCAGCTCGCCCGGCGAGGCCCTGCTGCGCCTGCGCCTGGTGCTGCAGGCCATGCCCGGCGCCGAGGTGGTGACCCACGGCGCCGACTACCTCTACGTGCGCTTCACCACGCGCTGGCTGGGCTTCGTCGACGACGCCGAGTTCTGGGCCGACCCGGCGCACCGCGTGATCCAGGTGCGCTCGGCCTCGCGCCTGGGCGCCAGCGACCTGGGCGTGAACCGGGCGCGCATCGAGCGCATCCGCGCCGCCTTCGCCGGCCCGACGTAGCGCTCAGGCGGATCAGGCGGTCGACGCCGCCGCGTTGCGCAGCGCCTCGTCGAAGGCCGCCACCGCGCCGGCGGCGTACATCAGCGACGGGCCGCCGCCCATGTAGGTGGTCACGCCCAGGGCCTCGTCGACCTCCTGCCGGGTGGCGCCCAGCTTCACCAGGGCCTGCGTGTGGAAGCCGATGCAGGCGTCGCAGCGGGCGGCCACGCCCAGGGCCAGGGCGATCAGCTCCTTGGTCTTGGCGTCCAGCGCGCCGGGCGCGGTGGCGGCGCGGCCCAGTTCGCCAAAGGCCTTCATCACGCCGGGCGTGCTGGTGCGCAGACTGGCCAGGTGGGTGCTGACATGGCGGGTCAGGTCGCGGAAGTTGTCGGTGCCGGACATGCGGGGTCTCCTCGGGTTGGGTGGTCCACCCGGATTCAACACCAGCCGGTGGCGGCCGGCTTGCCCGGCGTCAAGCCGGAACGGCCTCGCCCCAGGCGCACAGGCCCTCGGCCAGGGCATCGAAGACGACCTGCAGCCGGCGGCTGGCGCGCAGCGCCTGGTGCGCCGTCAGCCACACCGGCAGCACCGGCAGGCTGAGCTCGGTCAGCACCGGCACCAGGTCGGGCGTGCGACGGGCCAGCGGCTGGAGCACGATGCCGATGCCCACGCCGGCCCGCACCATCGCCAGGTTGACCGGCTGCGCATCGCAGCGGAAGGCGAAGAAGCGCCGGTCGACCGCATGGCCTGCGGCGCGGAAGCCGTCGAGCAGCTGGGTCGACTGGTCCATGCCCACCCAGCGGTGCTGCGCCATGGTGGCGGGGGTCGGCGGGCCGCCGTGGGCGGCCAGCAGGTCGCGGTGGGCGTAGACGCCCAGCGGCCAGTCGGCGATGTGGCGGGTGATCAGCGTGCCCTGCGTGGGCCGCAGCATGCGCACGGCGATGTCGGCCTCGCGTTCGAGCAGGTTGCTCAGCGTGTCGCCGGGCACCAGCTCGACCTGGATCTGCGGGTGGCGCCGCGCCAGGCCGGCCAGCAGGGCGGGCAGCACCTCCGCGCTGACCACCTCGCTGGCGGTGATGCGCACGCTGCCGGCCAGGTCGTCGTCGGCCGCGGTGGCGGCGTCGGCGGCCAGGGCGCAGGCCTGGGCGGCCGCGGCCATGCGCCGCGCCGGCTCGGCCAGGGCCAGCGCGGCGGCGGTGGGCTGCAGGCGCCGGCTGCCGCGGGCGAACAGCGGCGCGCCGAGTTGCGCCTCCAGCGCGGCGATCTGCCGGCTCAGCGTCGGCTGGCTGGTGCCCAGGCGGGTGGCGGCCATCTCCGCCGCCGTGCCGCGGGTGGGCGTGATCGTCAATGCACTGAACCCCGACTACACCCGCTGGGCCACCCTGCTGCCGCCGATCACCACGGCCACGCTGGCGCTGGCCCGGGCCACCGGCGCGCTGCTGATGCTGCCGGGCAATGTCTACAACTTCGGCAACCAGTTGCCGGCGGTGCTGAGCGAGACCACGCCGTTTGCCGCCACCCACCCGAAGGCGGCGCAGCGCATCGCGCTGGAACAGGCGCTGGCCGATGCCGCCAGTCCTGAGGCCGGCGGCGTGCGCAGCGTGGTGATCCGCGCCGGCGACTTTCTCGGCGACGCCGGCACCTGGGTCGACCTGGCGATGGGCAAGGCCCTGGCGCGCGGGCGCTTCACGCAGATGGGCCCGGCCGACGTGGACCATGCCTGGGCCTGGCTGCCCGACCTGGCCCTGGACTTCGTGCGCGTCGCTGAGCTGGCGCGGCGCGACCCGGCCGCCCTGCCGGCGCATGCGGTGCTGCACCACGCCGGCCTCACGCTGACCGGCGCCCAGCTGCAGCAGGCCTTCGAGGCCGCGCTGGGCCGGCCGCTGCGCGCCGCATCGTTCCCCTGGCCGCTGCTGCGCCTGGCCACGCCCTTCTCGCCGATGCTGCGGGCGCTGTTCGAGATGCGCGACCTGTGGCAACGCCCGCACCGGCTGGACGGCAGCCGGCTCGACGCCCTGCTGGGCCCGCGCCCGCAGACGCCGGCCGAGGCGGTGGCGCGGCAATGCCTGGCGCTGCTGGCGCTGCCCCGTGCGGCGCAACCGCAGCCTGCCTGACGTGCGCCGGACGCGTCCATGCCAGACTGCGCCGCCAACAGCAGCGACAGGAGCAGCAGATGGGCGCACGACACACAGGCAGGGTGACGGGCAGGGCGACAGGATGGGTGGCCGCTGCGGCCACGGCGGCCTGGCTGGCCCTGGCCACCGCGGCAGGCGCGCAGCCGCTGCGCCTGACCACCGAGGACGACCTGCGCGGCGCCACGGTGCCGGCGGCCATCGACGCCTTCTGGGCCCAGCGCGGCGACGCTGGCCGGCCAGGGCGGGCTGGCGCTGGCGGCGCGCCGCTTCCTGCAGGCCGACCGCGCCGCCGAGCGCGGCGCCATCGTGCTGGTGTCGGGCCGCACCGAGGCCATGCTCAAGTACAGGGAAGTGGTGCACGACCTCTGGCACAACGGCTTCAGCGTCTACATCCACGACCACCGCGGCCAGGGCCAGTCCGAGCGCGAGCCGGCGGTGCGCAGCCAGCCCGACATCGGCCATGTCGAGCGCTTCGACGACTACGTGGCCGACCTCGACACCTGGATCAGTGCCGAGGTGCTGCCTGCCGGCCATGCGCGGGTGCTGCTGTGGGCGCACTCGATGGGCGGGGCGATCACCGCGCGCTACCTCGAGTCGGGCCGGCCGTCGGTGGCGCGGGTGCAGGCGGCGGTGCTGTCCTCGCCGATGCTGGGCATCGCCGGCCTGGTGCCGGGGCTGTCGGCCGAGCTCTTCAGCTGCAGCCTGCTGGCCCATGGCGCGGTGGCGGTGGGCCTGGGCGCCAGCCGGCACCTGGGCGGCCAGGGCTACGCGCCGGCGCCGCTGAAGGACAACATCTACACCGGCAGCGACGTGCGCACCGCGCGCATGAACGCGGTCGGTGCCACGGTGACGACGACGCAGCTGGGCGCGCCCAGCTGGGGCTGGATCGCCCGCAGCTGCGACGCCGCCCGCGCCGCGCGCGAGGATGCCGGCGCCATCACCACGCCGCTGCGGGTGATCGTGGCCGGCGATGACCGGATCGTGCTGAACAGCGGCGCCGAGACCTTCTGCCGCCGCCTGGCCGAGGCGCGCCCGGGCGCGGGCTGCGGCGGGCCGGGCGGCGGGCCGCTGGTGGTCGAGGGCGCGCAGCACGAGCTGCTGGTCGAGACCGACGCGCTGCGCCAGCGCGCGATGGGCCTGGCCGTGGACTTTCTGGCCGCGCCCCGGCCCTGAGCGGCGGGGTCGTGGCCGCCGGGCCGCGCCGGGCGCCGCGTTAGACTCCGCCCCTTTTTCAGCGGGCGGACGAGCTTTGCGGTCGACCATCGGAACGGCGCCGGGCGCGCCGCACATCCCGTTCAACAGCACGCCACTGCGCCGCCTGCTGGCCGGCTGGACCGCCGAGGCCCGCCCCGGGCGCGTGCCGCCGGCACCGGCCGACGACGCCGTGGCCGAGCGCCTGGGCCAGTGGCTGGCCTGGACCGACGCGGTGGACCTGTCGGCCGCACTGGTGCAGCCGCCCGCACCGGTGGCCGATGGCGCCACCGGCGCGCCGCCCGTGGCCGTGCTGGCCCAGGCCCTGACCCGCTTGCAGGCCGACATGACCCGCCAGATCACCACCGACCCGGTCTACCTGCCCGGCCAGGCCAGCGCCACCACCGCCCCCGGGCTGGCGGGCGAGGACGAGGTGGCGCCCTACCGCCGCGCCGCGCAGGCGCGCCAGCGGGCGATGGCCGCCGCCGTGCCGCCGCTGCGCGCCCGCCTGCGTGCCGCGCTGGCCGCCGGCTCACCTGCCCAGGCCCGCCTGGCCGCACTGGACGCCACGCTGGAGGCGGCCCTCGCCGGCCGCGAGCGCAGCCTGCTGGCCGGCCTGGTGGCGCCGCTGGCGCAGCGCCTGCGCACGCTGCGCGACAGCGGCGACCCCGGCTGGCGCCTGCGCTTCCACCAGGACCAGCAGCAGCTGCTGCTGGCCGAGCTGGACCTGCGCCTGCAGCCGCTGCACGGCCTGCTGGACGCGCTGCGGCAGGAGGCGGCATGAGCCCGGCCCCCGCGCGCACCGAGGCCGCCACCGCCGCCCCCACCGACATCGCCAGCACCCGCCTGGCGCCGGCCGTCTTCGCCGCCGGCCTGGCCGGCGTGGCCTGGGTGGCGGCGGGCTACGTCACGTCCAGCCCGCTGGCGCTGGCCGCCACCGCGCTGATCGCCTTGGTCTACATCGCCGGCGGGCTGGAGCTGCGGCGCTTCCACCGCGCCACCGCCGCGCTGCAGCAGGCCCTGCACACCCTGCAGGCCGGCACCGCACCGGCCACCGACGACGCCCTGGCGGGCTGGCTGGGCCAGGTGCCCGCGGCCCTGCGGCCGGCCGTGCGCAGCCGCATCGACGGTGCCCGCACGCCGCTGCCCGGGCCGGTGCTGGCGCCCTACCTCACCGGCCTGCTGGTGCTGCTGGGCATGCTGGGCACCTTCGTCGGCATGGTGGCCACGCTCAAGGGCGCGGCCCTGGCGCTGCAGACCAGCAGCGACCTGGCGACCATCCGCAGCGCGTTGATGGCACCGGTGCAGGGCCTGGGCCTGGCCTTCGGCACCAGCGTGGCCGGCG
>Ga0208564_1001111_pt1 | contig 22967 bp, 26 predicted proteins | sample AD_UKC073_MetaG_FD_184439 | JGI IMG/M metagenome (GOLD analysis project Ga0208564, IMG submission 184439) | Active sludge microbial communities of municipal wastewater-treating anaerobic digesters from USA - AD_UKC073_MetaG (SPAdes) (version 2) | ecosystem: Engineered > Bioreactor > Anaerobic >... | reverse complement strand
ATTTTTGGCTATTCATATTTTTGAGATGCTTGTTGTGGGGGCTGTGGTATAGATCTAATAACTTCTTCAAAACTATTCTAACCTTCTATTACTTGCCCTAAATTATTTAAATAATCTATAATCACTTCATTTGTATAAATCAAATTTTCAAACTCTTTATTATATCTTTGTATTAAATACTCATAATAGCTAATCTTACCAATTAAATCATTCCTTGTCTAACTCAAGCTTTTCAAATGTTCATATAATTCTTCTCTATTGCGCTATAACCCAGTGTCTATACTAACTAAAAGAGTATTTATCTTTTTTTCTATTAAATCTAATTCGTTGGATACTATATCTAAGTTAGCATTCATCTATTTAGGATCAATAGGAGTACCAGGCAAAGCTTTTATATATTTCATATTATTACCTCCCATTTTATATCACTAAAACCACGTGCTAAATCTATTCTCATAAATCTGTCATTACTTTGGAAATTAAACCCTCCAAAAATTAGCTAATCTTCTTTATAAATAATTTCATTATCATAATAATCATATAATATATCAACACCTTCATGCTTTTCAATCCTATAATTAGTTAAAAAAACAGATGTGATATATATATTATTAGTGTCAAATTCTTGATTTATATCATATGGCTTTATATTCCTATAATTATCTAAATACTATTGCTATATTTTATATTTATCATCGATCTGCTCTAATTCTAAAACTGGTATATTAACTTTTGAAACATTTATTAAAATCTTATTACTTATTAGATCTGATGGAGAATTCAAAGGCGGGACATCTATTGTAGGATCAACATCACTCTAATTATATATATTCCCAGGTCTAATCCTATAAAAGATTACTGGATTATCAAGCTCTCGTATATTAGTATCTATAGATAGCTAAGTTTGCTACGAATTACAAAACTATAAATATGAGAATCCATATCTTGGAAAGTTTCTCTATTCCTAAGAACCAGGAGTAAAAGATATAAATATATTTTGAATCAGCTATTTCATTTCCATTATTTTAGAAGTATTAACTCTCATTTAATATACACGGAATCAATTGTAATAAATACAATCTATCCATTTCTCTCCTTTCTATATTATCGCTATAAAGAAACATTTTCTTCGCCAAACTATCCAATTATATAAAATAAAGTTTCTCCAAATCCGTGCGGATCTTCAATCTCTATTATATCATCAAAACGCTATAAAGGTTCATCCACAGTTTTATACAAAAATTCTAACGCCGAAACTATAATGTTTCTCTAAGGCATTTGTTTATTTAGATTATTTATAACTTCTTTATATATTAGAAATCCTATAAAACCAGTATCAATTACTTCCTAAGTTATACCATGTTGATCAAGTAATGTAGCAATCTCAGCTAAATCATATTTTAGATTAAATACCTGACTATCTGGTATATTCATAGTTATATTCATATAAGTAATAGTTTTATTGTTATAATGCGGGAATTCTATATCCCATCGTACCATATCAATCACCTACCACAACAATATAAACCTCATATATATCTCCATATAAATCTTCTACATCTATAATGTCATAATTTTTTATAACAAATAAAAGTTCTTCATCATTCTAAACTTTAATAAATCTATTATTTGATAGCCTTATTTTCTATGGATACTATTGAGATCCCATTACCCTATCATTATCTATGACTATAGTTTTATTTCCTTTTATATATTTAAGCTCATTATCAATATAAACTTTACTACACTAAGAAGGAATTGGTAATGTTTCGCCATCCAATATATTTATATCCAAAGAATAATTCCCTTCATATTCTAATCTTACTGTACCATCTTGATACTAATTAATGGTATTATTCTAAACAATTATCCCATAATTTTTATCTATATATCCTTCATATCTATTATTATCTACAATAACATATTGAGTATGCTATCTTCCCGCTTTATCATAAATATATAATGTCTAATATAACTTTTCATATTTATTTTCTAAAGTTATAACTTTACTTTCTAATCTATCTATTTCGCCAAATTCCTATGTCTATCCATCATTATGTATAATTACATCAACATTGTTTATCTTTATATTAGAATTATTATATAATCTTAATCTATTTCTACCAGATAATAATACTTCTACTTCTGGCACATTATTTGGTTTATACTACATAATAGGAGAAATTACTTCTTCACTATACATAGACTACATTGGATGAATATATATTATTCTAAACTTAATATAAGGTTCCTATATCCTAACATTAAAAACATATTTTGATTTATCACCAAAATATATTGTTCTATTTAACGTTTCTATAGCACCATTATCAAACGCAACATTTTCACTAATCACTTGGCTAACATTACCTTCATTAATATATTCATCAGGAAACTTTATAAAATTATTAAAATATAAAATTGGAATAAACGGACCAACAACATTATCAATAACTAATTGCTATTGCTTATCTTCGAAAAAGAAAGTATCTTCTGTAATCTCCTATCCGTCTATATAAAATTTTATATCTCTTTTTAATTGCTAAAAATGATCCTTGTTTAACATACCAGAGCCTTCATTAATACTTATTAAAGGCTGTATACTATCATTTATAGTTCTATTCCCTTTATATAAAGTTAATAATATATTTTCATCATCACTTTTTAACTTATAATTGCTATTATATAAAAATAAAAATCTATCATCATCCATCTCGGCATTCGTATATAATATAGATCCTTCATTATCTTGTATATAGTATCTACCATATATAAGACTATTTGACATCAAATCAAATAAATATATCTCAAAATAATCCTATGGTTTATCAAAATAAATGTTATCATCCTAATCAACTATTTTAGTTTCTATACTTCCGTCTGTATAATAAAATATGACGGGAAATGATTTTATAGAAGGTATATGTAAGTTATATCTTATCTCATTTTCACTATTATATGTAAACTCTACCAAAACCACACCATTAGACTATAAAGGATTATAATAAAATTCATGTTCTTGAACCCAAGAACTATCCAATTTTGTATTAGAAACTTGAATCTACTAATCTTCAACATCACAAAAATACTCTAACTATCCGTCTTCTAACCTAAACTGCTACGGCTAAGTTATTAAATCATTATCAACTAAAATATATGAAGATGTATCTGTTTGATACCATAAGACAGCTTCTCTCTTTACACTGCCATCATCTATAAATACATATCTTCTTTCTAATTGTATTTCCTATATCCTCTCATCCTAACTATCAACTACATAAAATTTGTCTATCGGCAATTCTTCTACTTCATTAGAATACTAATCTACTATCCTAAACATCTAATTGTTGGTTATTTCAATCTCATTATAAGATACAATACTTTTAGAACCCTAATTATCTATTCTCTATGTAGTGTAATAATCATTAGTCCCATCATTATGAAATAAAAGTATATCATAATCATCAGTAATACCTATATCCTATATCACAAATTCTAAGAAATCCCATATACTTGAGAACTCTTGCTATTTTTGTTCCCAACCATTTAATTTAATAATTCTAAATAAGTTTACTTTTTCACCATGAGCATACTCTTCTTCTATATATTGACCATTATTTATTTGGCTTATCTATATATCTGGCTACCCAACTATAGCTGTATTAAAAAAATATATATCAGTTATATTATATACAGGTTCTATCGGCACTATTACTCTAGAATCATTTGTGGTAAGTATTTCTCTTTCGTATACCTATCCATTATACTGTATACACGTATACTTTTGCGTATTCTATGTATAAGAAGTAATGCCATCATATATTTTAACCCATCCATCAGTTCTCTATATAGGGACAGACTACTCACCTCTCTACGAAAAATCTACTGTTCCAGTATAAGGATTATAGTTAATAAATGTTATCTATTCATCTGTACTTTTGCCGGCCATTAAATCATTGTTATATTTGAAATAAGTAGAAAGAAAAAATAAAGTATCTTCTATTTTGCCATATAATACATTATTTAACGATATGGAAAGACCATACATATTTTTCTAGTACATTTTTGTATATTCTATAGTATTAGTTCGTACACCTTTATACACTTTTTCTATTATTCTATTTCTATAAGACTAATCATTTTCTCTAAAAAAAACATCATAAGGCAACTATTTTTCGCTAGCACCATAACTGTACTATCCATTATTATATCGCATCATTACATAATTAATCTATTCCTATATATTTTGATCAAATTGTAATAAATATGGCTCTACAAGACTCCTATCCCCATAGATATACTCATATAAAACTCTTTCAAAAAAATAATCTGGGTCTGCTTCATCTCTTGATAAATACTTCCTTTCAACAGAATACTTTTCACCAAACTTATCAAGATATATTCCACTTAAACCATTAACATCATTGATATGAGCAAAATCTTCAAGATTATTTAATATATAATTAGATAAAATCTCAAGATAATGTTTATTAGACTGATACTTGTCAAATTTTTCTTTAATACTATACATTTATATCTCCTGCCTCACCTAATCTAATGTATATTATCTCTGTATATGGTTGGCTCCAGTTTTATCTTTAGAAAATCTCCAAAATCATTATTAAATAAAATACTATTATCATCATTATCAACAGGCACATAACCAGATAACAAAGAACCTTTATATCTTCCAGCAGTATCTAAATACCTGTCAAACTAAAGATTATACTACTCAAAATGTCCATATTGCGCACCAGTTTCTTCATCTATAATATAATTCCCTATATCTAAAAACGTTATATTTGGGATCGTCTAATTAAGCATGTCTAAAACATTATCTTTTCTTATAATAGTATTAGCGCTAAAATAATCTTTTAACTATACGCTAATTCTGTTCAAATCCTGCGACTCTAAATTATCCTATGTATTTATAAAAACATTCTATCTAATAGGTACAACAAACCTCGGCTTTATATCTACATTATATCCATATTGGGTGTTATCTCTAGCGAACTGTAGCAGCTCAAATAATCCTGAAATCTCTCTATACGTAATAGCACCCCTAGTATTCCCTTCACTAACATACACTATCCCATCTTCTATTCTGTCTATACCGTAAGTTGTTATATCATATTCATAATAATTAGAAGCTTTCCTCTACATTATTTCATAAAAAATTCCAAGCTCATGTATATTTTCACCATTCAAAACTTCTATATACTTTTCCTTTTTAGGCATGGCATTATATAATAGGTTAATCACTAATTTTTCATTTCTAAAATCTATGTTATAACTATCTATATTTTGTATTCTTTTCTCTATAAAATTTGCTAATATTTCTTCATCACTTAATGTATTGCGTTTAAGCTATTGCTTAATCTAATTTATATATCTTTGCCTAACATCTATTTCTAAGTTTATTCGCTATGGATTAGTAACAGCCATTATATTTCCATCGCCGCCAACAAAGTATTTTAGCTATCCTTGTTCTATATACGGCTGCGAAGAATCATTTTTTAATAATTTGACACTAATAGATATATTATCCTACTTATTTAAAAAAATGTTATCTTCTAGACCAAACTCAACTGTTCTATCGTTGTTAAATACTCTAAAAGTTTTCTAGTCTAACTCAACATTGTTTAATACTGTCATATTTATTCTCTAGTATACAATAGTTTCTACTTGTATGTTATATAATTTAGCTAATTCCCTAAGCTTTTCTATAGGTAATCTTTCTATATCCATATAATCCATTAACTATGGAAAATTCTTAGAAATAACATTCTATATCGATGTAATAAATAGGTCTATATTTGAACCTGGCGTTACATAATCCTAAGTTTCTCCATACATTTCACGTATTATCTCATTTTTTAATAATTGTTTTAAATCGCCATTACTCTATATATCAAATATATTCACTCAAATCAACTCCAATCATATCAAATACACATTTCCTGTATATATATCCACTGAAAATTTTTGTTCTACCCTATTAAAAATAATAGGGATTATAATTTTAACCGTTCTCTGTTCAACGTCAAACATTATCCCTTCCTTATTAAGACGTATATCTGACGTATTCTACGCGCCGTATGCTAAGTCAAATACCCTTTCTATTTCATTTTTAACTTCTTCTCTTATAGATATATCATTAAAATCTTCACCATTATACATTAACAATGTACTGCCATATTGTGAATAAATCTCATCATCTGGGAAATCCCTCTATATTTGATTTTTCCCTTTTATAGATAAAAGCCATTGCTAAAACTATTTTATAAAATCTATTATCTAACTGTTTATAGCATATTCATTTTTAAATATATCTATATCATTAGAAACAAGTACCCTCTACATAAATCAACACCTACCTATTATAACGATATAATACCATCACCGGGTGATGAAACTGTCCCAGGACCAACTGGTGTAGTTACTATTTGACCAGCATACACAATTATTCTATCACCTTTTCTGGCTATTGGTTTAGAATTAAGAATCCCCTCCCCATTTACTATTATATCATTATTCTGCATCAATCTCAAAGAACTACTAACCTACGAATTTGTTATATTTATTTTATTATTCATATTTAACACAGAAAAACTAGTATTGATATTATTTGAATCTATGTCAGTATAAGACTAGTTAATTTTAATGTTATTAGATTTAAACTCTATATCTTTAAAATCTATTATGAGATTATTACCCTGAAGTTTCAAAACATCTATATTCTATTCAATACTTTCACTACTTAACTTTATGTCATCTATCATCTATTCAAGTTTGCTTATTCTACTATTTATTTCTTCTATTTCTTGCTCTAAACTTTGTATCTTTTCATTTTTGGATTGTATTTCCATAACCTATTTATTATATTTTTCCTCCATACCTTCCTATTCAGTTTTTATATTTTTAGAATAAATGTCTACTATATCTTTACTTATTTTAATATAATTGTTCATTTTATTATTTCTTATTTGCTGCTAAAAATCTTGTGCCTATATAACATCATATATAGATAATGGAAAGTTAGGTATCTATTTATCACTATAACCTAGCATAATAGAATCTGTCTATTTAATAATATATTGTCCACTATCCATACATCTATACTAATATGATTTAGGCTACGGAGAAATAGACGCTTCATACTATATATCTTCCATTATATTTTTATACATTAACTTCCTGGGACTTCCACCAACTATTCCTTCCGTTATGCCATTTTCATCTATATTATAGGAATACTGATGCTCTTGCGTCTTTATTTTCTAACTTCTATTTCCATTATCTATTTTGCCTATTATGTACATATCATTATTATCATTCAAAATTAAAACCTTGTCGCCTATGTCTAAATCATATGTATGATTAATACTATTTTGGACTAATAACTAGTTGAACACAGCCCTACCACTTTCACATTGATAATAGTTATAGTTTAACTTTTTGATTACTGTAGCAATCATTGCCCTTCACCAACTTTTAAGTTTTCGATCAACAGAAAGTCTTCATCAACGACATCTTCATCAATCAAAAACTTATCCATATATTTATTTAATAATATATTCCCAGATATACTGCTTATTTTAATACCATTTCTGTCAAACTACTAATTATATGATGTTATCTTAATAGGAATATAATATCTATTCTCTATCTTAAAAATGTAAACCTAAGATAAATCAATACTATCTACAGATGGATTTGTTATCGTTATTGTTCTAGATTTAACATATCTACTTAAAGATAAATACTGCTAAAAATCATTTAAATCGTATAGATCTGAAAAAAGATAAACAGAAGTATCTGTTAAATCTATTTCCTCGGATTTAGTTCCAAAAAGTTGTCTTAGCTATCCATTAACAATTATTTGTTGTTTCGGCTACCCATCCTCAGTATATTGTAAATAAAACATTGTAGATATATCATTGTACCGTAAATCTATAGAATAAGATGAATAAGAATTAACCCTGCGAATATCGTATAATTTAGCAAAATAAGACAAGTTTGCGTTTTCCTATTCATCATGAATTACGATAGACCTATCTATTAATAAATGACCAATCTAATCCTATTCTAGCTAATATGATGATGAAGGGCTAATATATAAATTAGACTTCTATAATCTTAATTGTTTGTTTATTTCATCTAAATGTATTAGGGGTTGATTTTGGATCTTAGATGGGTCAAAGTTCATAACAAAAAAAGAACGTAATACGTCTAACTATCTACTATATATTACACTATCTTTTTCTTTATCTATATTATAAAGCCTTAAATCCTATATCTCATCCATATTAATAGAAACATTATGCGATAATTGTAAGTTAGAGCTTATCTAGAAAACCCCATACTACTTTTTTACCGCTTCTATATAGTCTACAATGTTAAATCTTTGTTGCGTCTAACTAATTTGATTTACTAATAGATAATTAAGAACCATAAGACTCTCAAACTTATCAGCGTAAATAGCGACATCCATACTTCTTGCCGTTATTTTCCCTATTTCATTGTTTATATTGTATTGATCTATAAGACCAAAAAATATAACAGTATTATCTTCATCGTCTACAACTAAAACCTAATTTCTGCCATTAGCCATATTCAATATACTAAATATATCTTTACCTTCATCACTGACTAAAGATTGCTATAATGATAAAGTTAATGTACTAGGTCTGCCATCCTTATATGCGCTTATACTCCCATTAATATATGTCTCTATGTCATAATAACCGTTAATCATACCATCACCATTAACTTTTAACAAATAAGTTCTTATCATAATTATTCCCCTTTCTCAGTATATCCCAGACTATATCCCTATTAACCTATAATCTCTATCTTTATATTTTTTGTAAATATATGAATCTTCTTTCATTATACTTTCTATAGTTTGTATTATAATCCTTACGTCATTAGACGCATTTACAGAACTCATCTAGTATATGCTTCTATCTATAATCTCTTGCGAAAATGTCATTAATAGATTTGTATTACTTAATGAAGACTATAACGATGTTGCCTATGTATCTAGCTAAGAAACGTTTTGCTATGAATGAATAGGGATAACAAGTATCGGTATCCCCTCGCCTATCGCTATTTGTTTAGCGTTAGATTTATATCTCAAATATCGTACTTCCTGTATTACCTAGTGTCTATACTACTCATACGCATCCTAAATGTTTTCTTCCGCTATTACATATTCTATATTCTGTATGCTAGATAACATAAATAATTCAGCATTTATTAACTATCTAATCTAATTATCATCAGCTATAATTTTCTCATATGTTTCTCTTACAATAGATTTCGGCATTTGATTAAATCTTCCTATATCTAATGGTGAAGAAAGTTGTGCTTTCTATAGATTATATATAAAATTGTTTGTTTCTTTATTATATTGTTTTGTTAAATATAATGTGCCGAATATACTTACAGTCCCATAACCACTACGATCAGCATCATCATTCTCTACTCCAAAAATTAATCCATAATCATCCATTATAACAACTGGTTTAGCCTTATTATCCTCGGAAAATACATAAAACTTAGATAAATACTCTTTACTTTGCTAAAAATCTGTTTCACCACCCCTTAAATCATAAATGTCCTTGCCTTTTTCTATAAAATCATCTATTCCTATTAGTAACGAAGGACCTTTAACAGATATACTATTATATGGGGACATTGAATAAAAAGAAAAGTCTATAAGTTTATTCTAATCTATTTCATATCTCTAATCCCTTTTCTATGAAAAATACTTTATCTACGCAGATATAGCAAATGTAGATATAAAGGCTACAATAGGTAAACCAATCATAAATGAAGTACCTAAAGCCGCAAAAAATTCGAAAGATTTTAGCCAACCTGAAAGCATAATGCCTACAGTCTAAGCACTTATAGCATTTCCAGTAGATTCAGCTATAGACTCTGTTATAGTTTTTTTAACATCTATCTCGTTAAAATACTGCTATGACTAAACCTATTTAGATACTCGTTCGCCCATATCATGCTCTTTAGTAAACTGTATAGCCTACTTATCATATTCTTCCTTATTTGGATTAAACTTTTCACTAGAAAGCCTAACCATTCTTAAACCATTTTTACTTTCTTGGTAAGTATCTGTCCCCTTATATGAAATAAACTACTACATATTATTATACGCAATGCCACCTGAACTGGAATTATCACGACCTGCGACTGTGTCCGATATTTTAGTAATGTTTTCCATGTCAAAGACATCCATATAATCTGTATTATAAAAAATCTATTGCCCCTAAGCATAATTTATTTTTATAGGTAATAAGATTCTTCTTTCGCCAGGATTTTTCATCTATCCTATTACGCTTACACCGACTTTGGATCTATTAACGTTTGGTATATATATGGCATATTCACCTTTATATTCTTTATATCTCTACCCGGATAATACCATAATATTCAAAATAATAGACAAACCTATCATTTCATCAATTTTATTAGATTTATTACCAAGCTATTCATCACATATCTATTCCCAAATATGACCGTGCGTATTAAATACAAGACCTTCCTAAGTAATATTTTCTGGTCTTAATAAGTACTTAACTAGATTATATATATTTTGTGATGACTTAAAAAATGATACAGGCTACTAACTTAGATTACTAAATGTTAAATCTCTAACTTCATCTATTTCTTCTACCTGACTATAATAAAATAACATATTATTATTAGATAAAACATACTGGTATATGTTTAATATTGCCAACTATTTCCTAAACTAATCTCCGCTATGACTCCAGATAGGCTCTCCGCCTTCTTCAGTCCCTGATGTCATAGTAAGCTCATTATCTTTGATATATATGTAAAATCCACCAGTATATTCAGTAAACTCATCAACCATCTTTTTCCAAGATGTCTCTGTAATCTTTATATCCATATAATCCCCGATATATTTCTAATCGCCAATAAAGTTTCCTATATAACTTTCACTAGAATCTTTACCATATTTCACTACCTTAACATTGCTATATCGATTATAATTTTTCTATTCTACAATCTAACCACTATCTTCTATTTGAATATTCTTGCTATTTAAATCATAAGAAAATCTTGAAGAACTTATATGTTCTTTCATATCAATACACCCCAATCATATGTTAAATACTCCTAACATAATTAGCCCTAACCTTCATCTTTATTCTTTCAATCTCCCAATCTTTTTCATCTATATAACCTTCTTTATCTTTTTCTTTTATATATGTTATTGGCAACTTGATATCATTTATAATAATTTTAACATCAGTTATCATCATATTTCTTAAACTTCTATTTACTTTATCATTATGGTATTTATCATATATGCTTAAAATATGTTGATACTGAGAATAAAAATCATAGTCTAAATCCATATCAACTTTCATTAGTATATAAGCATTTTCTACAACTATCTATAAATAAACATTATGCTCTACATACCGTCCATCAACTTCACTGATTCTTAATAAATATATGCCTTCTGTACCAGAAACTGTATAGAGCTAATAGCTTAAATCAAACATAGCCCCGCTGTTTATCTCTATAATGCGCAAATCCTCATCTTTCTCTCTTGGGTCTTTCTAAAAAATTTCTATAGGATTATGCTCAATACTTCCTATATTTAAATACTTTTTGTAATCTTGATATATCTTTAACTACTAATTTTTACTACATAACACATCTTCTTCATCTATTATCAACTTCTATAAGAACTCATATTCGTCCTATAGCTACTGAATAAACTCTTCAAGAAGTAAAACATTACCTTTCTAAGATATATTTGAATCCACAACCTCAATCACATCATTATCATGGAAAGATATCATAGGTGCGCGCTAGTCATATGATCTATATCTAAAAATTTTACTTGTATTTAATAACTAGTCAACAACAGCTTTACTACTATCAGTAAACTTCTATATATGTGTGTCTATTAACCTTAAAAAATTATCTGTAAAATAAATTTCATACCGCTTTTGATTCTGCTATAGCTCCTAATCTAAAAGAAAAGGATCTATACTGCCAACAAATCTATCTATATATTGATAAGGTATTACAGATGTTTTGTCATATACATACCCAACGAACTCACTGCTGTCTATCTAATGTCTTCTAGAATTATCTTGATTATTCTTTAGCCACTCGTTACGTCCATACTCATATTCCCCATATCGATTAAACATAACTGGATAATTTCTCTACATTTTACCAGAATTCTTTCTAAACTCTATCTCGCCAGATTTCAAATCTTTTGAATATATTAATGGTATCTATATCACCTTAAAATTATCGTTAAGATACTAATAATAACCCTCTACAGTAGTATCCGGCGTCATAAATAACTATTCTGTTAAATCAATACCACCTCTCCTAGCTTGCGATATCGATATAACAGGATACCCTACTTCTGGATAAGAACCATATTCTTGACCTTCACTAAAAAAACTGCTACTATATGTAATATTCTTTATTTTAAGTTCTTTAACACCCTTTACAGTAATAACATCTTTAATCCTATTGTTTTCATCATATATATCATCGTAGACTATTTGATACGACATCAACATTATTTTCTTTGTATCTATTTCCTAATATACTTCAACTTCCTCAACAACGCTTAAAGTCGAAGCGATCTAGGTAAATACATATTTAAGCCTAACGTTATCTTCAATAGATTTATCTAATAACTAAAACTATCTCGCGTATTCACCTACAGATTTGCTACCCTTTATAGAAACATCACCTGGTACCTGCCAACTTTCTATAGTCTTATCGCTCCCCAACTACTCTAAATCCATATGCTCATAATATTGCGGGAATAAAAAATAACCACTTTCTATAAAAGCTTTTTCATTATCGTTCTTTTTATCACCTTGCTACATAAAATAAACCCCTGTTTGAACAGTATCATAATCCCTATCCTGGTATATTGGTACACTAAACTAAAATCTTTCACCAATAAAACTTGATAGCTATTTGTATTTATCACCAAAATACTAGAAATTTCTATCCATCATATATTTCTGCCGATAATAAATAAATAAGTCTTTTATCTATGACTAAGAAAACTTTCCAGCGCCATTCATTACTCCAGGTATCTCATCATCATAAAAAGATAAACCATTTTGTATACTATCAGGCACCATTTCATAGTACACATTATATGGATTATTATTAGCCGCAAAAGAATAAAAATATGTATCCTAATCTAAAACATAATCATAAAAATCCTATATAATATCATTAGTATAAAAATATCCAAAAATGGAATATGGTAAATACTCAACACCATTTTCATATTCATACTTATATATATTTGTCTACGATTTTAATACATCTTCCGACAAAATGCTTTTCTTCTAACTTGATATGGATCTCTCTATATCATCATTAAAATACTTAATAATTCTGCTAAACTCATCCTAACTTATAGTAAAACTTATTCTATTCTAAGCACCCAAATCAGCATCTTCTATACTATAGCCGGCTAAAGGCTCTCCAAAAGATTTTATATCTCTCACATCTATCTAATCTGGTATCCCCTATAATGTAAGCTTATATGACCCATCAACTAATTCTTTACCCCTACTCTATACCATATTAGCAAATGTCTATTCGGTGATATACTATGTATTGGAAACTAATTGTCCATTTTCTAATCTTAGATTACCTTCTCTATCTGTCAGCACCTATATAGTTTTCTAAAATAGTATCTAATCCTAGTCCAAGGTGCTTTTCTAATCAATAGATTTCTAATATGTATAAAGCCATCCATGGAAACCATATCCAACACTAGTATTAGACTATTGCCATAACACAATACCTTCTTCATCTGTATATGTATCATTAAACTATACTTTTCTATATTCTTCATTAGACCTTTCCTATTTAATAAGATAACCTATAAAATAATTATATGCCCCAAATAAAGCTTCGGCATGTTTTTCTAATATATTTAAGTATTTGTTCTAAAAATTGTTTATACCAGACAAATCTTGTACTGCGTTATCTTTAAGATTTTCTATCCTACTCACTATATCCTATGACTAGACTACTACCAATTTGTCCATATTAGAATAATCTATGTTTACAGTTTTTAACATATATATTTCATTATCATTTCTATATACATAAAAACCTTTATTCATTTTTTTCATAAAATCATTCTACATAATCCTAATCTATCTTTTCTATTGATTATTATAGTCTATTTTAGAATCTTTGAAAAAGATTTTTATGCTCTATTCTTTCATAGAACCAACATGATAAAACTAATCCTAATCAGTAAGCAGTGTTTGAACTTCTTGGCTTAGGTTTATGTCTATAATACCAACCTGGTATTCTTCTAAATGTTTTATGTTTGTCATATCGCCATTACTGATTAGACTAGCATAATAATAAATATTTTCATTACCATTTATTTCATATAGTTTATTATTATATATTAAGAACATTAAACACTTGTCCCCTTTCAAAATATGGCATATTATGGATTAATAAAGTTATATCCTACACTTCTTGTACCTATCGCAAAATCACGCCATTTTTCTATTTCCCTTTGTGCTTCCTCTGACGAGTTAACTGTAACAGTGATATATTGTTGAGCTTGGAACTAATCTAAATCAAACTATGCCCTATCTTCATTTATCCGTTTTAATTCCTATAATGTTTCTTGATGTCTTTTTTCTTGTAGTTCCATTTCTCGCTATTTCATCATGTCTTCCATTTCTTTTTGCTGTTGTTGATTTTGTAAATACTGTAATCCTATGGAAACAAGCGCCCCAGCTGCCCCTATGCCGCCTATCTTAAGCCAAGGGTTACCAGTTTGCATCCACGGCATATGCCCAACCGTCATCATTACACTAGGAGCAACAAAAGATACAGCACTAGCTAACATCTGTGCCCATGTATTGGATGTTCTCTTTTGCTACATTTGTAAAACTTCTTGCCTCTACTGCTCCATTCCTTGTATATACTCTTGTTCAACTCTTTCTATTTCCTATGCTGATTTCCCAGAATTTTTAGCTTTCTCTAATGTCTACTCCAAATTCATTTTTATTGTTTCTAAATATTGTTTTTCCTATGACGAAAACTCTACGCCATACTCCCTTTCATATCTACTTAAATCAAATTCTTTAGCATAAGCCAAACTTGTTATTCTTGAACCAGTAGTAGACTATAATGCTGAAAACTATTTAGAAGTATCTGGGATTAAAGATCTTGCTATTACACCACTTAGAACACTCGTACCGAACATCAACAAACTTGAAAAAATTTGAGATGTTAACATATTAGCAAATCCGCCTTTTAATGATTCGCCAATTCGCTAAAATACATTTTTCTGCTTTGTCGTTGATTGTTCTACCGAATCTGTCATTTGTTTAGTTGTTTGTGATAACATATCGTTTGACTGTGTAGCCTTCCTAGCAGCATCGGACATCTTATCCAAACTCCCAGATAATCTCTCTATATCCTACTATGTTGTCTGTAATTTTGGTTCCTATGATCTAAAATCTCTAATACCCTTAACAATAACTTCCGTAGGCATATTTTGGGCAAGATCACCTATAGGTACATTAGCTTTCTTAACAGCTTCTTGTAATTGTTGCTGCTACTATATCTACGACTAATCCTATTGCTTCGTTATTTCTCCCTATAATAAAGTAAAGAACTATTCTATACCAGAAGTAGCTTTCTTTGTAGTATCTTCTGTTCCACCATGAAAAATTTCTTTAAATATAGTCTCTTTCTGTAAAGCATATTGACCTTCGCTAAATGATGTATCTTTCATTATATTTTTCATATAATCAACATTATACTCTTGTATACCCATATGCTATATTGTTGACTAAAGTAATCTAGAAGTTCTGTCAATACTTTTCTAGCCGGTTTTGTCCTCTAACCCAGACATTTTTAAGATATAATCTATATTTTTCCTTAACTCTAATTCATTACCCTGTAAACTATCTATATCAGCTTTGATTAATCGCTGTACCTTATCTTGTAGCTCTTGAAAATTTTCCTATCCTTCAAATCCAGATATAAGTCTAGTCCTAGCCTACTCTGTCAGTATTCCATATTGTTCATGAAGCATTAAACCTTTTAAATTTTCTAAATAATCATGTTGTGGAGTACCTTCTTCGGCCTATTGTAAGAAATCATCGATATTCTTTCTAAAAATTTCAACAAACTCTGTCCCGCCCGCAAGCTACATTTTTTCTACTTGCCCATATAATCCAGCTATATTTCTTACTTCTGCCTTACTCTCTCCGGCATATAAAGCCCTAAACATTAAATCGCTAACCTTTAAGTTCTATTCATTAGGCTCACCAGAAGTTATACCTAGTTTTAATAGTTGCTGTTTATCTATTGGGCTATATTTCTATATAGCAGCTCTTAATAGCTTCTAATAGCCAGACTTTTCCTATTCTATCTATAGCTGTTCATACGTTATCCCTTCTTCATATTTTTTTACACTTTCTATAAGATCTTGATACTATTTAGCAAACTCTTCATTCTCTGGCCCAAGAATAACTTTTTTCCCAGCTAAAATAGTTCTAGGCACAACCATGTCATATGGTTTTGGTTCTTCTCCTTTTATCTTTATAACTTCCTATCCCTCTGCTTTATATGAAAAACCAAATAATTTCTTAGTTATAGGGTCTGCGAAACTCTAGAAATGTCGTATTTCTTTTTTTTGGTTACGAAGGAACGACCCAGGATCTGCATAAGCACCTATATTTCCAAGGTACTCTCTCTCTTCAGGAGTCATTGGCTTTGGAAGTATTCTTGTATAATCAAAACCTTTAGTTATTTTTTCTTGAAGTTTACTTAAATCATTACTATACTATCCAGTACTAGCTCTCAATTCGTCTAATTGACCGGTTTCTATCTAAGTCAAAATCTTTAACTTGGAAATAGCAGTCTTTAGCTATTTATCATCAAAAATCTCAGGATTAAATAAATTCTCTCCTATAAACTTTTCATATCTTTGCCTAATCTCAGCTATACTACTTTTAGCAGTTATATCCCCGGAAAATATTTTACCAACATAAGCTTCTAAAACACTTCCAACGTCTCTAGCAGAAACTAAAAATTGTGATATTTCAGCCAAATTTTTATCTACATCTATATACCCTTGTTCTATATTACTAAGTTGACTTTCAGTATATCTCTTTACAATCGCCGAATTTAACTACTGAATAGCTTCGTATATTTTACCTATATATACCGACCTATCAATAGCATTAGTTATAAATCCACTATGTATTTCTGTCTAAAGCTATCTCTGTTTCTCTATAGATTCTGGCTACTACAAATATTCTACAAAAGCCTTACTCACTTTATCACTTTTCATTATCTATTTTATGTCTGATTTTCTTAACTAAGTTTCTTCTTTACTTTCTATTACTTGAAACTCATATGGCTATCCAGCTACCTATTTCTTAAACTATTCGCCGTACTTGCCAGTTAACGCACCTCTTTGTACTTTAATTTCATGCCTTACTCCAGGCTCAAAAAGCCCTAAGCTACTAACAGTCCTTTCCTAAACGCCTCTAGAAGAAATCTAATGGAAAGCTTTTTTAATGCTTCCAATAAATGGTCTTATAATCTTTGCTAACTATACAGAAATAAGACCGGTGCCTACAATACCAATAGTAGACCCAAAAGGCTCTTTAACATTAAACATACTTTTACCCTATTCTTTAACATTTTCTGTAAATCTTTTCAGCTGATCAGCAGCTTCTTCAGTATTCCCCCTTAATGTTAATAAAAGTGAATTGGCTAAATTCTATAGGCTCTATGTTATATTGGTAAGCGGCTTAAACGCATCAACTATTATATGCTGGGTATTATCTGCTAATACCTTGAATGCCTACTATGACGTACTCATCATTTCATCAGCTTTTCTTTCAGTATATCCTTCAGCACCTTCGGTAATTTTTTGAACATATTTTGATATAACTAATTCCCCATCTTCAGTGCTTAATAAACGCAATACAGCCTGTATAGCTCTTTGACCAAATAAATCTTTCATCTATGCCGCTAAGTTGACATCCAAGTTATCTATATTTTTCTACATAGTTTCAAAAGCGCCAATAACATCAATTGTACCGCCAGGACCAAAATAGTTAAGTCCCTCTGGGAATAATTGTTGTAAATACTTATCTATTTTAGAACCAGTTCCCCACTCTGATTGGAATGTAGCCAATTGTAGAAGAATCCTTCTTATAGAAGTTCCCATAAGCGAACCAGTTAAACCAGACTGTGCTAGAGCACCGATCATACCCATCGCTTCATTTACCTATATATTCATTTGGTCAAAAACAGGTGCTGTATATTTAAGAGTTTCAGCTATTTGCTTAGTATCTAAGTTTGTTTTATTGACCTAAGCTACAACATAATCAACAGCCATAGACATTTCTTCTAATGGTATGTTCATAGCATTAAGAAGTTTAATAATAATGTCAGTACTTTCTTCCATGCTGCCGGCTGTCGCAGTTGCTAATCTAGCAGCCAATTCCTAACCAAGCTGTACGCTTGCTTTTTCTAAACCAGTTTGTGCCAACTATCTCTCTTTCTATACAATATCGCTAGCCGATACCATCGATTTATAAGCCTAATCAAAAGCACTTGTTATAACATCAATCTTTTCAAACTATTCCAATCCAGATGTAAAAGATTCAACCTATTGCTATTGTTGTTCTAGTGAAGAAACCATATCCATCATCTATATTGTAGCACTAACAGCAGCAATTGATAGAATACCATACATTTCTATCTCACTAGATAATGTAGATAACCTGTTCTATGCGGCAGAATTAAGATCACCATAAGCATTAACTAATTTTATAGCCTAATTCCCCATTTCTTCATATTGGAATGTAAGTTGTGCTAAATTCTCCGTAAGTTGATCAAACTATTCACTATCATATACTTGGCTCTTAGTATATGAAAAAGCTCTCGTTCCCTGTGTGGCTAATGATGATAAGTTAGTAGCCATTAGTTATCAACTCCTATTTCTATCTTCCGCCCGATCCTAGGTATTCCCTATCTTATAGTAAATGTTTTCGTATTCAAATGATTGGAAAACTATATATTATATATATCTTTCAAATCTATAAATAACATCTCATCACTAAAATATTTATCCATTGTAATCTATATGCCAACATCCTGCTGGTTAATAAAATAACTTGTAATATTATATTCGTTTAAAATATCATATTGCGAAGAAATCTATAGATTTTTATTACCATATCCATAATATATAATTGGTTTATATAAAAACATTTTGCTGTCTAAATCAAAGTTGTACTAAAACTTAGATCCTATACTATATGTATATATATATCTTAGCTACAACGAATCTTCTATACATGAAAAATGCTAATTATTCCCTTGTCTAAAATAAAAATAAAGTGTTTGTTCGCTTTTTTCTTCTTTGCTTTTTGTTATAATATAACTTTTATCTCTAAGACTTATCTATGATAAAAAAGATATATTAATAGTAACAGACAACACATTACTGCTACCATTTAACTGAATACTTGTTATGGCCTATAAACCAATATAATCATTTTCATTAACACCATAAACATTTTTAGCAATATTTACTTCCTATATATTATCATTATAACTATATAGCATAGTTTTATAATTAAGAAAACCTATTATTTTATCTAGTTGCTATACCTACCCATTATCTAGCGTTATCTCACTAAAATAAAGATCTCCATTTTTAATAAAAACTAAGAATGGCATCTTCTAAAAAGTTTCGAATATGTCTGTATATAAAAGATTTAATAAATGCGGTTGATTAGTTATATAGAAATTGATTGTTCCAGAATATATAAAATTCTAATCCTAATCAAATAAATTAGATTTATTCTATATATTAACACCCCGCGAAAGATAAAAGCTAGAAATAGTATCTATCTCTTTCATGAGCTGCCACCCCTTTCTAAACTTATTATATCATATTTATTAAAAAAATGTTAAACCTAATCTGCCAAGCAACAAGTTCTTCATAAATACTAAATTTTTTTCATATCTATAAACTAAAAAATCGGGACATTAAGCCCCGATTATTTTTAATTACCAAACCCTATAGACATTGGTATTATTTACCATTTTTTTGAACCTCTCCATCTTATAGAAGATGGAGATTCGTTAGGATATTCTTATCCTAACAGGGTTGTCCAAAAACCCTCTACTCCTATCTATCTCAAGATTTGGAGTTACTCTTTTTAGTATATTTACTGCACCATTTACATCTGCGTTTATTACAGTTTTACAACTACTACAAATGTATAAGCCTCTATGCTTGCGATTAGACTTCTTAACAATACCACAACTACAACAAGTTTGTGATGTGTAAGCTTCATCTACTTTTATTACAGAAATACCTACTTCTTCTGCTTTATACCTTATTAAGCTGTATAATCTTCCAAAAGGTATCTTGTGAAGCTTTTCGTTATTTTTAGAACCTATATCCATTAAGGTTATGCCATCACTCATAGAACCTATTACAATACATCCTATATCATTTTGTTTAGCTTGTCTTACAATTAGGGTTGATACCTTATGGATATAGTCTTTTGTGTAATTTCTTTCCTTAATGATTAAGTTAAACAGTTTTTTTGAAGTAGTATAACCACTTAACTTAATAGTACTTTGTAGTTTAGACTTTTTCTTATTGTGTAGTCTTAACTTTGATATAAGTAATTTTCCATCGTATATGGTAGGCTTTACATTTTCTGCTACACAAGTTGCAAGATTAGTTACACCTAAATCTATTGCCATAGTTTTGTTTGAATTTAATTGAATAGGAGTTATCTCTTTTTTATAGACTATATGCATAACATATACAGTATGTCCGTATATTGTATGTGGTTTAATTTCAACTTCTTGTACTCTACTAAGCGATAGATTTTTCGGCAAATCTATCCATAGGTAGTTGGACTCAATAGAGTATTCTTCTTTAAGGTAAGTTTTAGTTTGTTTAGATAAGGACAACCTTAACCTATTGTTTTCAACGACAAACCCTTGTTTTTTCCATCTAACAGGGAAGTGTCCATCTTTAGGTTGGTATCTTGGTCTTTTAGTATGTTTTTTGTAGCAGTTTTCCCAAGCAATTTGTAGTTTTTCTAAAACTGCTTGTGCTGACTGGGAGTGTAAATTCTTATACCAAAAGTCTTGTTTTAGAGTTTGTTTAAGTTGATTTAATTTCACGAAACTTACGCAAGGAAGCCCCTGCCTTTAGGCACGGGGAGGAATTGCACCTTACGCAAGTTCCGCCACCCCCTTTCCATAAACATATCCGTCAAATCGCTGAATGACTTGGACATATCTATAATTTATTCCTTGTGCGATACGCTTTCCGTCCTTGCCTTTAATATCGAAACTTCCAGTCTTTCTACATGCGACTTCGCTAAACCAAACGCCTTGATATTTCCCTCTTGGGACAACAGCCTTAACCATGTCCCCCGTTTGAAAACCAAAGAAGAATTTTTGTCTTGCAAGATAACCTCTTGGGAAACCATATCTATCTAGGTTTGTACGAGAGCGGCTACCACGCCCTTTTGCCTTGATAAATAACACTTCTTTTGTTTTGAAATATAAGTGATTTGTTGCGCTTTCGCCTACACAACAAGCGTCAAAATAATGTGTTTTCGGCAAGTCTAAACGAATACGATTCATTTTTGTTCGTGCACCTGTTCCACACTCGACATCTAATCCTGTCTGCTTTAACACTTCATACACTTTCCATCGAGTGGCATTCACTACACTTGCGTCTTTTAGCGTTTTTTTGACCATTTCTTGAATATGTGAATACCCGAATTCTTCTGCTGTCTTACTTCCTTTGCGCTGATTACAGTCATGACAGGCAAGACATAGGTTATCCACTCGGTCTGTTCCACCTCTCGATTTTGGAATGATATGCTCCACTTCAAGTGGAACATTTTCTTTTCCGCAATAACAACACTTCCGCCCAAACTTTTCAAGCAAATACTCCCGTACTTCATATCCTTGTAGCGTGCCTTGTTGATACTCTACACCATTGATTTCAGGATTTCGCATGAGTTGCGTGTCGAATTTGGCATTTTCGTATGATATATACCCAATGGGGCATAACTTCTTTAGGCGGTTAACCCATGTTTGGATATTTTGCACACGACTCTCTAGTGATGACGGCAACCACCCCTCCTTTCGCTTGCGGTTCAGAAAGCGTGGTTTTCTGTATCTTGTTTTTCGATTTCGTCTTGCTCGACGAAAAGCACGCCTTTTATCTATTCTTTCCTTGATGTCTGTACGATGGTCAAGTTGCCCTAACCATACCACTTCTTGTCCTCGCAAAATCGCTAATCCTGTATGCCTGCTTCCATAGTCGATTTTTAGCCGATATGTTGTTTCATTTTCTGATTCGTCCACTGATTTTTTCAAGATAATGGTAAATGGAAATCGCCTGTAAATCGCCGCCTTCCCTTGTTTCAACAGCTTTCTTGCAACTGCTTCGTGACAAGGAGCAAGCGGACGTTTGTTTGTGTCTAACACAAAAACCATAGGGTTCTCCCCTTTCCTCTGCATAAAGCAGGTCATATTCTCCTCGACCATGTTATAGATGCTTGTTATGTGCAAGACACTAGCGCTACCCACCACGCTTGTTTAACCTTGCACGACAGAGGAACGGGCTGGAGAAGCACCCGAACGTGTCATGACATCTATAACGTAGGCTCTGTTTCAAGCCTTAGCCTGGTCAACATGGGGCTATCAAGCCCACGGCTTTAGCCGTTGGGTAGTTGACTCCTTTATATTCCAATAATATAACAATATATAAGAAATATTACCCTTCCGTGTATATTACGTTTTGAGGCATAATGAACCAACCTCTATAGGTTGGGGATGAATGCCATTGACATAGGCTAATC
>Ga0208564_1001110_pt1 | contig 22967 bp, 16 predicted proteins | sample AD_UKC073_MetaG_FD_184439 | JGI IMG/M metagenome (GOLD analysis project Ga0208564, IMG submission 184439) | Active sludge microbial communities of municipal wastewater-treating anaerobic digesters from USA - AD_UKC073_MetaG (SPAdes) (version 2) | ecosystem: Engineered > Bioreactor > Anaerobic >... | reverse complement strand
CTTTAAAACAATTCTCAAATAAACGTTGACATTTATCATCAACTTTTCTTAATAATTCTACTGATGCAAAAGGGCCACCGCTAGTAGCTCTAGCCCAAGGAATACCTACGGTTACATAATTTAATGCACCAGGACGTAATGTGAAAGGACCTGCAGACTGCATAAAACGACGATCATTTGGCAGATTGCCTGCTGTTTGCTCAGTCCAATACCTGGGACCATTAGGCGGTACCCCACCAGTTCCCCAATCACAAGGATCAGTATCACCAGGGAACATAAAATCACATTCAGGACCATAAGCACCAGAAGAAGTATGAGCATTACCACCATATAGCATTTTAGTATTATCTTTCCAAATACCTTTTAAGAAATTATAATATTCAATAGCATATTGAGGGTCCGTCATGTAGTCAGGTACATTACCAACATTATTATGGTAAACAAAACGCCTCATACCGAAACGTTCATTATCTACAATCCCATCACCAAAATTAACTCCATTAATACTTTCATCACATATTTGTTCTTGAATCACATTACCATATTCATCTATGTAAGTATTATATTTAGGATTATCTAACCCATCAGGATCCATATATGGACCTTGAAAAAAGTCAATTCCTATAGCAGGAGGTTGATCACCATAAGCTTCTATCTGACCTTGTCCATCCACAGCGAAGCCATTATAGCAATATCCTAGGCCCCTTTCTACATCGCAACCTAAATAATCATCCCATGCATAGCCTAGATCTGGATCTGTCCATAAAGACATGTAAGTTTCATAAAGAGTATAAGTAGATCTATTAATAATTTCAAAACTATAAAATGTCATATTATTGATTTCATCATTAGTAGTGAAAGAAAAAGCTTGAGCACGTATCTCTAATCCAATCTGCTGACCTTGAGTTTCAGTATGTATATTACCTCTATCATTGAATACCCAAAATAGAGTTTGATCACCTTTGAGTACCTGATCGGCCATTATACCACCAAAAACATAACCTTCTTCAGTTTCTAGAGTTGGCAGATTTTGTTTACACAAACTATTATCTATGTCATAATAAGGATAATCTCCGTCACCAGGATTATAAACACCATCTCCATTTTTATCAAAGAAAGGAGCTATATAAAATGATTGTCCTTGAGTAGGATCACCATGAGCAGGATAATCAAAGAAATATTGAGGTATATCATAAGATAAAATATTACTAGAATCTTCTGCCCACCAGAGTAGAAAATTATCGACATCATTTCTATAGATTGTCCAGATTTTATCCCATCTAGTACATTCATCTGATGATATATAAGCATTACCATCGATAGATAAAGGGCCAGGGAAAAAATCTACGCCTACTTGTCTATATCTTTGAGCAGCCAATTTTAATTGACCATTGACATCTATACCACCGATCCATAGAGCACCAGCGAACATAGAAGTTTTTTTAGAACCTTTAGGAATTTCATACTGAGCAGTACCGCGTCCAGCGCTAGTATTCAGATCCCACCACATATCACCACCACTATTAATACGCGCTCTAACGTTATTTATATTTAGCTCAGTATAAAAAGATCCTGCTAAACATCCAGCAGCTGCTTCTTTTAATTCATTTGTACTAAGAGTACTTTTATTTTTCCCAGCAGTAGGAACATTTTCAGCCATAATAATCCCTACCAAAAGTGCTAGGATGATTGTTACAAATACTTTTTTTATCATATTATTTATTTTTTAAAATTAAAATCCTATTTGAACGCCTAAATTAATTCTTCTAGGTAAACTGTAGTTATAAGGACTATCTACAGCTATTCTATATAAATCTCTAAAAGCTTGCTCATCTAGTTGAGATTGTATACCAGTCTGATATTCTGGAGCAGATAAATAACCATCATCATCAGGATTACCAGTAGCACGATACACAGCAATGACATTCTTAGTATTTAAAAGATTTAGAACCTCTAGATATACATCTAAATACATTTTTTTATTAGAATTTTCGGGTTTTTTACTCATATTTATGTAAAATTCTTTATCTATTCTTATATTTACATTAAAATTCCAAGGCATTCTAGAACCATTAATAGATCCTAATAATATATAATTCCCACCACCTAATAAAGCAGAAACCACATTACTAGATCTACTATATGGAGTACCACTGCCACCTAATAATTGGACATTTATACCAAAATTTTCTAAAATTCTAGTTTCTTTTACTTTAGTTTCACCATTTTCCACAACTTTTCTAGTGATTTTTGGTCCATTATAATTTTTTCCACTACCATATCTGAAATCAAATACTAAAGAAAAAGCATGTCTTTGATCATAATCTAAAGGATAAATGGTACGTAAATTTGGTTGTCCAGTTGCTAACAAATTGTAACCTGAGGTAGCAGATGATCCAGTACCTTCAGCAAATTGCAATGTATAAGAAGCTTTAAACCAAATATTGTTAGAACGTCTCTGATCAAAAGTAACAGTAAAACCTTTTACTGTACCAAAATCTATATTATTATATGACATATAATCTATTGGATAAGCACCAAAAAATTGATAAACTTGTACTAAATCTCTAACTTCTTTATAATAAGTACTAAGTTTAATAGCAGCAAATTGACCAACCATTTGTTGGAAGCCAACTTCATAATCTATTGTTTTTTCTGGTTTCAATGCTGGATTGCTAAAAATAGTACCACCACGAGTTTGAGCGAAATAATAATTAGTAGGGTCTAAACGTAATCCCGAGGTAGGTCTTTTAGTAATAATATCATAGTGAGCTAAAAATAAAGCTTCCTCTGAAATAGGGAATGAAAAGGCAATACGAGGCATTACAGTAACTTGCGGTTCATAATCTTTAAAAGCAGCACTAGTAGGATGTGTCAAACTAGGATCTACTAAATAAGGTGCTATACCACTAGCAGTTCTCAATAATGTTGGGTCAGTAATTTCGATACCTTGAGCATTATACCATGTATAACCACTTCGATAACCTACAGGTTTACTAGGATTATTGATATCATCTACATAAACAATATAATCATCTCCTATATTAGATGGATGATCCCATTCAGCTTGCAATTGTTTGACTTCTCTCAAGCTATGAGCTTCATAAAATAAATATGGATCTTTTAATACCTTTTGATTAGCATCAAATCTATCTACACGTATACCAATATTAAAAATCAAATCTTCGAAAGCAGCAAATTTATCTTGTATATAACCTGCCATATATATAGGTTGGAAAGAAGGTATCGGTCTGGTATAGTTGCCATAATCATCTTTTTTAGTAAAGAAATCATCAAAGCTAGCTCGCGTTGTTTGTTTTTTACCAGTGTAATCATAACCATAATAAGCAACATAGCTATTACCGTTATTTAATAATTCATCAGCACTAAACCAATCAATTTGAAACATAGCTGGATCATATGAATCTATATCTAACCAATCTGTACCATCTACTGGTAATCCTAACTCTTGGCGAACATTATAATCGAAATAAGCTTGATTATTAGGATCATATAATCTATCAAAATCAATAGTATCTAAGAAATTACCATTAGCATCATATCTTAATATAGGATTAGTGGTATCTAACTGGTCAATATGTTTATTAGAAATTTGTCTAGCTAAGGTCCACAAACCTACGGGAGAATATTCTATATAATAATTTTCTCTTTGTTCATATTGGAACCCTAATTGAATAGAGTGATTACCTAAATCTAAATTTAATTTACCACTTGCACCATATTGATTTGCATCAAATTTACTATAGCTGTTATATCTCGTACCTGGAGCAGACCACAGGCCATAAACACTCTCTGGAGGTTGTCCATTCAGTAGAGCATTTCCACTTTGTATTTGTGTTAAATTTATTTGATACGCTGGATCTGGATATAAATCATAATATCTAGACGTATAAGCAGCCAAAATAGGATTATCTGTACCAGGAACAAAATCAACATGAGTATCATAAAAATTATTTTGCACCCATACATTTGATAAATTTAGATATGGATAATAGTTCATATAAGCATATGACCTTTCTTTAGTAGTTGTAAATTTGCCTACATAACCATATCTAAATAGTTGATCTTTGAATTCTGGATCTTGAATAACTTGATTAACTTTACTATAGTCTGCTTGTAAACTATAATATACATTATTAATTAATTTTTTAGCAGTATCTTTTGTCATATCTCTAGAAGCCATACGATTAAAATCTTGACTAAAACGCACATAACCTGTACCTTCATAAGAAATAATTTGAGGATTATTTTCCCAATTAAAAAGACTAAAATTATGTACGTAGCCCATTTGATTGACATATCTGAAAGAACCACCAAAGGTTAATTGTACACTAGGACCTGTATTAACGGTTAATTTAGCGGATAAATTAACATGGCGGGATTCTGAATTTAATTTAGTTTTAATATGTTCTAGATCATTCATTGTAACCCAAGCAGCATTTGGTTGAGCACCAGACTCACCATATAATCTGAGAGGATTTTTTTCTAAATTAGCCAAAACGTCATCTTTTACTTTGTATAAACCTTTAGCAAAAGGTCTAGGATCTTTTTCATAAGCTAATTCACCTGCTAAGAAAAAGTTAAAGATAGATCTATTAGGATCTTTTTTGCTTCTAAAGAGAGGTCCCTGAATACTAAACCCTAATAAATTACGACCATAAGGGTCTAAAAATTGGCTAGTTACAAGTTCTAAACCGCCACTTATCTCGGTGCCACCAGATCTTGTTGTGATATTAATTACACCACCAACTGCTTCGCCGTATTCAGCTGGAGTACCACCAGTAACGACAGTAACTTGGTCTAGAGCAGATTTAGGTAAATTTGTAGATCCTATAGTTCTAACACCATCTATATAAATAACTGTAGCATCCCCTCTCTGACCTCTAATATTAACGTCTGAACCACCATCATCTTTTTTATAAACGCCAGCAGCAGTTTGAGCTACACCTATAGCATCACGAGTTGGCAATTTATCAATCTGATCTCTAGTCATAGTAGTAGAGCTAGATACATTACCTTTGTCTATAGGTTTGTCTTTAAATTCAATTATAGTGACAGTTTCAATAATTTCAGTTTTAATAGCTAATTTCTCATCTACATAAGTAATTTTGTCAGGAGAAATAATTACATTTTGGAGTATTTTAGTATCATAATTAACACATCTAATTTCAATGTCATAAGTACCTGGAGGTACAGGTGCTATTTTGTATCTACCATTAAAATCAGTAACTCCTCCTGTAACTATTCTTTCACCACTCTTTACCGCAATATTAACAAATGGGATTGGATTGTTAGTGCCTTCTTCAGTTATAGTACCCATTACAGTACCTGAAGATTGAGCAAATGCTAAATAACTTATTAGCATTAATGATACTAAAGATAATAACCTTCCTCGCATATTATTTATTTTTTTATATAACTTTTAATTTTGTTGGCTAAATTAAAAAAAATATTTTTAATCATACTCATTAATTTTTACTTAAAAATATTTTTTATTTAATATTTCGGTATATAAAATACCATCTCTAGCATTAAATCCATTTTGAAAAACTTCATTAATAGGCTCTTCGTCTATTTTTTCATCTTTTGTTTCTTGATCATTTTCTATATTCTCTGATAGTGAATAATTAATATTTTTTTTAATTAAATTATTATTTGTAATATTTTTTTCTTCTTTGATTAAAGTTTTATTTTGGAGTTTTTCCTCTTTTTTAGCATTAGAGCTGGTTATTTGTTTTATTTTCTTATTTAATAAGAGTATAAATACAAATATTCCACAGAAAATGATGAAAAATAATAATGATAAATTCATTTTTAATATTTGGCTACGAAATTAAAAATAAAATTTTAAATAAATAAAATTTTTTAAAAAATTTTTTTAAAAATAAAAATTTTTTTTAAAAAAATACTCATAATAAACAATAAGAAGATAAATTTTATATAGGAATAGAATAAAGGAGCTCCCCAGGTAGGACTTGAACCTACGACCCTCTGATTAACAGTCAGATGCTCTAACCAACTGAGCTACTAGGGAATTTTTTGTTTGGCAAAATTAATTAATTTTTTTGAATTGCAAAAATTTTTTAAAAATTTTTATTGTATTTTATAATTAGCAAAATAAAATTCTTTAATATTAGTAAACTGATTGACAGATTTACGTAAGGGAGCTACTGCTAAAAACAAATTATCATTAGATTGTATTAATGAGAGATGAGGCATAATAGCACCATTCAGATCTTTGTATGTAAGTATGGAAGTGCGATTGATATTACCAATTTTATCTACAATAGCTAAAGATATACATGCTTGATCACCAGCAAAAGTCGCTGGTAATGTAATATCACTCTCATTATTATTTGAAATATTATCATTAAAAATAAAATGTAGTTCGTTATCTATAATATTAAAAGAATAACCTAACAACAAAGCTAAGTTTTTATTATTAGTATATTGGTTTTTATGAATTTTTTTACTCCATATCATCTGTCCATTATCATCTAATTGAATAATATAGATGCTATGCGCATTATAATTGTCTACGACATTAGTTCTCTGAGTGCCAGTTTGAGGATCATTTAAGGTAAATCCTTCTTGATATATAAAACGTTTCTCGCCAATAATCCAATAATTATTATTTAGTAATATAATAGTATCTATATTAAAAGCCAATTCATCTATAGATTTTGTCCTCTCATTAAGAGATTCTTTCTTATTTTTGTCAATTTCGACATTCAAAAAATCTTTAGTCAGTGGAATATGAGTAAATTTTTTAAAAGTATCTAATTGATTATCAAATATATAAAATGATAAATTATCAATATTTTCATTTTCAATATTACCTACAAAGCTAATCAAAAAAGTATTTTGGGCTACACTATACAATTTAGGTGCTAAACAATTAGGGTCAATAATAGAAGATATATTAATATTTTTTAAATTTTCCCCATTATTAGTGATAGCAAATAGCAAATATGATTTATCTGTATTATTAAAAAGGAGTATAAAAGCATTAGCTCTATTATCAATAGTTATTTGTTTAATAGAATAATCTTTATCAATAAATTTAAAATCAATTTCTTTTTCCCAGATTTTATTAAAATTTTTATCTAGAGCAAAATATTTAAATTTTTCTCTTTCATAAGGATAACGAGGTATAGGTTGAGATACTAAAAAGTATGACTTTTCTGGATTAATATAAACTTCGAATTCACCAGCTAGCATTTTTTGTCTAGGATCAAATTCATAAAAAGCCACCTCATTATAATCCTGCACCATAGTTAAAGTTTTGCAATCATAAACATTATACCATAATGCATTACCTTTTTTGCCTCTATCAAATAATTTATAAAAAACATATAAACTATCATTTATGATAAAAGAATTAGCATAATTAACCTGATATGAATAGCTACCAGCTTTTATTTTAGTAGGCAAAATGAGCGATTTAGCTATTGATGATTTTTTAGTATCTATCAGCTCGAGTTTATAAGTATCTGAAGTTTTAGAAAATAGTATAGAATTATTATCAGATAAACTTTGAAAAAATATTAGGTTTAGATCATTTGATAAAGGATAAGTTTTACCTTGAGCTATTGTAGCTTGTGAATAAATATGACATGATAATAAAGTAAGTACAAAAAATAAGATCGAAACTTTTTTATACATAATTAATAATTTTATTGCAAAATTAATGCTAAAATTTTAATATATAAAATTTTACAAAATATGCTGAAAATTCTTTTCTTTGTGAGCATTGTGATTAATTTTAAAATTTTTGATAAAAAGGGTTATATATGTCAGTTTACGAACTTGGTATAATATTATAGTGCTTTTTGTGGCAAAATAATTAATCTAAATAATTTACCCTCAATAATCGTTATAAAACAAGTATTTTCTTTAAAAAACAAAAAAGGGCATTGATGTGCCCTTTTTTTACTAGTTTGAGTTGAGTTATTTTATCTTATTTAAACTTACTTTAGTTGCATTTATTAATGGATCTATAGATATATTTTCTCCGATTGCTTTTTGCATCCATATTTGAGGTGTCAATTTCCCTAAGCTATACATTCTAATAATTTCTTTACCAAAAGATTTATCTTTTAGATATTCTTCTAATTGAAATGATATTATGTGTCCAATTGGATAATTAGGTAGATATAATGGATCATTGATCATATGACTATAAATGGCTAAAATAATTTCATCTTTTTTACCAAAAACTGGCGCATAATATTTATTCCAGATATTTTTAGCATTAGTTATTACAGTTTCTTTTAGTTGCTCTGCAGTAGCTTGTGGATGTTCATATAACCATTGCCAGGTGTACATATCTACTAATGCTACTCCTATGATTTCATATAGTGACCATGCTTCATCTAATGTATTAAGGTAATATTGCAGAGAATCATTATTTTTAATGCCTAATAAATCTAAGTCTCTTGCTTGAAATAGAAAAGCACATGCTTCAGTAAATGCAGTGTTAGGAACTCCACGGATGAAATAATTATCTACAAAATGTAAAGAAATAGTTTGTTCTACATTATGTCCAAATTCATGTGAGGCAATATTAAATCCCAAGTAATTCATCCCATCTTTTGCTATTCTAGTTCTTAAATGACTTTTCATATTTCTAGACTCTGCGCCCCATGCATGTCCAGAGCCTCTAGCTGGATCTACTTCTATGTAATTAGCTATATATTCAGCAGTATCTTTTGGAAAACCAAGAGATATTAGCATACTGGCCATTTGTTTTTCGAAATCTTCTGATGATTTAAATCTCTCTTTAGTAATTGCATTTAGCTTAGCTTCATCCATTGACGCACGAGGTTTAAATCCATCATACCAAATATCAAAAGCTTCTAATGGTCGTCCTAGTCTATTCTCTATCACTTTGCCAATATCTTTTAAAAGTGGCGAGGACAGAAATGTAATAAATAGTTTCTCTACTTCATCAAATGATAGCTCCATAACTCCATCAAATGATAATTCTATGTAGTTTTTGTATTCTGGGTAGTAAGGATCTATGTCTTGGATAGCATGAAAATTATTTAACCACACTTGATATCTCTGGTTGTTTTCAGCTGTAGCATTTATTTTTTTCCCATCACTATATAAAACATTATTTTGTGGGTCCCATTGGTAAACGTCACTATTTATCACTTCTTTTGGAATAGTTTGATCTATGATATGTTTCATTATTTCATAGATGGTTTTTTGATATTTCAATCCATCTTTATTAGCATAATATGTTTTTAATTTGTCGCGTAGTCCCCAGTGTGTTATGAGCACATCTGATGTATCAAACATCTTATTGCCATTCTCGTCTATTATATTGCCCATATAAATATTGTAAGTAGCTATATATGTTTCAGCTTTTGCTAAAGTCTGAGTGAGATTCTGTTTTTTATCTGCTGGTACACGCGAAGTAAACATATCTCCTAATCTAGCATAACCCCACTGGTGGGTTGTCCAATTCATGCCTTCTTTATTTTTCTCTGCTAATGTGTAATAGGGAAAATTGAGTCTGATGACAAATGCAATTTTGTTTTTGAAAAAATCATCAGTTATATGTGCCATTGGGTCATAGCTACCGAACATTTCATCTAAAAAGTGCAATGGCCCTGTATCCTCATCAATGTTTTTCCTTAAATCTAATAAAAGCTGTAGGCTATTACCGTATAAAGATTCAAAATAGAAATTTAATTTCTCAAAAGCTTGGTCTAATTCTTCGCCACTAGGGATAAATGAATATTTACAAAATTCTTTGAAATCATCTTTTGTACCATCATCACTATACCATAGCATGGCGACTTGTTCTACACCTTTTCTTATTCTAGTACTATCAGTAGCTCCATATTTTTTTATTAAGGTATCTATCGTGTTGGCAACGTCTGTAACACTTAAATATGGATATTTGCTTTGCTTCTTAGTGCAACTGACTGTGCTTAGAAATATTGAAAACATAATTGATAAAATTATATACTTTTTCATAATTTTTTGTTTTATGCAAATATATAATAATTTTATTAAAATAGTCATTTTAGGAAATAAGGTGTTTCAAAAAATTTTGTATTCAATGAGGGATGGTACTATTATCAATAATATAGTTACAGTAGTTTAATGTGGTTCAAATATTTAGAAGATAGAGATTAGCGTGCCAGAGCATAAAGTTTATGGCATATTTTATGATATTCAAGGTAGTGAAAATGCTTCTTTTTTATTACAGATTCTTCTAAACATTATTTACGTTAGCTCTTTATTTTAATAATATTCTCTCTGTAATGATTCTCTAAAACCAATCATAGATTTTTTAAAAATTGATATTGACACATTGATCAATTCCCTTTACTTGGAAATAGTTTTTTTTGATTTTTATAATAAATATTTCAAATAATTATTTATCACAAGAAAATCACATATAATTTTTTTGAATAATTTTGCGATCGTAATTTAATGCTACAAAAACATTAGACCAATGAAGCTTAAAGAAAATAGATGGTTGCTAATATCGATAGTAATTGGTTCATTTTTTAATAGTTTTATGTCTTCATCACTAAATATCGCTATGCCAGAGATAGACATAGAATACGGTATAGGAGTGGATAAAGTAGCATGGATAACAAAATCATTCCTTTTGGCATCTGCTATTGGTTTATTATTATCAGGCTGGTTAGCTGATAATTTTGGCAGACGAAAAATTTTTTTAATTGGCAATATAGTATTTGGAGTAATATCATTACTAATAATTTTTTTAAAAAATTTTTATTTACTGGTAATATTTAGATTTTTTCAGGGATTAGGAAGTTCGATGATTATGGCATCGGCACCAGCACTCATCGCATCAGCTTTTGACACTAATAAACGAGGTTTTGTTTTAGGCATACAAACTACATTTACCTATGTTGGTTTATTATTAGCCCCTTTATTAGGTGGCATTCTAACTCAATATTTTGGATGGAAGAGCTTATTTTTATTTAATTTCTTTTTTACAATATTAGCATTAGTTATTATAACATTTGGTGTAAAAAGTGAATGGAAAAATGAAGAAAAAATTAATTTTGATTTTTATGGTTATAGTTTATTTGTGGTAGTAGTTATTGGTATAGTATTAGCCTTGGAATGGTTGAATTGGAACTCATTAATAGCTTTAGCTATTAGCTTTTTATTTGGCTATGGTTTCATAATATATGAATTGCAGCATCCACAACCGTTTATATCCATACAATTTATTCGTAATAATAAATTTTTTACACATTCTATTTTAGCAGCATTGATAAATTATGCGACTACATTTGCTATTAGCTACATATTAAGTATATATTTACAAAATGTAAGAGGTATGAAACCTATTCAAGCTGGTGTAGTTCTTAGTTTTCAACCACTAATGATGGCTTTATTTTCTGCATATTTTGGTCATTTATCAGATAAAAATAATCCAGGTAAAATAGCTTCTTATGGCATGGCTATCATATCTGGGTCGTTACTCTTAATTGGATTATTAATTAATGAAACGATTCCAATTTTTATCTTAGCAATTCTTTTAGCTATACTTGGGTTTGGCTTTGCACTGTTCTCATCTCCTAATACTAATGCAGTGATGAGCTCTGTCAATAAAAATGCTTATGGATTTGCATCTGCATTTTTAGCTTTTAGTAGGCTTTTTGGACAATTTATTTCTATGGCTTTAGCTTCTAGTTTGATATTACTAGTGAATACTAGAAATATGGAAATCTTACATTTTAGTTCATTAGTATTATCTACTAAAATAATTTTCATTATATTTGCGATTTTGAGTGCTTATGGTGTTCATCTTTCTCTACAAAGAATTAAGAAAACTTAACTACATTTTTGTTTATCATTGATTTTTATCATTTACTATGTTTTTTATTTTAATTCATGTTAATTTTGTAATAACAAAAATAAAAAAATTATGAAAAAATTAATTGTGATTATTGCAATACTATTATCTAGTAGATTAATAGGACAAAATTTTGAATTCAAACCATTACCATATGCATATGATGCACTAGAGCCATTTATTGATGCTAAAACAATGGAAATTCACTATTCTAAACATCATAAAACATATTATGAAAATTTTATTAATAGTATAAAAGGTACTAAAGCTGAAAATATGAGTATCGAAGAAATATTTTCTAATATAGAGTCTCTGCCTACAGCAGTTAGAAATAATAGTGGTGGATATTGGAATCATCAATTTTTCTGGAATATAATGGCTCCTCAAGGTAAACTATTAACAGATAAAAAACTTAAAAATGCCATTAATCAATCTTTTGGTTCTTTCGATAATTTTAAAGAACAATTTAAAAAATCTGCACTTAGTTTGTTTGGTAGTGGATGGACCTGGCTAATAGTAGATGAAAACAAAAATTTACAAATAATCAATATACCTAATCAAGATAATCCTTTGATGTCTACTGCACCAACCAAGGGTATTCCTATCCTAGCTATTGATATATGGGAACATGCATATTATCTGAAATATCAAAATAGACGTTCAGAATATATTGATAATTGGTTTCAAGTAATTAATTGGGAAGAAGTTACAAAATTATACTATCAAGCCTTAGATAAACAAAAATAATTTTTTTGAATTAGGCGTTTAATTAATAACTAAATCATTACTGGTTCATCCTTGATAATAGCTACATTTCTTATGTGTATAATTGATTTTAAATAAATTTCTACTTAATTTACTTTTCTTTGTCAACTACACAAAGAAAAGTAACGAAAGAAAGGTTTCCGCTCGGGAAATGATTTGTTGGGTTTAAAATTTTAAACCCCTACAAAATCGTTTCTCCAACGCGGCTTGCTTGTTTTATTACAAATCATTTCCCAATGCGGTATTGCTAGAGCTTACAGATTATTGTAAAGTTATTCTTTAAATACAAAAAATTGAAAAAAACTTTATTATCTAAAAACCTATTTTAATAACTTTTTTGTAGCTTATCTTAATAAATAGCTATTTTACGAACTTGTTAATTCATTAATTGAATTGAATACAATAAATTAACAGGGATCGATATCTTTTGAGTAAATATATGTATATAGGGAATACACTTTTTATCAATTTTATTTAATAAATGAATTGATTTTCTCCTTAATATCTAAATATTCTTTTTCATTTTTTAAAAAATCTATGCCATTGATATCTAGATAGAGAATAGGCAACCCTGGATGAGAAGAGAAAAATTGTAAATAACTATTTTGAATATTTTCTAAATATTCAGCAGTGATGCTTTTTTCATATGATCTACCTCTTTTATTTATATTATTGAGTAATTGATCGGTAGAAGCATATAGAAATATTATTAAATCTGGCTTTACAATATGATTAGACATAATATCATAAATATTCGCGAATAGTTCGTATTCGTTAGTGTCTTTTATAGTTTCATTAGCAAAAATAAAAGTTTTATCAAAGATAAAATCAGCAACTTTAATGTCATAGAATATATTTTCTCTCACTTCAATCCTTAATTGTTTATATCTCATAGCTAAAAAACTGAGTTCTAGAGCCAGAGCATATCTATCTGGTTCTTTATAAAATTTAGGTAAAAAAGCATTATCTTCGAATTGTTCTAATATTAGCTGTGCATTCCAATCTTTAGCAAGCATACAAGCCAACGATGTTTTCCCTACTCCTATACAACCTTCTATGCATATATATTTCATAAATTCACTTGATCTAATGATGTAACAATACTATCGTCTTTGCATTGTAGTAAAAGATTTTTCACGGTTTCATTAAAAAGTGGATGAAAATAATATGGAGCTATTTCTGATAAAGGTAAAAGTATAAATCTGCGATTATGTAAAAGTGGATGAGGTATTGTAATGATATCCTTATATTTATAACAAATATTATCATAAAATAAAATATCTATATCGATAGTCCTGTCAGTATAATATTTTGTAGAATGGCTGCCTCTACCTAACAGGTTTTCAATAATTTTTATTTTATTGAGTAATTCTAAAGGTTCTAAAAAAGTTTTTACCTCTATGCATTGATTTATAAAATTATGATGTGAAGTATATCCCCATGGCTCAGACAAATACAAAGAACTCTCTTGTGATATGAGCCCTATATCAGATTTAATGAAAATTTTTGCTTGAAAAATATAATCTAATTTATTGCCAAGATTACTACCTAAAGACAAGTAAACGGTATGCACAAAACTTTTTACAAAATTATAAATTATTTTAAAAATTATAACAATATAATGACAATAAATTATTGAATGTATTCTTAAATTTTATAATAGTTTTAAACCAAATGATAAAAAATGATTTTTAAAATTTTATTTTCAAAGATTTTTAATTAATATAGATTTTACGATTCACTATTACATCTTTTTCTAAATGAAGAATATAAATACCAGATCTCAATTTGTCTAAAGAAATTCTATTATTTGTGTTGTTTTCAAAATTATATAATAATGCTCCATTTAAATTATAGATTTTAATAATTTCAGGTACCTCATTTACAAAATATAAATTTTTATCAATTAAATAATATTCAAAATCATTACTATTATAATTTGTAGTATTATTAATGATAGGATGATACATATAAATTACTTCACCGAGCGTGGGATCATCATTTTTATGATAAATCACTTCTTCTATACTTATAGAATCTTGAATAGTTACATTCCATGTATTACCTTGAGCATAAATTGTATTTGGAGAGTTATTATATAAATCATACAACAGACCATTATTCCCATTATTAACAAAAATATTTTGGCCAGGGTTAAAATCTATATCAGTACTATCAACACATAATTTGCCAATATTTACATTGCCGCCATTTACGATAGTAATACCCCATAGATTATCTTCAATTCTATTATTAGTAATCATAGTATTTTGTAAATTATTAGAATCATAAATACTAATACCACTACCACCTGTCATAGGATTAGGATCATATTTATTGTCGATTATTTGATTATTAGAAATGACAGCATTCATCATTCCATTAGTAGTGATGCCATATCTACATTTATTTATATAATTATTGCTAATGATAACATTATTTATGCCAGATACACCAAATAAATTAGTCACTGCTATGCCACCAACTTTTGATCTTTCAGCTCCTATAATAGTATTATTGGTAATTATAATAGTACCATCACCTGCTGGTCCCATATTTATTTGAGGTCTGTTAGAATTATCTGTATTATTATCAAATAAATAATTATTTGTGAAAGTCAATGAACATGGTATATTAGCACCACTTGCTATTGCAGGACCTTGATTGCTTATAAATGAACAATTTTCAATAAGATTATTACCTTTAACTAAATTAATCGCAGAGCTACTTAATGAAGTATTGACTAAAGTAAATGTGCAATATTTAATTGTTATGCCTGATATACTGCTAGATTTAATACCTGCGTATTCAAATCTAACTTTTTGAATTAAAGCACTAGAGCTATCACCTGATATATAAATACCTTTAGGAGCCGATAAGCTATCAGCTCTAGTAATCACAGCTGTATCTAAAGGATTGAAATCTGCAAAACCTTCAATAGTAATAGTAATGCCATCTGATAATTTAATAGTATCATAGTTCATCAGTCGCAATGTATCTTTTGCTGATATAGTAAAATTAGAATCTACTTTATAAGTATGTTGATAAAGCTTCTCAACTCCAGAACCTGCTATACTACTCAAAGAATCAAAAGTAAAGACATGACCATCTCCTGAGGAGATGAATTCTTGAGTAGATAATAAATCCTTGTTACTCTCAATATCAATTATATCTTGAATGAGCGTATTAGTATTTATGGTATTCTCATTAATATTGGTAATGTTATTAATTTGTGAAAATAGATTCACAGATATTATCACTAATGCATAGAAAAGAATATTTTTAATTTTCATAATTTTGTTTTTTAACAAAGTTAATAATAAATAAAGAATTGAAATAGGCATTTTAGATAATAAAATTTACGAAATTGTTTTTCTTGATAATCGGATAAGATATTTATTAATAAGTTCATCGATTTTGTTAATTTATCAATTTTTTATATCAAACCTTTTTAATATTCCGTTCCAATCAACAATTATTGTTTCATTTTTACCATTATTCAGATTTTTAATAATAGTACCTGGAGAAAAAAAGAAATTATTTAAACGGGCTAAAGAATTTTTAGATTTATCGAATTGTATATCTTTACATTTTTCATTCTGATAAGGTAAATTATTTTCAACAATCTTAATTACACCATTCCCTTGTGATGTATGTGCTCCTATTGCACCATAATCTTTAATAACTTTGAGGGTCGAATTCAATAAAACCCATTCTTTTTTGCTTATATCTTTTAAGGGAATAAAAGTTAATACAATTGATCCATCCGACATAAAACCACTAATTTTTCTTTTTAAATATCTCTTATTACGTTTTTTATTACGTTTTTCCCTTGTTCCTATCCACACTTCAGGAATAGTATAATTAAAACTTTTTTCCCTAAAACTTATCTCCAATCTAAACTTTCTCGCCCAACCACTGCACCCAAATAACTGACAAGCTGGACAAATTTTTTGATCAACTAAAGCTTTTGAAACTGATTTTCCACTATTTATATCTTCATGAAACTTTTTTTGATCTAATTTACATCTTGAACCCTCATCTGTCGGATCACAGGTATTAAAACCCAATCCTCTAAGTAAGGCTTCATACCACCATCTTAAACTACCAATAATCCCACTCTCTTTTAAGTCATCACATTTTCCACCTGCATCGCCTGTCCATATTGGAGTTAAAGCTTTAATCTTTATATTTAAATTATTCATTTTGGATTTAATATGAATTTATTAATTTTTTATCTTTGCAAATATACAATTTTATTTAAAATAAACTATATAGTTAATAAAATTTTTAATATGGCTAAAATTAAAGTGATTGAAATAGGCATTTAAATAATAAAGTTATTTTTTATTATTGTATTATATTAAAAAATAGTTCTATAACGTTTGTTGTGGGTAAATTATTTTGGTTAGTATTTAACTGTCAAATAGTTGTTATTTATCCACAAATGCACACAAATGAGAGTGATGGGAGACGGGGTAGACGAGGAGACTGGGAGAAGAGTTGATGAGTTTAGCAAGATATTAGTTATAAATTAATCCACAAATACACACAAATGCACACAAATAAGCACGAATAAGAAATTAACCCTGACCTAAAGGTCAGGGTATGACATAAAAAGAGTTATGGGCTTTAGCCCTGAAAAACAAAATCCTAAAATCCTTTAATCTCACAAATCATGGTTCAGACAATTAAATTCTATTATTCTCTGTGTTCTTTGTGCCTTCTTTGTGAACTTTGTGGTTAATTATTTAACTATCCAATAATAATTTTTATAAAATTAATCTTTTTTAATCTTTACCCATACAAAACGTTATAGAACCTTGTTTTCTATATTTAGGTTCGAAATGTTTTCATGTTAATCATAATATTTTATGGTATAATATTTGTTGAATTTCAATAAATCATTAAATTTGCAAAAAAAATGAAAGCATTAAAAATTTTTGTCATATTAATTTTTGTGTCACAGCTATCGATGGCACAGACTACTAATGGTCCCATTATAAAATTTGATAAACAATCGTACAATTTTGGTGAAATCACTCAAGGTGCTAAAGCAGAAGTTGATTTCATATTTACTAATACAGGAAATGAGCCTCTTATTTTATCAAATGTACGCAGCAGCTGTGGTTGCACTGTACCTAAATGGACTAATGAACCTGTGAAGCCAGGAGAACAAGGCAAAATCACTGTTAAATATGATTCTAATAGAATTGGTAGTTTTTCTAAACAAATTACTGTGAGCTCAAATGCGAATAATGGAAATGTAATTTTATTGATCACTGGCAAAGTAAATCCTAAACCAGCTGAAGCTATTCCTTATACTAAAACTGATGCTTCTGGTACTCCTATAGCTCAATAATTTTAAAAAAATAATAATTATGAAAAAATTATTTTTTGTTTTTTTGATTTTTATTTGTGTGGGAGCTCTATCTGCACAAGAGCCCATGATGTCTTTCGATAAGACCTCTCATGATTTTGGCAAAATTAAAATGACTGAAAAAGTGAGTGTAGATTTTACAATTAAAAATATTGGTAAAACACCTTTATTTTTATCTGAACCTAGATCTACCTGTGGCTGTACTGTAGCTTCTTATCCTAAAGAACCAATTATGCCTGGGCAGTCTAGCAAAATAACTGTAACTTTCGAACCAGAAAAAGAGGGCCCTTTTACTAAACAAATTACTATTTTTTCTAATGCAGAAAATTCCCCTGTAACCTTAATTATCAAAGGTGAGGTAATTAAATAATAATGTTTATTAACAAATTAATTTTCTTAAGTTTTAAATAATATTTTATAATTATTAAAAAAATCATGAATATATGTTAAGTATTTCAAAAAAAGGTCAAATGATGCCCCCTTCCCCCATTAGGAAGTTAGTTCCTTATGCAGATGCAGCTAAAAAAAGAGGTATCAAAGTTTATCATTTAAATATAGGTCAGCCAGATATAGAGACTCCCAAAATAGCATTAGATGCATTGAAAAATATTAATCTTAAGGTTATAGAATATAGTCATTCTGCAGGTATTTTATCATTTAGAGAAAAATTATGTAAATATTATGAAGAAAATAATATACATGTTACCCCAGATGATATTATCGTAACTACAGGTGGCAGCGAAGCTATATTATTTACTTTCGGCTCTATCATGGATAATGATGATGAGGTTATTATCCCAGAACCATATTATGCTAATTATAATGGATTTGCTATAAATGCTGGTGTGAAAGTCGTTCCAGTAATGTCTCATATAGAAGAAAATTATGCGCTACCTCCCATAGAAGAGTTTGAGAAATACATTACTCCTAAAACTAAAGCTATACTTATCTGTAACCCTAATAATCCTACTGGTTATTTATATAGCCGTGAAGAAATAGAAAAATTAGGCGAATTAGTGAAAAAACACAATTTATTCCTGATAGCTGATGAGGTTTATAGAGAGTTTGTATATGATGGTACAGAGCATTTCTCTGTTATGCATTTAAAAGGAATAGAACAAAATACAATATTGGTAGATTCAGTTTCTAAGCGTTATAGTGCTTGTGGTTTTCGTATTGGTATGGTCATATCTAAGAACAAAGATGTGATGACTACTGCTATGAAATTTGCTCAAGCTAGATTGAGTCCTCCTACATTTGGACAAATTGCTGCAGAGGCTGCTATTGATGTAGATAAATCATATTTCGAAGCTATTAAGAAAGAATATGTAGCTAGACGTAATGTAGTTATCGAAGGTATCAAAAGTATTCCTGGAGCTTATTGTCCTACACCTAAAGGAGCTTTCTATGTGATGGCTAAGCTCCCAATAGATGACTCAGACAAATTCTGTCAATGGCTTTTGGAAAAATTTAATGAAAATAATGAAACTGTGATGCTCGCACCAGCTACGGGTTTCTATTCTGTGCCAGAGAGAGGCTTGCAAGAAGTGAGAATCAGCTATGTACTCAATGTAGATGATATGAAACGCAGCATGGAACTACTGAAAAAAGCCATAGAAGTTTATCCAGGCAGGAAATAAAATTAATCTCAATATCTGAATATTTCTATCTGTTCTTAAAATATTCGGTTCTATGACGTTTATTGTAGGTAAATTATTTTAACTGTTCAATTGTTATTTATTAATCCATAAATGTACACAAATGAGCACAAATAAGAAATTCAATCCCAAAATCTTTTAATCCCACAAATCCCAGTTCAGACAATAAATAGCTAGTTATTAACCCTGACCTTTAGGTCAGGGTATGTTATAAAAAGAGTTATGGGCTTTAGCCCTGAATAACATATTTATTAATTTACTTTTCTTTGTCAACCACGCAAAGAAAAGTAACAAAAGAAAAGTCTCCACTTGGGAAATGAGGTATTGCTCGAGCTTACTAATTATTGTAAAGATATTATTTTTAAACAAAATGTTGATAAAGATTTTATTATCTAAACGCCTATTTTAATTATTCAATTTATTCTTTTACATATCCTTTTAGATTGAGAACTACTAAGCTATGCTCTGGATCATTAGTAATCACAGTAATTGTTTTTTGTTGTTCCCCTCTTCTACCAGATGTATTAAAAGTAGCTTTGATGACAGATTTTTCTCCTTTTTTCAAAATAGTTTTTTCTGGGGCAGTAGCTGTACATCCGCAGCTAGATTTTACTTTTAAAATTTTAAGATCATTTTTACCTTCATTTCTAAATGGAAATTCAATAGTAACTGATTGGCCAGATTTAATCGTATCAAAAACAACTTCTGTCTTCTCAAATACTATTTTAGGAGCATTAGCTTTATCTTTTTCTGTCATCCAGCTGAAATCTTGACTAATATTTGCACTTACATACATTTGTTTAACAGGTTGGTCTGTGTCATCTGTTTTGAGCCCAAAACTATCAAAAACATAGCCATAATCATTACGTGCTTTTGCATCATAGGAAATAGCTATTTTTAATTCTTGATCAGGATTTATTACAATACCTCCATCTGGTATTTGAATTTTTATAAATACTGGTAAATTTTCAGCAAATATTGTAATTTTTTTATCACTAGGATTATATAAATAAATAGTATCGGTTTTTACTTGAGTATCTTTTATATCATTAAAATTAATATGATTTGATCTGAAACGTAAATTACCTATTATTTGAGGGTAATTATCAGCTTTAGTTTTTGGCTTTGGTATTACATTACCTTTTATAGTCAGAATTACATTTGAATTTTCTGGATCATTAGTAATTATTGTTACAATTTTATTAAAAGCTCCTGGTCTGCCTTGTGGATTATATACAACATCAATAAATCCAATCTGTCCAGGTAAAATAGGTGTTTTAGTATAATCAGATGTAGTGCAACCGCACGAAGGTCTCACATTTAAAATCTTCAATGTGTCATTGCCAATATTTTTAAAATTAAATCTAGCAGTTTGTTTGCCATCTTCTTCTTTTATTTGCCCAAAATCATAAACCTTACTTTCAAATAAGATCGTTGGCTTTTTCTGAGCATTTATTATCCCCATACTAATAAGGGTTAACATAAGTAAAATTGTTACTTTTTTCATATTTTGTTTTTTTATTATACAAATTTATAAAAAATAATTAATATTAAAATTTTACATTAATTTAACTAAAATTAGTTTTAATAACTAATTATTTTTTTTATACATATAATAATTTTAGATAAATAAGTATTTAATTTTTTCAATAAATATTTACAAATAAATTTAATTTTTACGAAAATTATAATTATTTTTACAAAAAAAATTATGTTTACACAATCAGTTTATATTAATCGAAGGAATAATTTAAAAAACAAAGGATTAAAAGGGATAGGTCTAATTCTAGGTAATACGGAATCTCCAATGAATTATGCAGCAAATACTTATAAATTCAGGCAAGATAGTACATTTTTATATTTTTTTGGCTTAAATTTATCAAATCTAGCAGGTGTGATAGATTTTGACAATTCAGAAGAATACATTTTCGGTGATGATGTAGAAATAGATGATATTATCTGGATGGGACCTCAACCTACTATGAAAGAATTAGCCAGTCAGGTAGGTGTAAATAAAGTTTTACCTTTTAATAATTTATATGAATATATCTCTAAACAGATAAACCTCAAACGAGAGATACATTTTTTACCACCATATAGAGCAGAAAATAAAATATTACTCAATGAGCTATTAGGCATACCTATAAAAGAATTAAAAACTAAATCTTCAGTAGAATTAGTGAGAGCTGTAGTATCGCTAAGATCTATTAAAAGTGATGAAGAAATAGCAGAAATGGAAATAGCTGCAGAAATAGGCTATAAAATGCATATGTGTGTTTTCAAAATGGCTAAACCTGGCATCAAGGAACAAGAAATAGCAGGTATGATGGATGGTATATCATATCAATATGGCGAGGGACCTTCTTTCCCTACTATTTTATCAGTACATGGCGAAACATTGCACAATCCTTATCACAATAATATCATGCAGGCAGGTCAACTTTTACTAGCTGACGCTGGTGCTCAAGCTAATAGCTTCTATGCTAGTGATTATACTAGAGTAATTCCTGTAAGTGGAAAATTTACTCAAAAACAAAAAGAAATTTACGAAATTGTTCGAAGAGCAAATCAAAATACAATTGAAATGTCTGCACCAGGGCAAAAATATTTGGATATTCATCTAGCAGCTGCTAAAGTGATAGCTAGTGGCTTAATAGAATTAGGACTAATGAAAGGCAATGCAGATGAAGCCGTAGCAAAGGGAGCACATACACTATTTTTTGTACATGGACTAGGTCATATGCTAGGATTAGATGTTCATGATATGGAAAATTTAGGTGAAAATTATGTAGGTTATGATAATGAACTAAATAGATCAACAGAATTTGGTACAGGTTCTCTTCGATTTGCTAGAACACTTAAACCAGGTATGGTAGTAACTGATGAACCTGGCATTTATTTCATCCCAGCATTAATAGAAAAATGGAAAGCAGAAAATAAATTATCAGAATTTATTAATTATAACCAAGTAGAAAAATATTTGGATTTTGGTGGTATCAGATTAGAAGATGATATATTGATTACAGATAACGGCTGCAGGTTGATAGGTAAAAGACTTCCTATCACTATTGATGAAGTAGAAAATGCTATGAAAGAATAAAACTTTAATTTTACAAAAAATATAATTATGTTTAGTGGAATAGTAGAGCAATTAGGAACAATTCAAAAAATAGAACGCCAGGGTAGCAATATAAATTTTACTATTAGAGCTCCAATGGCATCAGAGTTAAAAATAGATCAAAGTGTTAGCCACGATGGTGTATGCTTAACTGTAGTATGGGTAGAT
>Ga0208564_1001102_pt1 | contig 23024 bp, 20 predicted proteins | sample AD_UKC073_MetaG_FD_184439 | JGI IMG/M metagenome (GOLD analysis project Ga0208564, IMG submission 184439) | Active sludge microbial communities of municipal wastewater-treating anaerobic digesters from USA - AD_UKC073_MetaG (SPAdes) (version 2) | ecosystem: Engineered > Bioreactor > Anaerobic >... | reverse complement strand
GAGCTACTTGGAAGATACTGGGCGGACCTCATCGACATGGGATGGGCGGTCGTGGCACTTAAGATCTGGGGGGAGCGGGAGCCGGGGAAGGTCTCCCAGTTCGACCTGAAGATCAGGAGGAAGGACGGATTCTCCATATGGATGCAGATGAGGTTCATGCCCGTGACCGACGAGCACGACCGCTGCATCGGCACCCTGAACGCACTGACGAGCATCGATGAGCGCAAGAGGGTGGAGGAGGAGCTGAGGAGAAGCAACGAGGAGCTGAAGCAGTTCGCCTATGTCGCTTCTCACGATCTCCGGGAGCCCCTGCGGATGGTCACCTCCTATCTCGAACTGCTCGAGAGAAAGTATGACGGCAAGGTCCTCGACGAGAAGGCCAAGGTGTACATGCACTTCGCCATCGACGGCGCGCAGCGAATGCAGCGGATGATCGACGACCTGCTCGCATATTCCCGGGTGGACAAGCTTGGCAAGCCTTTCTCACCGGTGGAGATGGACAAGGTGCTGGCCACCGCCTTGAAGGACCTCGAGAGATCGATCGACGACAGCGGCGCCACCATCGTCAACGATCCCCTGCCCACGATCATCGCCGACGGCGACCAGATGGTCCTGCTGCTCGAGAATCTCATCAGCAACGCGTTGAAGTTTCGGGGGGACGAGGCCCCTAGGATAAGCATATCCGCGCTGCAGGTCGCCGACGAGTGGACCTTCTCGGTGAAGGACAACGGCATCGGTATAGATCCCTCTCAGATGGACCGCCTGTTCCAGATGTTCGTCCGCCTTCACTCCAAGGAGGAGTATGAAGGCACCGGCATCGGCCTGGCGATCTGCAAGAAGATCGTCGAGCGCCACGGTGGCAGGATTTGGGTAGAGTCGGAGCCGGGGGCGGGGTCCACATTCCATTTCACAATACCTGCAAGGAGATATCATGGAAGGACGGTCTGAGATCCTGGTCGTGGATGACAATCCCGGCGATGCGCTGCTATTGCATGAGGCGTTCGAGGCCAACGGGTCGAGCGTCTCCCTAAGTCGCGCGAGGGACGGCATGGATGCCCTGGGCTTCCTCCGCCGCAATAAATCGCATCCCACCCTTATAGTCCTGGACATCAAGATGCCTAGGATGGGAGGTCTGGAGTTCCTTAAGGAGCTCAGGGGCGATCCATCACTGAAGGACATACCGGTCATCATACTGACCGGTTCCGACGCCCCGGAGGACCGCAAGGCCGCCAGGCGTCTGGGCGTCACCGATTACAGCATCAAGCCAGGCAAGCTGGATGGATGGGTGGCGCTGGCGAGGAGGCTCGAGAGGATCGCGTGCACCAAATAGCTGGCGATGCGTGCAGCTTCGCCATCGGACCGTCACCCATGGTCCGGCTTGACGGATGTACCCATACGGATCGATCATGCACCGTTCCGATGGAGATCGGTGGCCGATGCCTTCACATCATCCCACCCCGCCGTTCTCGCCCTTCCGGGCCGGGGTCGTGATGCTTCGCGAAGAACAGAACGCGGCTCTCACCGCTTCTTCTTGGGTTTCTGACGAACGATCTTGCGTTTGCGCTGCAGCTCCCCATGCACATCCTCGAGATGCATGTGAAGCTCAGATATCGTTTCAAATTCCATGCCGCACTTGTCACATATCGTGTTCAGGCTTCCACTCATGTTTACAACTCATTGAACTGGTTCGTTCTACCATGCAGGCCACCGCCGGAATGCGACGTGGCCCGCTGGACAAAGGGGTACCCTTAGATAATAATGCTCCCCCTGCCGCTCGAAAAAGGCCATGCATCGCAGGTTTCACCCTTGCGAATAGGTTAGTATTTATAGTTAAACAACCTGAGTGCTCTTGTCACAAGTGTCCGCAAGGGCCCTTGGGGCTGTAGGTAGTAATAATGTACGGAAACAAGAGAGGCGGCTACAACCGCGAACCCAGAGAAATGCACGACGCGATCTGCTCCGACTGTGGAGCCCAGACCCAAGTTCCTTTCAAGCCGACCGAGGGTAGACCGGTCTACTGCAGGGAATGCTTCCAGAAGCACAGGCCCAGGGACAGGTTCTAAATCTCATCTAAACCCCTTAAACCCTTTAAACCCCTTTTCTCCCCATTACTTCTCCGACCTGGGAAGGGCGAATCGCCCTGTTCGGTCGTCACTTCATCAGTCCTGTGATCCTGTCGTCTATTCGCCGGAGCGTATCCGTCACCACGCGCGGCGGGCGGACCTCTAGAGTGAAGGCGTCCCTTTTGCACAGGTGGGTGCACCGTCCGCAGCCGCGGCAGCGCTCCACGTCCACGTTCGCCTTCTTATCGTTCATCTCTATGGCGCCGAAGCGGCAGAACCCTTTCCTGACGCATGCGGTGCAGCCATTGCACCTCTCGTGCCTTACCATCGCCCTGATGCCCGGCACCCTGGCGAACCGGTCCGCCAGTTCCAGGGGAACGCTGGCGAGGTCTTTGGCGATGTATTTCATATCATCCAATATCATCTTCACTTCCCTCGGCTTAATGCCGTTAATCACAACGTGGACGGTTACTTAAAATTCACGGACGTTCGCGTCATATGGAGTTCATGTTGGCGAGGAAGCGCCTGACGAACTCCCTGCTCTGCTCCAGCGTGTTGGGCATGAGCGGGCCGTAGGTGTCGACGACCTCCGCCCTCAGCACCTCGTCGTACATCCTGATGCCGCCCTCCTCGGCCATCTCCCTGATCTTCGGTCCGGCGGTGTTGTCGATCCACTTGGCCATCTTCTCCCTGGCCGTGGGATCGGTAGGAGTGCGCAGTTTCGTCTCGAACGCCGCTCCCGGCTTGCCTGCGTAGACCTTTCGGGCCTTCTTGATGAACCGCTTGGTGCGGAAGGTCATCTGCTTCATGCGCGTCGGCGAGCCTATGAGGATGAAATCGGCATCGGCATCGAACTTCATCGTCTGGCCGATGTTGACCAGTGCTACCTCGAGCCCCTGGGCCTTGATCTCCTCGGCCATGGCCTCGGCAACATGCCTGGTGTTGCCGTACACGCTGTCGAACGCGACGATCCCTTTCATGATGTCCACGCCGATGCCTTTCTACCTCTTTATCCCATCGGCCCCCTCACGCCTTCCTGCATTTCACCCCGATCCATGATGCATCATCGCTGAACGGACCGCTGGACAGGCCGGAGAACATCTCTATGTCAATGAACCCGTGGGATGACAACAGCTCCTTCATCATATCGGCCGTAAATGTATGGTCCCACATGTCGTAGACGGCGACGTCCTTACCTTCCTCAAGGACGATGGTGCGGAACAGGAAGACGCCACCCTCATACTCGAAGGCGCGCTGCAGGACGAAGTGCGGCCCGGGTCGCCAGAAACCGCCGGGGGAGAAGTACCAGTCCTTGTGGAACGGCCTGTCCCTCATGTTCTTCCCGGTCATCGCGTCAAGGATCAGTATCCCGCCAGGGCGCAGGGCGCGATTCAGCCGATGCAATACGTCGGAGCGATCGCGATCGTTCATCATCCCCAGTATGCCGTATATGAGCAGGGCGGCGTCGAACTCCTCCTTGAAGTCCATGTCGCGGACGTCCCCATGACGATACTCTATGTGCGTCCCCTCTCTTTCTGCAGAGATGGACGCGTGCTCGATGGCCGCTCTATTGATGTCCACTCCCACCACCGACATGCCGCGGGATGCAAGTTGCCGCGCGTACAGTCCCGGACCGCAGCCGGCGTCCAGCACCCGGGCGCCCTGGGGAAGCTGCGAGGCGATCCATTCCGCTTCCCTCTCCACCTCCTGCGGCCGGCGGGACGCCGCATCGGTGTCCGGGTCGAGGTGCAGATCGAGTATGCTGCGGGAGATGTGCTCGTCGTCCCAGAAGGACAGGTCGTCCTCGGTGTGGATGGGAGGGCGCAGGTTCAGCCCGTGCAGGTCGGCGCTCCATTCTGCCATGCCCTGCAATCGTCGATGGTGATATAACGCTCTCCCTCGCGCTAGTCCAAGGCGGCATCGCCTATCGAGGGCCCTACCGGTCGAGATGCGCCATGTTCCCTTGGATCAAGGCGGACAGGCCATGGTTCACCGCTGCCTTTCCAGTACCTGGGTCATGTAATCCGCGAGGCGGGCCAATGAGTCTTCGGTGCTCTGCTCGAAGCCCACCAGGGCCGCGGCCACTATGGCGGTCGGCGCGGCCTCCACTGCCTCCCATCGCCAAGTTATCTCGGTGCCTCCATCCTTCTCTTCGAACGTGACGGTGTTGACCGCCTCGAGCGGCGGCCCTCCCCCCATGTCCTCGATCAAGGTGGATGTGAACACCAGCCGCGACGGCCTCTCGAACTCTCTAAAGACGCCCTTCATCGGGAATGTTCTGCCATCGGCGTCCACCATGTTCACGCGGAAGGCTCCTCCCTGGCGAGGCTCGATCACCACCTCCCCTGCGGTGAAATCGCGCGGACCCCACCACACCCTGAGCTGCAACGGGTCGGTCCATGCCTTGAACACGGTCTCCCGGGGAGCGTTCAACGTCTTTGTCAACATGCGTTCCTTCCTTACCTCGGCGTGGATCCTCTCGTCCATGTGCCAATCTCCTCCGTCCCGCCGTGCGTCCCCTTCTGTCGAACGCCGCGGTCCGGTGACATCATATCCGAGCGTCAAGGGGATAATACCACGCCTGCGGGCGATGCAGTGCGGCACCGCATTTGATAAGAGATGAATGACATGGCATCGGGGAAGGGAGCGAATGGGAAGGAGGTTCAAGGATCCCGCCATCGGCAAGGACATCGAATCATTGGCAAGGGAGAGCGACCATCGCGCCCTGATCGCCTGGGCGGTCGAGTGCGCGGAACGCGTTCTTCCGTTGTTCGAGGAGCATTCTCCCAATGATCCCCGTCCTCGCAGGGCCATGGAGGTGTTGAGGGAGTTCGGGAGGACCGGACGGTTCAGCATGAAGGTCGTTCGTGAGGCTTCCCTCTCCGCCCACGCTGCTGCCAGGGAGTGCCCGGACGATGGTCCTGCCCGCTTCGCCGCCCGGGCCGCGGGGCAGGCCGTCGCCACCGCGCATGTCCCCACGCACGCAACTGGAGCCGCCTATTACGCGGCAAAGGCCATCGCGGCGGTGCGCCCGCTCGATGCGGATGCGATCATCGAGGAAAGGAAGTGGCAGTACCGGCGCCTGGTCGAACTTATCGATGAGTTGGGTACTGACGGGGAGAAGGTCCGGTTGTTCCGGAGGTAGGTGCGTCCTTCCCGTCCGAGATTCAGGACGAGAGGGCCTTCCGGGCCTGCTCGACGACCCTGTCCGTCAGCTCGGGCGCGGCCCCCAGGTACCTGGTGGGGTCCATCGCCGCATCGAGCTCCTCCATCGTCATCAACGCCATGACCTCGGCGTTCTCCGACAACGCGACCTTCAGGTCCTTCCCTTCCGCCTCGGCGCGTATGGCGGTCTGACGCACCAGCTCGTGCGCCTCCTGCCTTCCCATGCCCTTCGTTGCAAGGGTCAGAAGGACCGACTCGGCCATGATGAAGCCTCCCGCCGAGCGGATGTTCTCCAGCATCCTCTCCTCGTTGACCACCAGGTTCCTGAAGACTTCGGTCATCTTGTACAGGATGTCATCGGTCAGCACGGCAACGTGCGGGAGTATGAAACGCTCCGCCGACGAGTTGCTGAGGTCCCTCTCGTGCCAGAGGACCATGGACTCCATCTGGGGCGCCAGGTAGGAGCGGACCACGCGGGCGAGGCCGGAGACGTTCTCCGACAACATGGGGTTCTTCTTCTGCGCCATGGTCGAGGAGCCCACCTGCTTGCGGGCGTCGAACGCCTCCTGCACCTCTCCGATCTCGGAGCGCTGTAGGTTCCTTACCTCGGTAGCGTACCTCTCGCACGATGTGGCGATGAGCCCCAGGACGAACACCATCTCCGCATACCTGTCCCGGCAGACGAGCTGGGTCGCCGCCTCCTCATGCCCCAGGCCAAGCTCCTTCATCACCGCCTCCTGGATCTGGAAGAACTTGGGGCCGAAGCCGGCGCCGGTGCCGATCGCCCCGGACATCTTGCCCACGCAGACCCGCTTGCGCATCTCCTTCACGCGCTCCCTGTGCCGGAGCATCTCCGAGAGGTACCCGGCGAGCTTGAACCCGAAGGTGGTCGGAATGGCGAACTGTCCATGGGTGCGTCCCATCATCGGCGTCAGGCGGTACCTCTCCGCCTTGTCGGCAAGTACGGATATCAGTTCGTCAAGGTCCTGTTCGATGATGTCGAGCATGGCCTTGAACTCCAGGGCCACGGCCGTGTCGACGATGTCGTTGGACGTGGCTCCCAGGTGAACGTACCTGCCAGCCTCCCCGGCCGCCTTGGACAGGGCGTTCACCATCGCCATGATGTCATGTTTGGTCTCCGCCTCTATCTTCTTGACCGTCTCAAGGGTGACGTGTTCCAGCGTGGCCTTCCGGGCGATCTCCTCCGCCGCCTCCACGGGGATGTCTCCCACGGCAGCATGGGCCCTTGCCAACGCTGCTTCTACCTGAAGCTTGGTACGGAGATTGTTCTCCTCGGAGAACACGGCCTTCATCGCACTGCGTCCGTAGCGGTAGTCGAGAGGACAGATCAACATGCAATCCTCAAACGCTAAAGCAGGCGAATTTATAATATTATGCTGAGCCACTCTCTATCATAAAGGACATACCGAATCGAAACAGGTTTATACTGCACAGCTAAATATTGACATTAGGATATAAACAGAGGTTGTTAAGATGGTAGATTCGGCCGCTCCCGAGAAAAACAAGGGGAAGGTTCCCCCGATCCTATTGGAGTTCATGCGTGCCCCGGGAGGGCATTCTCTTGTCGTAAAGGGAGACGCCGGAACAGGAAAGACCACCCTGGCACTGCAGATCATAGAGGAGATGGGCGACGAGCAGCCCGACTACTACTTGTCCACCAGGGTATCGGACGAGGCCCTCTTCCGACAGTTCCCGTGGGTGCGGGAGCACAAGATGAGGGACAACGTGCTGAAGGCCGCGAAGAGCTTCCTGCAGAGGACGAAGGAGAACGTGCCAGGGGAGCATGTGAGCCCCCGGGTCGCCGCGGCGGCCGGCAAGGAGCTGCTGGGCGTCCTGAACAGGACCGAAGGCGCCCAGATCGTCGTCCGGACAGAACTGCATAAGCTGGAAGGGCAGATCGAGGCGGGCGAGATAACCGAGGATGGGGAGGAAGGCTTCCTGGGCGACATAGGGGAGGAAGGCATCACGTTCGACATCGGGATGCTGCTGCCCGAACTGGAGGTCGCCTACGATATCGCGGAGACCAACCTGCCGAAGAAGACGCTCATAGTCGTCGACTCCATCGATGCCCTGTCAGAGAGGTACGGCATACAGGCGCAGAGGCTCGTGAACACCCTCCAGAAGGACCTGGTGGAGAACAGCCACACGAACGTGATCTACACCCTCGAGAGGTCGGGCAAGACCGACATGGACTACCTCGGCGACGGCGTCATCCAGATGCTGTCGGAGGACCGCGGGGGACGGAGGGTCAGGCAGATGGCCATCGAGAAGCTCCGGGGGCAGAAGGTGGAACGGTGGAAGTACTACTTCACGCTCGACGGCGGACGCATGACCGTCTTCGAACCTACCTGGGTACGCGTACCGGAGACCCTGCAGGTGATGCCCAAGGTGCCAGATGCCGACGATCAGACCATATCGTCCGGGAACGAGTCCATGGACCGCCACTTCGGCCGCATACGCCGCGGCTCCCTTGTCCTGTGGGAGTTCGGCCTTGACGTCCACCAGGACGTCGTGCGATGTTTGGAGCTGGCGATCATGGCCGATGTGCTGCGCAAGGGCCGTGGCGTGGCGTGGCTTCCCATGTATGCTACGGACTACGGCCTGGTGGAGAGACAGATGCGCATGCTGACCGGCATGGAAAAGCTGCCCGCCCTACGCATCCTTGACACCCAGGGCGACATCGCAGGCCAGTACGAATCGGTCAAGACGGTGGAAGGTGCCGACATCGCACAGGACCTGCGGTGGTCCGAGATGAAGTACATGATGGACAACGCCAATGCATCCGAGCCATACCTCAGCATGCTCGGGTACGACGCCATGGAGGCCATCTATGGCAGCGGGGTGTTCCGGAGCTCGCTGGAGCATATCGACGCCATGCGCCGCGGCGGGCATGTGGTGATAGCCATCGCATCATCCCGCTCCGCGTCCCTGGACGCGCTCAGGCAGCAGGCGAAGATGCACATACGGTTCGAGGACATGGGCGGATGCGTCATGGCCGCGGGAATGAAGCCGAACACGCCCTACATGTATCTGAACTTCGAACAGCCAGAGAACAGGTTGCCGGTGCCAGTACTGATACCGATGATCTAAAGGGGTGTTACTGTGGGTGATATTGATAAGAAAAGGTCTTTAAAAGAGACGTCGATTCAGCCCAGGATGGATGGGAGCGACATGCGCGATGAGGAATTGTCCAAGCTCATAGCAGATGATTATGCTGGCAAGATACTCACCGCGACATACAAGAACCCCATGTCGGTGCAGCAGATAAGCCGAACGTGCAACATCCCTATCGCGGTCGCCTACCGTAGGGTGGCCAAGATGGAGGAGCACAACCTGATCAAGTGCGTCGGCTACGAAGAGGTGTACCGGGGGAAGAAGGTCTCCTACTATCAATGTGCCGTGAACGTTGCCAGGGTGACGTTCTCCGGTGGCAGGTTCAATGTCGAGGTGGACCCTCTGCCCGAGTCGGAGCTGGTGCATGTCGGCGAGCAATCGGCTGAGAAGGCCTGAGCCAGCCTTCCTCCTTTCTACATTCTCCGCACCATATCGCCGATGCGATAAGTATTATAATGGCTTTGGATTTCTCCCATTTCAGAAATTAGGGGTGGGAGCGATCTATAATCTGCCGTCCATAGATATACAACGGTCATGTTCCATCGATGCCGCGGAGGCACGGTAGGATGGACATGCTGAAGACGACCCAGCTCCTCACCGACGAGTATTCGGTGAAGATCCTCACGGCCACCGTGCGGAAGGCCCGGTCCGCGCAGGAGATAGCACATCGTTTCGGCATCCCCATCGCAGCCTGCTATCGCAGGATAAAGGAGCTAGAGGCGGCAGGACTCCTGGTATGTCAGGAAAGACGGCTGTCGCAGCAGGGAAAGCGGGTGTCCTATTACATCTCGATGTTGAAGAACGCCTACGTGTTCTTCGAGGATGGACATCTTCGCGTGAAGTTCCAGTTGAAGACCGGCGGCGCAGATCGCTTCGGGAACGATTGGCACGAGGTGAAGCTGGAGCCTACCAAGAACGATGATGACATGTGATCACGGATCGCATGTCGGAACCGGTAGCGACCTAGGGCATCTGGCCACTTGGTGTGTTCTCTCACCGTACTCCAAAAGTAATATAAATGAGAGTCAGTATCTCCTTTTTTGCCAAGCGTTTTTTAAGGCTTGCTATTGAGTGTGAACGTATATGACTGAACTGTTGGAGGAGCTCGAACAGAAGCGTCACTTGCATAATCTTGAGGCTGAGAAGCATCGCAAAATCCGCGACGAGCTGAACGAGAAGACCCGTGAATGGGTTGAAAAGAGAGACGCCCTGAATGCCAAGGTCCGGGAGCTGGTGGATCAGGCCGCCAAGCACCGCGAGGTCCGTGACGAGATGAACGCCAAGGTTCGCGAGGCAAAGGAGAACCGCGACCATTGGAACAAGATAGTCAACGAGCTGAGCGAGAAGGTCGGAAAGATCAAGAAGGAGAACCTGCCCAAGAGCGGCCCGTCGATCTCCCGCCTGAAGAAGGACCTGAAGAACCTCGAGTTCAAGCAAATGACCTCCGTTCTGTCCAAGGACAAGGAGCAGGAACTCATCGAGCAGATGGCCTCTATCCAGAACCAGATCAAGGAGAGGGAGAAGGCCTACGAGTCGAACGAAGAGGTCAAGAACGCGGTTAAGGAGCTCCGCGAGGCCAAGGAGAAGGCCGAGGCTTATCACAGAGAGGTTTCCGAGTACGCTGAGAAGGCCCAGTCCGCGCACGATGCCATGATCGCCCTGTACGAACAGGCCGACGCGGTCCGCAAGGAGGCCGATGCGGCTCAGGAAGCGTTCGTTGCTAACAAGATCCGCGCCGACGAGGAGCACAAGCTCCATATCGAGAACATCCGCCAGGTGCACGATTACGACAAGATCATCAGCGGAATGAGGCAGAAGGCCAGGAAGGCCAAGAGGAAAGAGGACGAGACCTCTGCCAAGGAAGAGGCGGAGAAGATCTTCGACAGGTTCAAGGCCGGCGAGAAGCTGAGCACCGAGGACCTGATGGCCCTCCAGAAGTCTGGCTACCTCTGAAACCCTTTCCCTTCAAAACCCTTCCATCATCTTTCTCATTTTTCAAAGAATATAATAAAATAAAGGACATCCACAATCTATAAATACGTCAGAATGAATATTATGGATTGGGAAGATTAGGCTAGACGACAGAGTGCATCCCATCCCTTCTGACAGAGCTAGCCCTTCCCACTCTCTTTCTCATCCATCATAAAAGGCAGTGATACCTCTTGGATCCCATTTCGTTCGATGCGTCGGGCCTAGAACGCGAGATCGCCAGTCACTATTTATCCTTCCGATTGCCCAATCCATTTCATGAACTCGATCCGCTACGTCGATCAGATGGACCTGGACGGTAAACGGGTCCTGCTGAGGGTCGATCTGAACGTTCCTCTGCGCAACGGCGTCGTGGCCGATGATTCGCGCATCCTTGCCGTACTGCCGACCATCGAGCATATCATAGGGGAGGGGGGCATGCCCATCATCACCTCTCACCTGGACAGGCCAGGGGGGAAGCGCGTTCCCGAGCTGAGCCTCAGGCCGGTCAGCGAACGCCTGTCCGAGCTGACTGGCGATAAGGTCGCCTTCGTCGACGAGGTCACGGGGCCTAAGGCGGAGGCCGCCGCGTCCTCGTTGAAGGAAGGCTCGATGCTGATGCTCGAGAACCTGAGGTTCGATCCGGGCGAGGAGGTCAATGATGAGTCGTTCGCCAGATCGTTGGCGTCCCTCGCAGATGCGTATGTGGACGATGCGTTCGCCAATGCCCACCGTGCGCACGCATCGAACGTCGGCGTGACAAGGTTCATCGACGACGTGGCTGGAGGCCTGCTCATGAAGATGGAGCTTCAGGCGCTCGAGGGCGTCCTGGTGGCCCCCGAGAGGCCGCTGGTGGTGGCGATCGGGGGAGCGAAGGTGAGCAGCAAGATCGCCACCATAGAGCACCTGTCGAAGATCGCCGACCGGCTGCTGCTCGGCGGGGCGATGGCCTTCCCCTTCCTGAGGGCGAAAGGCATCGACGTGGGAGATCATCGCGCCGACGGCGAAGCGGTGGAGCGTGCGAAGAGGATGCTGGACGAGAGGCCAGGTTCGCTCGTGCTTCCAGAGGATTTCGCGGTGGACGACGGCGGCCGGAGGGAGGTGGACGTCACGGGCCTCCCGGAGGACATGAACGTCCTGGACATCGGTCCGCGCACCATCGACAAGTTCGCATCGGAGCTGAAGGCCGCGGGCACGATAGTATGGAACGGACCCATGGGCAAGTTCGAGGAGGAAGGTTTCGACGTCGGGACGAGGATGGTGGCCAAGGCCATCTCCGCCTCTCCCGCCTACTCGCTGGTGGGTGGAGGGGACACCAACGCCGCCCTGGACCGATATGAGGTGAGGGACAGGATATCGTATGTGTCCACGGGCGGAGGGGCCTTCCTGGAGATGCTCTCCGGAAGGGAGCTGCCGGCCGTCAAGGCGCTGGTGCGGCAGACGGTCAACGCTTGAAGGCGGCCGCCCGGGACGCCTTCTCCTTCGCCTTCGACAGTTCATCCGGCGATGCGAGATACCGCCTGTCCTTCACGGCATCCCCCTCCATCTCATACACCAGCGGGATGCCGGTGGGGATGTTGACGCTGGCGATGTCCTCGTCGCTGATGCCGTCGAGATGCTTGACGAGCGCTCTCAGGCTGTTGCCGTGCGCGGCGATAAGGACGTCGTCCCCCCGCCGGATGCAGGGGAGGGCCTCATCGAACCAGTATGGAAGGGTCCTTTGAAGCGTGTCCTTCAGCGATTCGGTCGACGGCAGCTCTTCCGGGTGCAGGCAGCGGTATCGTGGATCGTGCGACGGATGCCTCTCGTCCGATATGTCGAGCGGGGGAGGCCTCACATCGTACACCCTCCGCCAGGAGTGCACCTGTTCCGCCCCGTGCTTCCTTGCCATCTCCTCCTTGCTCAACCCTTGCAACGCGCCGTAGTGCTTCTCGTTCAATCTCCATGATCGATGCAGGGGCACCCACATCAGGTCCGTGACGTCCATCACGATCCAGGCCGTGCGTATGGCGCGCTTCAGTACGGAGGTGTATGCAACGTCGAACGTGAGACCCTCGTCCCTGATTCGTTCGCCGGCATTCCTTGCCTCCTCCTTTCCACCGTCGGAGAGGTCGACGTCCGTCCAGCCGGTGAACAGGCCCGCCTCGTTCCACTCGCTGCGGCCGTGGCGCAGCAGGATGAGATGCGTCAGGCCCCCGGGTCCCCCCAGTAGAGCCTCATGGCCTCATGGACCGGGGCGCGATCGACCGTGACGGCATATATGGCGTCGCAGAACCTCGCCGCCTGCTCCAGTGGCTTCTGGTGTATGTTCCGCCCCGTGGCGCTGCCTCCCGCGCCGGCCTCCATCTGCCGGTGAAGCCTTTCCAGGAAGGACCTCTCGTCCATGCGGCTTCCTCCGGAGCAGAGCACCTTGCTCCTTCCAGCCGCACGGACCACTTCCTTGAAGCGCGATATGTCCGAACCATCGGGGCAGTTCAATTTGACGAAGTCCGCTCCCAGGCAGGCGCCGGCGCCCGCCGCCCCGGCGACGAGATGCGGGTCCTTCTCGTTCGGCACCGCCCTCCCGCGAGGATACATCCACAGTATGGCCGTCATTCCCAGACGATGGGCGCGATGCACTATCTGGGCGGCCTCCGTGAGCATGATCGCCTCATGCTCGCTTCCAAGATAGACGGTGTAGCCGACGCCCACGATGTCGAGGTCGTTCTCGTCCCTCAGGGCCGCGACCTCGTCGACGGCAAGCCACTGCCTGCTCAGGGGCTCCGCCTGCAAGGTCTTTACCAGGTGCGTCTTGGAGTTCAGCTTCACCACGCACGGGACGTCGGGGTGATCGGCCGCATACCTGGCGATGAGTCCGAACTGGGTGGCGAACGCGCCTATCCTTCCCTTCGAGGCGATGCGGAAAAGGTGCTCGGGATCTCCGTCCTCGGGATCGATACCTTCGCCATGGAAATCGTCGTTCAGATGCTCCATCTTCTGGTCCCCGGCGAACAGCATCAGCCTTCCCTTGCCGCCGGTCATCCTGTCGTATCGTTCCTGAAATGCCTTCCTCTGGTCCGGCGGCACGTCCAGAGGGACGGTCGAACTGACATTGCCGCTCATACATCACCCTCCGAGAGGTCCTTGACAACTATGCTTGGCACCATGGCCATGATGTCCTCCCTCGTCGCCCTCGCCGTCCCGAGCTTCGTAGCGGTGGCGGTCCCGGCGGCCGTGCCATATACCAGGCAGTCCTTGAGATCGAGGCGGTTCGCGAGACCGTAGATGAAGCCGGCCACGGCCGAGTCGCCAAGGCCTACGTTGTTCACCTTCTCCACCTTGGGAGGTATCGCATGATACCTTTTTCCCTCCGCGACCGCGATCATGCCGTCCGCCCCCAGTGATACCAGGACCGTACCCACGCCCATGGAGCGCACCTGTTCGGCCGCCCGGATCACCTCGTACAGATCGTTGAGGGGCCTCCCGACCAGCTCGCTCATCTCCCGCCGGTTCGGCTTGATGTATTCGGGGCAGGCCTTGACGCCCGTGCGCAGGTTCTCGCCGTCCGCGTCCAGCAAGGTGATCGCCCCCTTCCTCCTCATGACGGTTATGATGCGGCGGTATGCGTCCGGGTGAACCCCTCGCGGCAGGCTGCCTCCTATGGCCATCATGGTCGCTTCCGAGAGGCCCTCTATCTTGCGGAAGAGCGAGCCGAGCTCGTAGGGATCTATCTTCGGCCCCTTGGCGGTTAGAAGCAGATGCCTTCCCTCGCCGGCCGTCTCGTTGACTATGATGTTCGTACGGGTCTCTCCAGACACCCGGACCATGTCCGTTTGAACGCCTTCATACTCGAGTCGGCATTCCAACTCCTCGCCCACGAACCCGCCAACGAAGCCCAGGGCCACGTTGGGGACGCCCAGGTTGGTCAGCACCCGGGAGACGTCGATGCCTTTTCCTCCCGGATATCGTGACTCCCTAGCGACGCGTGTCGTGCCGTGGAAGTCCAACCGCTCGACCCACATGGTGCGGTCGATGGCAGGGTTCAACGCCAGGGTGTAGATCATTTCTTCCTCCGCCCTTCTTCATCTTCGATATTCTTTTCCCGCTCGAGCGCCTCCTCCGTCCGCACGACCCTCAACGTTACGTTCATAAGCGAGTCTGGATCGACCGATATCGAATCGATCCCTTCCCGCACCAGGAACTCGGCTATCTCTGGATGGTCTGCAGGCGCCTGCCCGCAGATCCCGCTGTGGCGGCCGTTCCTTCTTGCTCCCCGAACGGACAACGACATCGCCTTCAACACGCCCTCGTCCCTCTCGTCGAACTCCTTGGCCAGTATGTCGGAGTCTCGATCGATGCCAAGCACCAGCTGGGTCAGGTCGTTCGAGCCGACGGAGAAGCCGTCGAAGCATTGGCTGAACTCATCGATGAGAAGGAAATTGTTGGGTATCTCGCACATGATGTACAGGCGCAGATCGTTCTCGCCCCTCACCAGTCCGTTGCGGCCCATCTCCTCCACGACCTTCTTGGCCTCCTCCACCGTGCGGCAGAACGGTATCATGGGCACGACGTTCCTCAGCCCCATGTCCTCCCGGACCATGCGGATCGCCCGGCACTCCAGGCCGAAGCCTTCACGATACTGGTCGGAGTAGTAGCGGGAGGCGCCGCGGAAACCAAGCATCGGATTGTTCTCCTTCGGTTCGAAGGCGCTGCCGCCGATCAGGGCCGCGTACTCGTTGCTCTTCAGGTCGCTCATGCGCACGACCACTTCCTTAGGGTAGAACGCGGCGGCGATGGTGGCGATCCCATGCGCGAGCGATTCGACGAAGTAGGCCTCGCCGTCAGGATACGCGGCGGTCAACCGCTTGATCCCCTCCAGCTCCTGGCGGTCCTTGACCTTCTCGGGATGCAGCAAGGCCATCGGATGGACCCGGATGTAGCTGCCGATGATGAACTCCAGTCGAGCCAGTCCCACCCCGTCGTTCGGTATGAAGGAATGGGAGAACGCCTCGTCCGGGTTGCCGAGGTTCATCATCATCTCCGTCCGTGGCCTCTTCATTCCGCCGAGGTCTATTCGCTCCACGTGGAACGGCAGACGTCCCTCGTAGACGAAGCCGTCATCTCCCTCGGCGCAGCTTACCGTGACGACGTCCCCGTCGTGCAGCGAGCGTGTGGCATCGTCCGTCCCCACCACGGCAGGTATGCCGAGTTCGCGGCTCACGATGGCCGCATGCGACGTCCGGCCGCCCTGGTCGGTGACGATGGCGGCGGCGATCTTCATGACAGGTTCCCAGTCCGGGGTCGTGCTGACCGACACGAGTATCTCGCCGGGGCGGAACGTCGACAGCTGGGTCTTGTCCGTTATGATCCGAACCTTCCCTGATGCTATCTTCGAACCTACGCTCCTTCCCTTGCTCAGCACCTTGCTTCGGGAATCCAGGACATGGTTCTCCAGGACGTCGACGGCCCGCCGGGATTGCACCGTCTCCGGCCTTGACTGTACGATGAACAGCTCGCCCGTCTCCCCGTCCTTGGCCCATTCGATGTCCATCGGCTCGGGATTACCGGACTTCCTGGAATAATGCTCCTCGATCTTGAGCGCCGACGATGCGAGCGAAAGGACCTCATCGTCGGTCAGGCAGAACCGCAGGCGGTCCCCTTCAGGCACCTCCACGTTCTCGGTCCGCCTGCCTGCCCCGCCATCGCTGTAGATCAGCTTCTTCTCCTTGTCCCCCCTCTTCTTCCTGATAACCGCTCTCGACCCCTGGCGGAACGTGGGCTTGAACACATAGTACTCGTCCGGATTGACAGCGCCCTGCACGACGTTCTCCCCGAGGCCGTAGGCGGCGGTGATGAACACCACGTCTCGGAACCCGGTCTCCGTGTCAAGGGTGAAGATGACCCCGCTCGAGGCGAGGTCGGAGCGGACCATCTTCATGATGCCTATGGACAGTCCAACGTCCATCTGGCCGAACCCCTGGTCGATGCGGTAGGCGATGGCGCGGTCGGTGAACAGGGAGGCGAAGCATCCGGTGCACGCCTCCCTGAGCGCGTCATGTCCGCGAACGTTGAGGAAGGTCTCCTGCTGTCCGGCGAACGAGGCTGATGGGAGGTCTTCCGCGGTGGCGGAGGAGCGGACGGCCACGTCGGTGTCCTTGCCGTACTGGTCGCACAGCCGGTCGTACGCTTCGGCGATCTCCGCCCAGAGGTCGTCGGGGATTCCGGCGTTGCGGATGAGCTCGCGGACCCTGCTCCCCCGGGACGCGAGGTCGGCGACGTCGTTCTTGTCGACACCGTCCAGGGCCCTCTCCATCTCTTCACGGACCCCGGTCTCGGAGATCATGTGCCAGTAGCCTTCCGCCGTTACCGCGAACCCGTTCGGGACGTTGACGCCCTCCTCGCCGAGCTCCCGGTACATCTCGCCCAGGGAAGCGTTCTTGCCGCCTACCGACGGAACATCGTCGATCCCGATGTCCTTGAACCATCGGATGTATCGAGGATGCTTCTCTGCTACGCTTCCCATCGCCTCCTGCATGATAGGGCACCATCCAAGCTCATGCTCTGACCTGGGCCTCCACCCGGGTGGCCCTCTTGGGAAGCCCCTTCCGGGCCAGGAAGGCCGCCGTGTCCACCATCCTGCAGGCGAACCCATACTCGTTGTCGTACCATGCCAGCACCTTCACGGTCCGGCCGTTCAACACCTTGGTGGACTCCGCATCGATGATGGAGGAGTGGGGATCGCCCACGATGTCGACCGAGACCAGGGGATCGTCGCTGACGGCGAGGATGTCCTTCATGCTCCCCTCGGCAGCCTTCCTCAAGGCAGAGTTGACCGCCTCCTCGGTCACGTCCTGATTCAGGTCGGCCGTGATGTCCGTCAGGGCGCCATCGGGTATCGGCGCCCGCACGGCGATCGCGTGCATCCTGCCCTCCAGCTCCGGGATGGCCTTCAGCGTGGCCTTGGAGGCGCCGGTGGAGGTCGGTACCAGGGACATCGCGGCCGCCCTTCCCCTTCGCACCTTCCTGGCCGGTGAATCGACCAGTTTCTGACTGGCGGTATAGGCGTGGATGGTGGTCGCCATGAGATGGTCGATCCCGAAGGAGTCGTTCAAGACCTTGGCGACAGGCGCGAGGGAGTTGGTGGTGCACGATGCGATCGATATCACCTCATGCTTCGAAGCGTCGTACATGTCCTCGTTCACGCCCAGCACCAGCGTGAGGTCGGCATTGTCCGACGGCGCACTTATGACGACCTTGGAGGCGCCCGCCTTGATGTGCCCGGCCGCCTTGGCACGGTCGCGGAAGGCTCCGGTGCATTCGAGCACGATGTCCACACCAAGCTTTCCCCACGGTATGCTGGCGGGATCGCTCTCCTTGAACATCTGGATACTGGTGTTCCCAAGACGGATGAAATCGTCCCCATGCTCCACCTCGAAGGGCGCTCTCCCATGCACGGAGTCGTACTTGGTCAGGTATGCGATGGTCTCGGCAGGATAGAGGTCGTTGGCCGCGACCAGCTCAATGCCCTCTGGAGGGTTGGTGACGAAGCGCCGGGCGATCATCCTTCCGATGCGCCCCATTCCATTAATCGCCATTCTGGCCATCTCATCATCTCCTTTGTCCGCTCCTTGGAAGGTCTTCATTAAAGAGGTTTACCGCCAGGGACGTGGAGACATCATCCTTCGGACGCCGCGAGAGGGCGGCTCACCCGGACCGGGGCCTGGATGCGGTGACATATTCGACCGGGACCCTCCCCTTGATGCTCCCTGAACGGAACGACCGGATGATGTCTATGGAATGCTCGAGCATCCGTTCGACCGCCTCGCCGGTGAAGAACCCGATATGAGGTGTCATTATCACTCGGTCCGATCCGATCAGGGGACTGCTCCCGGGATCGGACTCGTCGGCGATGACGTCGACGCCTGCCGCCCTCAGGTGGCCGCTGTCCAGCGCATCCTTCAACGCCTCCTCGTCCACGATGGGGCCCCTTGCCGTGTTTACCAATATGCTCCCCTTCCTCATCCTCTTCAGCGCTTCCCTGCCCATGAGGCCCTTCGTATCGTCCGTGAGCGGCAGATGGATGGTGATGATATCGCTGTCCTCCAGGACCTCCTCGAGCGAGCGGTACGAGAAGGCGTGCTCTCGAGCCAGGGCCTCGTTCGGGTACATGTCGTACGCGATCACGTTCATCCCGAAACCGCGTGCGATGCGTATGACCTCCGAGCCTATCCTACCGGTACCCAGGACGCCCAGCACCTTGTCGCGCAGCTCTATGCCTCGGAACGGGTGGAAGTCGAACCGCTCATCCTCCTTCACGGAGCGGTCCGCATCCACCAGGTCCCTGGCGCATGCCAGCATCAGGCAGAACGTGTGCTCCGCCACCACGTGCGGCCCGTATTCGGCCACATGGGTGACCTCTATCCCCTTGTCAATGGCGTGTCCGACATCGATATGGTCGAAGCCCACGCTTCTGGTGTTGATCATCCTTAGACCGGGGAGCGAATCGATGACCTCGCCGTCGACCCGCGTCCGTATGAAGACCGAAAGGACCGTTGCGCCCTCGGCCTCATGCACCAGTTCATCCCTGTCAAGGGGGTCGTCGAACATCACCAGCTCGTCGTCCGGGAACGCATCCCTCAGCCGGTCCTTCGCTCCCATGACCTCGGTGAAGACCATCTTCATCCTATCCCTCCGCCCCTGGGCCTGGCCGGGGCTGATGGTTCCTTCGAGGGCGACGTTAATAATGCTTGCCACCGTGAACGGTCTATCGCCTCAGGTCGAACTCCAGGGTGTCGCCTGCCCTGAACTCGCGTATATCGTCACGGTAACCGACCTTGATGGGCTCTATCTCCTGCGGTTGGCTGGTCAGACGTAGCCGCTCGTGGTCGATGTCCACGTTGATCCAGTGATGGCGGTAGTCGATGTCGAAGCGCAGCCGTTTCAGCTCGGCCGGCAGCCTGGGGTTGAAACGTATCACGTCGCCCCTCGTCTCCAGGCCGGAGTAGCATCTTTGCACGATATCGACCGTGCCGGCCATCGCTCCCAGGTGGATGCCCTCGTGCGTCGTGCCGCCCTGGATGTCCGATATGTCGCTTCTCAGCGCCTCGCGGAACAGGCCCCATGACGCATCCCTGTTTATGCGGGACAGCACCCATGCATGGACCACGCGGCTAAGGGTGGACCCGTGAGAGGTCCGTCTCATGTAATAGTCCACGGTCTTCCTTATCGTATCCTCGTCAAGCCGGTAGCCTGCCCGCTCGAAGATCTCGCTCAGCTCATCGGTCGAGAACAGGTAGAAGAGCATCAGGACGTCGGCCTGCTTCGACACCTTGTAATTGTCAGGGCTGTCGCCCTCTGCCTTCAGTATGCGATCCAGCCGATGGATGTCCCCGTACCTCTCACGGTACGCCTCCCAGTCAAGCTCCATCAGGTCGTCGAATCCGTCGAACTGGCTTATGATCCCGTCCCCGTGGAACGGGATGTACATCCGGCGGCTTATCTCATCCCATCGTGCAAGCTCCTCGTCGGTCAGCTGGAGGTCGGCCCATATGTCCCTGCGATGCGCTATCGGCAGCATCCTCACGGCATCGAGCGTTCTGGCCAGCGCCCAGGCCGCCATGACGTTCGTGTAGGCGTTGTTGTCGATGCCTGGAACATCGGAGCCGGGATAGCGCTCATGGAACTCGTCGGGGCCCATGACCTTCAGTATCTCATATCGTTCCAGCGCCGGGTTGTACTCGACCTTGCTGGCCCAGAAGCGTGCTATGTTCACCAGCATCTCCGCGCCATATATGGCCATGAAGTCCTTGTCGCCCGAGACCTGGTAGTAGTTCCACACGTTGTATGCGATGGCCAGGCCGATGTGGCGCTCCAGATGGGAATGGTCGGGGATCCATTCCCCCGAGACCGGGTTGAGGTGCAGCTTCTGCGCCTCCTCCCTCCCGTTGCTGCCGCTCTGCCAGGGAAACATCGCTCCCCGGTAACCGGCCTGATGCGCCGCCCATCTCGCCTCTGGAAGGCGGCGGAACCGGTACAGCAGCAAGGAACGGGTGACATCAGGGATGCGAAGGTTGAGGAACGGGAAGATGAAGATGTCGTCCCACATGATGAGCCCACGGTAAGCCTCCCCATGCAGGCCCCGGGGCGGCACTCCGGTGTCCAGGTCGATCGTGTTCATGGATACCGTCTGCAGCAGGTGGTAGATGTGCAGGTTGAGTATCTTGGCGATCATTCGCTGGTCCGTCTCCACGTGGATCCCGCATCGCTCCCATAGGGCGCCCCAGATGTCCTTGTGCTCCTTCAACAGGTAGTTGGTGTCCGGCACGCGCTCCACGTTCTTCACCGCTTCCAGCAGCGGCTCCGATATGGCCCGGTCCTTCGACGTGAAGATGGCGCATATCTTCTCGACGCGTATCGGCAGGCCTTCCTTGACCGGTACCTTCACGACCTGCCCGACGCGGCCTTCATCCTGAAAGTTCCTGCGCTCGACGTCCAGCACCTCTCCGTCCGCCATCACCCTGGTCCTGGCGGCCTCGGCGATGCTCACCCGCGACTGGCTGGTCTCCGCCTGCATCCATATGATGTCCCCCCCGGACACGCCGCACTCCAGACCGGTCAGGTGCTTGTTGTTCAGCTGTCGATATCGTTTCACCAGGGAGTTGTCCACGTCGCCGTCGATTGCCGATATGATCTCTAGACTGCCCGACCAGTTCTCCGGCGTGATGGTGGTCACGAACGCGCCGAAGTGCTGATGCTCCATGCTGACGAAGCGCTTCTGGTGAACGCAGGTCCTCCGTCCACGACCGTCGACGAACCTCACGCTCCGGCTCAGGACGGCGTTCCTCAGGTCCAGTTCCTGACTGTAGTTCACGATGCAGGCCGCGTCGATGTCGAACCATTCTCCTCCCTCGGCGCGGAACGTCAGGTACTGCCAGTTCGGGATGTTGACGATGCTCTCGTTCACTATGGTAAGGCCGGCTATCTCGCTCTCCAGCCGATTGTATACGCCCGCGACGTAGTTCCCCGGATAGTGGTGCTCGTCCTCATCCTTCTCAGGCGCCGAGGCCCTGGTGGCGAAGTAGCCGTTGCTTATGGTGCACAGCGCCTCTCGCAATGGCTCATCGTCCGGGTCGTATCCCTCGTACCGCAGCACCCAGTCTCCCCTTGCCGTCCATCTCTCGAACAGACCCGTCAGGCGCTCGAGGAACAAGGCGACCTCGTTGACGTCCCTTAGCGAGTACTTGGCCGCCGACTCGCGGGGGCGGTCGCTCACCACGACCGTAACGCCCGTGTCCGCCAGGACGCGGAAGGCGTCCTCGTCGGTCACATCGTCACCTATGAACAACGGAACGGTCCTGGCCCCGTCGGCCTTCATGAGGTCGAGAAGGAACTCGACCATCCTTCCCTTGTTCCAATCTATGTTCGGCAGCAGTTCGAAGACCTTCTTCCCGCCTGCCTTCCTGAGATCGGGGAACTCCTTCCAGACCTCGTCGAACACCCTTTCCAGCCGGGGAACGTCTTCCTCCTCTACCTGCCGATAATGCACGGTCACGGCGAACTTCTTCCGCTCCACCCATGCGCCGGGTATCTGTTCGGCCACGGCCAGCAGCGCCTCCTCCGCTTTCGCCAAGGAAGGTAGGAAAGGCTCGCCCTTGCCCCCCTCATGGTATGACCCTTCCGGCCCCAGGACCTCGAAGCCATGACTTCCGACGTAGGTCAGTTCCTCCAACCCCACCATCTTCCTGACATTGTCAAGGTCCCTGCCGCTGACGATGGAGACCAGGCAATGCTTGCTCAGCTCGGACAGGATGTGCCGCATTCGATCGGACATCGTCGCCATCCATGGTTTTTCGACTATCGGGGTCAACGTCCCGTCGTAATCAAGGAAGATCGCTGGCTCTCCTCCTGTCAAGGAACGGAATATCCTCTCGGAGCAGGACAGGGCCGAAGGAAGCCACCGCTCGGCCCTCCTCTCGCCCTCCACCACCAGTTCGGACAGGTCTCGGACCACTATGTCGGCACCATGGGCCTTGAGCTCTGCCGCCTGTTCCCCACGGTCCGCTCCGATGACCGTGGCGAAGCCTCCCGCGCTGCCTGCCTCCACCCCGGCCAGGGCGTCCTCGATCACCACCGCCCGGTCGGGCGAGACGCCCAGCCGTCTGGCCGCTTCCAGTATGATGTCCGGCGAAGGCTTCCCCCTGAGATCCAGTTCTTGTGCATCGTTGCCGTCGACCACCACTTCGAAGAGGTCGGCCAACCCAGAGCTCTCCAGGACCTTCTCCGCATTCTTGCTTGCGGTGAACAGGGCGAACCGGTAGCCGCGCGAGAGCATGTCCCGTATGAAGCTGACCGTCGTATCGTAGGGCTCCGCCCCGTACCGTTCAAGGTGTTCGACGAAGTAGTGGTTCTTCCTGTTGCCGACCCCATGGACCGTATGCTCTTCCGGCCCGTCGGAAGGATCTCCGTAAGGAAGGGATATGCCGCGCGACGCCAGGAACGATGCGGCCCCCTCATATCGCGGCTTCCCGTCGACATAACGGAGATAGTCGGAGCGTTCATCGAACGGTGTGAAGTTCTCGCCCGAGCGGGAGCGCTCCCGGAGCAGTTCGTCGAACGCGCGTTTCCACGCCGCGGCATGAACGCGCGAGGTGTTCGTGACGACCCCATCCATGTCCAATATGAACGCATCGATGCCGTTCAGGTCCAATCTGGGCC
>Ga0208564_1001092_pt1 | contig 23110 bp, 22 predicted proteins | sample AD_UKC073_MetaG_FD_184439 | JGI IMG/M metagenome (GOLD analysis project Ga0208564, IMG submission 184439) | Active sludge microbial communities of municipal wastewater-treating anaerobic digesters from USA - AD_UKC073_MetaG (SPAdes) (version 2) | ecosystem: Engineered > Bioreactor > Anaerobic >... | reverse complement strand
CTCACACGCTCAACGGTGCCGATGGCAAAGGTCCTACGCCCCTCGCGTTAGGCTCTACCCACCCGAGAAAAACCCTGCCAGGAAGGTCAGTATGCCGTCGACCTGTGTCGTGACTGGCGGCGCCGGCTTCATCGGGTGCGCGATCTCCCGCGGCCTCGCCGACCGCTTCGACGAGGTCATCGCACTGGACAATTTGCACCCTCAAGTGCATCCGCAGCGCCAGCGGCCAGCGGCGCTCGACCCCCGGGTCGAGCTTGTCGTCGGCGATGTCACCGACGCGGCGGCCTGGGACGCCCTGCTGGACCGGCACACCCCGCAGGTCATCATCCATCTCGCAGCTGAGACCGGCACCGGACAGTCGCTCACCGAAGCCAGTCGCCACGGTCTGGTCAACGTGGTCGGCACCACCCAGATGCTTGACGCGCTCGTGCGTCACGAGCAACGACCGCAGCGGATCCTGCTTGCGTCGAGTCGCGCCGTCTATGGAGAAGGCGCGTGGACGGACCCTGCTGGGGCCGTGCACTACCCCGGGCAACGCTCACGCGCCATGCTCGGCGCGGCGCAGTGGGACTTCGCCGGGCTCACTCCCGCGCCCCACGACGCTCGGACGGTCCACCCCGCACCGACCAGCGTGTATGCCGCGACGAAGCTCGCGCAGGAACACCTGGTCTCCGCGTGGTGCCTGGCCATGGGGGTGCGGCCGGTGCTCTATCGGCTGCAGAACGTCTACGGCCCGGGTCAGTCGCCGACCAACTCCTACACCGGCATCGTCACCCTCTTCGCCCGGGTGGCTCGGTCGGGCGCGGCCATCCCGGTCTATGAGGACGGGCTCATGCTGCGGGATTTCGTCTATATCGACGACGTCGCCGCGGCGCTGCTGGCCGGGCTCGACGTGGCGCCATCGCGACCGGACCCGCCCTATGACATCGGGTCGGGATCTCCCGTAACGGTGCTGGCGTTGGCACAGACCCTCGCAGCCCGAGTCGACGCGCCGGCCCCTCGGGTGACCGGAGAGTTCCGGGACGGCGACGTCCGGCACGCCAGCGCCACGATCGAGCCCGCGCAACTGGCGCTGGCCTGGAGACCGCAGGTGAGGTTGGCCGACGGCCTGGCGCGGCTGGTCGAGTGGCTGCCTGAGTAGATCCGCGCGGGGTCCGGATTGGTGTGCGCGAAGCAGCGGCTCACTGCCCAGACCTGTGGACATCCCTCCGGGTCGATCACGACGGGTCACCTACACTCGCGGCATGCGCCGCACTCCCGCCAGTCGCAGCCGTGACGTTGGTGACCTCGCCGCACTCGCGGTAGCTGCGCAGGCTCGGGCCATCGCACGCGAGGTCGGCACGCTCGACCCGATCCTCGGCGATGACCGCGCCCAGCGGGCCGCGGACGGGTTCGCCGAGCAGGCGGTCGCCTCCTTGAGCCGGCTGGCGATCCTCGCTGAGGGACGTCCATGACGGCTCTGGGCGGCGACCCCGCCTCCTGCTCTCACCTGGGCGGGACGCTGCTGCGTGGGGCTGCGGGACTTGCCAGGACGGCATACCCGTTGGACTCCAACAGCGCGACCGGACGGATGGCTGCCGCCGTCACCGGTGAACTCGACCGCGCCGGACGCGCGCTGCAGGTCTACGCCCAAGACCTCGCCGAGGCGCTGGCCAGCCACGAGCGACTCAGGGTCCGCGCCGCTGCCGCCGGGCTGGAGGTGCAGGGCTGGCGGGTCATCGAGCCCTATGGTGTCGTCACCGTGCCGACGATCCAGGCTCGCCGCGAGGCGGCACCCGACCTGCAGGCTGCCCTGGATCGCAGCAACGCTCGCCTCGGTCGGGCGCGGGCAGCCGTCACTCGCGAATTGCAGCTGGCCGAGCATGCGCTGGCCAGGACCGCCGGTCTCCCGTCAGCGAGGGCATCGGGACCCACGCCTGGAGGCCAGTAGCCTTCGGGCATGCAGATCTCGGAGTCCTTCACCTATCCCGCACCCGTCGACACCGTCTTCGCGATGATGACCGACGAGGAGTTCCAGTCCCGTAAGTGCGAAGCGACGCACGCCATCACGCACTCGGAGTCGGTGACGGTGACCTCGACCGAGGCGACCGTGGTGACCACTCGAGAGCTGCCGACCAGTGGTTTCCCGGACTTCGTCCGTAGCTTCGTCGGCCAGACCATCCAGGTCGTCGAGACGATCAACTACCACCCCGCCGAGTCCGACGGGTCCCGCATCGGCGACCTGCACATCACCATGGGCACCGCTCCCATTGGCCTGGTCGGCACCATCCACCTCGACCCGATCGCCGAGGGCACTCAGGTCACCGTCGACGGTGAACTCAAGGCCCGGGTGCCCTTCATCGGCGGCAAGGTCGAGGAGGCCGCCGCACCGTCAGCGCTGGCTGGCATCCGCAAGGAGCACAAGGTCGGCTTGGCCTGGCTCGCCGAACAGCACTAGAGCGGAGGTCGGCTCGCCACTCGGTCGGGCCAAAGGCACCAGACACCGGTAGGCCGTGCGCTCGGGTGAGCGCACGGCATACCTGTTTCTGTCCTTCTGGCTGCCAGGAAGGGGTCAGCCCATCGACGGGTAGCGGTAGTCCGTCGGCGGCACGAAGGTCTCCTTGATCGAGCGCACCGAGGTCCAGCGCATGAGGTTCTGGGCCGCGCCGGCCTTGTCGTTGGTCCCCGAGGCCCGACCGCCGCCGAACGGTTGCTGCCCGACGACGGCGCCAGTGGGCTTGTCGTTGATGTAGAAGTTGCCCGCGGCATACCGCAGCACACGCATCGCGTGGGCGATGGCGACCCGGTCCTGGGCGATGATCGAACCGGTCAAGGCATAGGGCGCGAAGGACTCCATCTGGGTGAGCATGGCGTCGTAGTCGGCGTCGTCGTAGACGTGCACCGAGAGGATCGGGCCGAAGTACTCCACCCGCAGGCACTCGTCGGTGGGGTCGTCGACCTTGAGGATCGTCGGGCGCACGAAATAGCCCTCGGAGTCGTCATAGGTGCCGCCGGCGACGACCTCGATGCCGGGGGCCGCGTGCGCCCGGTCGATCGCGGCCTTGTGGTCGGCGAAGGCGCCGGCGTCGATGACCGCGCCCATGAAATTGCCCCAGTCGGTGACATCGCCCTGGGTGAGCGAGTTGGCCTCGTCGCACAACTGCTGGCCCATCCTCTTCCACAGCGAGGCGGGGATGTAGGCGCGCGAGGCGGCCGAGCACTTCTGCCCCTGGAACTCGAAGGCACCCCGGATCAACGCAGTGCGCAAGACGTCGGGATCGGCCGACGGGTGCGCGACGACGAAGTCCTTGCCGCCCGTTTCGCCGACCAAGCGGGGATAGGTGCGATAGGTGCCGATGTTCTTGCCCACCGTCTCCCACATCGAGTGGAAGACCGACGTCGACCCGGTGAAGTGCAGGCCGGCAAAGTCGGGCGAGGACAGCACCGCGTTGGAGAGGGTGGCACCGTCGCTGGTCACCAGGTTGATGACGCCCGGGGGCAGGCCGGCGGCTTCCAGAATGGCCATCGTGTAGTGCGCGGCCAGCTGCTGGGTGCGGGCCGGCTTCCAGACCACGGTGTTGCCCATGAGCGCGGGCGCGGTCGGCAGGTTGCCGCCGATGGCCGTGAAGTTGAACGGCGTGATGGCGTAGACGAAGCCCTCGAGCGAACGGTAGTCCGACCGATTCCACACGCCGCGGGAGTTGAGCGGCGGCTGCTCGGCGAGCAACTGCTGGGCGAAGTGGACGTTGATCCGCCAGAAGTCGATCAGCTCGCACGCTGAGTCGATCTCGGCCTGCGGCGCCGTCTTGCTCTGCCCGAGCATCGTGGCGGCATTGAGCGTGGCTCGCCACGGACCAGCCAGCAGGTCGGCGGCCTTGAGCAGGATGCTGGCGCGGTCCTCGAAGGTCAGGTCGCGCCACATCGGGGCTGCGGCCATCGCGGCGTCGACGGCCGACTGCGCCTGGTCGGCGCTCACCAGCTTCATCCGCCCGAGCACCTTGGCGTGGGCGTGCGGCTGGACGACGCTCGCCTCGCGGCCGTCACCCATGACCTTGCGGCCGCCGATCGTGCTGGGCAGGTCGATGCACTCGGACCCGATGCGGTCGAGTTCGCGCTGCAGGGTGGCCCGTTCGGGGCTACCGGGTGCGTATCCGAGGACCGGTTCGTTGACCGGCGCCGGCACGCGGGATTGGGCATCCATCGAGGGATCCTCCTCGTCGAGGGCTGATAGGGCCCATCGTGTCACCTTCCGGTGCCCCGCTCACCTCCCTCGCGTGCCACTCGCGCGTTGCTCGCGAGTCGCTCGCGAGTTCCACGCGGGCTTCCTCGCATCGGGCCGGTATGCCGTGCCACGCTTGCCCCTGTGAGTGACACTTCCGCGCGCCCCCAGGTGGCCGTGTTCGGCACCGGGAGTTGGGGCACGGCATACACCTCGGTCCTGGCCGCTGCGGGGTGCACGGTGCGGATGTGGGGGAAGTTCCCCGACGAGGTGGACGACATCCAGCGGACCCACACCAGCGCCCGCTATCTGCCCGATCTCGTTCTGCCAGAGAGTGTTTCGGCGACGACCGATCCCGGTGAGGCGCTTGACGGCGCGCGGATCGCGGTCCTCGCAGTGCCCGCGCAGACGCTGCGCGCCAACCTCGCCGAATGGGGTCACCTGCTGCCTGACGACGTCATTGTCGTGTCGCTCATGAAGGGCCTAGAGAAGACCACCTCCCTGCGGATGAGCCAGGTCATCGACCAGGCTTGCCATGTGCCCCTTGAGCAGATCGCCGTCGTGTCGGGGCCGAATATCGCCCGGGAGATCGCCGCGCGCGAGCCCGCCGCCACGACCGTCGCGTCCAAGCACCTGCCCACCGCGCACGCTGTGGCGGACGCCTGCCACACGGCATACTTCCGGCCCTATGTTCACGACGACGTCGTCGGCGCTGAGCTGGGCGGCTGCGTGAAGAACGTCATCGCCTTGGCCTCCGGGATGACCGAGGGGTTGGGGATGGGCCACTCGGTGACCGCCGCGGTCATCACGCGGGGCCTGAGCGAGATGCGGGCGCTCGGCGAGGCGATGGGGGCGCACCCGGCGACCTTCGCGGGCTTGGCGGGGGTCGGCGACCTGGTCGTCACCTGCCTGTCGCCGCACTCGCGCAACTCCACCTTCGGGCGCAACCTCGGCAAGGGGCTGACCGTCGATGAGGTCGTCGCGGTGACTCATCAGACCGCCGAGGGCGTCTCGTCGTGCGCGGCGATGCTCGCGCTCGCGCAGGCCCACGGTGTCTGGATGCCCATCGTCGCCAATGTCACGGCGGTCGTTCACGAGGGGCGCACGGCCACGGAGTTCGGCCAGGTCATCCGCGACCTGCTGACGGCGGGCGAGTGACCCGCGTGCATCGTCCGGCGCGTGACTTTCCCTACTTCGACGCGCCGCCCATCGGACTGGCGCATCGCGGCGGGGCGCTGCACCCAGACAACGTCGGGCGTGAGAACACCCTGGAGGCGTTCGTCACCGCCGTCGGCCTGGGCTTTCGCTATCTCGAGACCGACGTGCACGCCACGCGCGACGGGGTGGTGGTCGCCTTCCACGACGCATCGCTGGACCGGGTCACCGACGGCACGGGCGCGATTGCCGACCTCACCTGGGAGGAGGTCTCGCGGGTGCGGATCGACGGCCGGTATGCCGTGCCGCGCCTGGACGACTGCCTGGCGACCTTTCCCGAGACCCGGTTCAACATCGACATCAAGGCACCCGGTGCGGTGGCGCCGTTGTGGCGTCTCATCCAGGACTTCGGCGCGGCCGACCGGGTCTGCGTGGGGTCCTTCTCCATGCAGCGGTTGCGCGACTTCCGGGCGCTGGCCGGGGGTCGAGTGGCGACGGCAGCCGGTCCGTCGGAGGTGGCGGCGTTGCGGTTTCGGCCGAGCCGGGTGCCCCCTGGGCGAGATATCGGCCAGGTGCTGCAGGTGCCCGAGACGATCACCTGGCCGGTCCGGCATACCGGATCTCACGGCGCCGGGCGCACGGTGACGCGCCTGGTGACCCCGCGGCTGCTGGAGCGGGCTCACGCACGCGGCATGCAGGTGCACGTGTGGACCGTCGATGACCCTCATCCGATGGACCGGTTGCTCGACCTCGGGGTCGACGGCCTGGTCAGCGATCGGATCGACGTGCTGGCCGAGGTGTTGGCTCAACGCGGGGCCTGGCCGCCCGGCTCCTGAGCGGATGCGCCGCCGGTCGGCCCGGCAGGTAATCTCACGGGGTGACCGAGCCTTCCCGACTGCCTGCGGCGACGCCGCGCACGGGACCGATGTCACCGGCATACCGGGTCGTCACGGTCGCGCTCGTGCTGCTCACGACGATGATCGCCTTCGAGGCGATGGCGGTCTCGACGGCGATGCCGCGGGCCGCTGCGGAACTCGATGCCATCGGTGGCTATGGGTTGGCCTTCTCGTCGATGATGACCGCGATGCTGCTGGGGATTGTCGCAGCGGGGATCTGGGCGGACCGTGCCGGTCCCCTGCCAGCTCTGTATGCCGGCCAGACCCTCTTCGCGATCGGCACCCTGGGCTGCGCGCTCGCGCCGTCGTGGGGCGTGCTCATCGGTGGTCGGGTGGTCACCGGCGTCGGGGCGGGGCTGGTCATCGTGTCGGAGTTCGTCGCGATCGGCCGGGTTTTCCCTGCGCCGTTGCGCCCGCAGGTCTTTACCTGGCTCTCAGCAGCGTGGGTCATCCCGTCGGTCGTCGGAGCACCGGTGTCCGGGTGGCTGACGACGGTCGCCTCCTGGCGCTGGGTGTTCGGGATTGTCGTCGTGCCCGCCGTAGTAGCCGGCGCCTTGGTGTTCTTGCGACGGGCTGACATCGGTGTTCCGCCTCCGGCTGACGAGACCGCCGACGAACTCGACGTCGCCGATCACCGCCGCACCGCGCGCCTGGGGTCAGTGGTCGCCCTGTCTGCGGGGCTGGTGCAATTGGCCATCCACGAGCGGCAAGCCGGCTCCGAGGCTGCCGGCGCATTGTCCTCGCTGGGGGTCGTGGCTGCGCTCGCGATCGTCGGCGTCATCGGATTGCTCTGGGCCACACCGCGATTGCTGCCCGCGGGCACTTTGGTTGCGCGCCGCGGGCTCCCGTCGGTCATCGCCTCCCGCGCTCTGTTCAACGGGTCGTTCATGGCGACCGTGACCTTCCTGCCGCTCATGCTCGTGCAGCGGTGGAACCTCGGCCTGACCATGGCCGGCGCTGTGCTCGCGACGGGGTCCGTGGGGTGGAGCCTCGGGTCGTGGCTGCAGGGTCGGGTGCGCTCTGGTGGGTTGGCGCGACGGGTCCACCTGGTCTGGGGTGGTGCCGCGGTGTTGACCGTCGGCACGCTGGCGGTCATCGCAGCCGTGCTCACCCAGGCCTCTCCCTGGGTCTTCGCCGGCTGTATCGCGGTGTGTGGGCTGGCCATGGGCGCAGGTTCCACGACCCTGTCGGTGCTGGTTCTCGACCTCACCTCAGCGCAGGAGCACGGGCGCGCGTCGGCCGCGCTGCAGCTGTCGGACGTGCTCGGCTCGGTCGTGGGGATCGGCGCGGCCACGGCGATCTTCGCCGGCGGTGACCACGGCGGCCGGGCGGTCTACCTCGCGATCTACACGCTGCTGGCGGCGATCGCGGCCCTCGCGGTGGTCACCGGATTGCGCTGTATGCCGTCCCACTCACCTGCCGCTGCCGCCGCTGCCGCCGCCAACCGGACGCCCTGAGCTGTCCAGCGCTCGGTTGTGCGACCGTGACGCCATGGCACGCACCGTCTCCGAGCACCCGGGCGATCACCACCACCGCTACACCCATGGCCATGACGCTGCCACCATCGCATCCCACTCCGCGCGCACGGCAGTCGACAGCGCGGCATACCTCGTGCCCGTCCTCACGGCTGGGATGAGCCTGCTAGACGTCGGGTGCGGACCCGGGAGCGTGACCCTGGACCTCGCTCGGCTGGTCTCCCCCGGCCAGGTCGTGGGCTGTGACAGCGCTCCCGAAGCGCTTGACGCCGCGCGAGACGCTGCGGCTGCCAGCGAGGACACCCTGACCCGATTCGTGGTCGGCGACGCGCTGGACCTGCCCTTCGCCGACAACAGCTTCGACGTCGTCCACGCCCACCAGGTACTGCATCACGTGAGCGACCCCGCCCAAGCGCTGCGTGAGATGGCCCGGGTGGCCCGTCCCGGCGGGTGGGTCGCGGCCCGGGAAGCCGACTACGGGGCGATGGTCTGGTACCCCGATGTCCCGGGCCTGCAGGAGTGGCGCGAGCTCTACCAGGTCGTGGCGCGCGCCAACGGTGCCGAGCCGGACGCTGGGCGGAGGATCCGCGCATGGGCAACGGCGGCCGGGCTGACGGACGCCACCGTCTCGACGTCGGTGTGGACGTATGCAGACGCGCCGCGGTGTCGCTGGTGGGGCGAGAGCCAGGCGCAGCGGTATGCCGGTGAAGGGTTCGCCGAACAGGCGATGGCGGCGGGAGCCAGCCAGGCCGACCTCGACCGGATCGCCGCCGCATGGCGAGCCTGGGGTAGCTCCCCGGAGGCGTGGTTCGCCCTCCTGCACGGCGAGTTGCTCGCGCGGGTCTAGGGGTTCGGCGGCGCCATCAGAGGCCGCTCTGGGCCATCCACCCGTGCGCCTGAACTGAGCTTGGGTGAGACTCGATAGCTCTTGCGCTCGAACATATGTCTTAGTACAATGGCCGCATGACGACCACTCACCTCGACCGACAGCCAGGCGGCGGTATGCCGTCCGGCCGGGTCCCGGGTGAGGAGCGGGTGAAGTCGGGGGTGGTGGGGCTTTCGACGGCGGTGGTGCATGCGATGTTTGACCGCATCCACGCCCGGCTGGCCGCTGCTTCGGATGGCGGGGTGGTGATCTCGTCGGCCGACATCCACGAGGCCGACCGGATTGTGCGGCGGGCCGAAGCGCTGCGGTTGGCGCTGGTCGCTCGGGCAGATCAGCAGCAGGTGCACCGCCGGTTCGGACATTCCTCGACCTCGGCGTGGGTCGCTGCGACGACCCGTAGTGGAGGTGCCGGCGCGCAACGTGACGTTGTCCTTGCGACCGCGTTGGCGGACGGGTTGGACCTCACGCGTGAGGCGTTCGAGGCCGGTGAGGTCTCGGTCTCGAATGTCGGGATCGTCGTGCGGACCATGGACAAGCTCCCCAAGACGCTGACGCCGGTGGAGCGGGAGAAGGTCCAGACCTCTCTGGTGCGCGATGCGAAGCATCTGAACCCGGGGAAGTTCGACCGGGCAGCGAAGGTCGCGTTGGCGGCCGCGGAGAAGACCGCCGCTGAAGTCGCCGATCACCTTGAGCACCAATTGTTGGATGAGGAACGCAGGGCGTATCGGTCCTCGACCGTGACCCTGCGTGACCTGGGCAACGGCACCACCGACCTGCGGGCCCTGCTGCCCACGACAGTGGCGGGGATCCTGCGCAAGGTGCTGCAGTCGATGACCGCACCCCGGCGTGACCACCTGCGCCACGCCGCGGAAGCAGCGTTGGTTGACGGGCAGACCCCGGCCGGGTGTTTCACCGACGGATCGGTCGCCGCTGACCTGCTCAGCGCCACGACCACGCACGAGCACCCGGCGTTCGGCGTTGGCGCCTCGACATCGACGGGCGTGAGCGGTCGCACGATGGAGGGCCGAAACGCGGACTGGGCCGACATCGACTGGGCCCACCGCCGCGGCCGAGCGTTGACCGAGTTGATCGAGCACTTGGACACCGAAAAGCTCACGGGGAAGGTCGCCTCCACCGTCATCGTCACGATGACCGCCGAACAAGTCATGGGCGCCGCGAAAGCCGCCGAGCTGCAAGCCACTGTGCATGATCTGACCGGGACCCTCCTGCAGATGAGTCCCTCCAGTGCAGCAGCCACCACCGACACCGGACACCTGCTCTCGGCCAGCGCCGCCAGGCGGATCGCCTGCCAAGCCGACCTCATCCCCGCCGTCCTCGGCGGACCCAGCCAGATCCTCGACCTCGGCAGACAGAACCGCTTCTTCAACGACCACCAACGCACCGCACTCGCCACCCTCTACGAGACCTGCGCCGCGGCAGACTGCGACCGACCGTACGCCTGGTCCGAGCTCCACCACGAAGATCCCTGGTCCAAGGGCGGGTTGAGCGACCTCGACAAAGCCCTACCTCTCTGCGGCTACCACCACCGCAAGATGCACGACCCCGGCTACCACCACCAGATCACCCGAGACGAACACGCACTAGGGGCTAAGACAATCCACTTCCAGCTTCGGACGTAGCCACAGAATGAGCGGCGAAGTCTGCCCAATCTGCGCAGAGAGCGCCGCGGCCGGGTGACGCCTGTATCCGAAGCCTGGGTTTGGCGATCAACGGCTAGGCGCGGGCGAAGACGTGGCCGCGTTCGAGGCGAATCCGAGCCCAGCGCCCGCAGCGATACACCTGGGCAGTCGCCTGAGGAATCTCGGCCCCACCGGCACAACCTTCCCCCGCACCAGCACCGCCACCGACCCCACGCGCGCCAGACACCCCGGAGGAGCGGCTCCCCCGGGGGAGCAGGCCGAGCACCGACGCGGCGAAAGCCGCACCGGTGGGCACGGACCATCCGACAGGATCCGCCGGATCTGACCGGTCGCCCGAGCCGGAGTCAGAGCCGTAGCCATCGCCGAGCACGACCGGCAGCGGAGCGTCCCAGATCCGGCGCCGCACGGCATCGACCGCCGCGGATCCCACTGCGTCGGGGACGGCCTGCGCCACGGACGCAATCCCCTCGGCAGCGCGAGCGGCCAAGACGGACTCCGAGATCGAGCCCACCCACTCCCACGGGCCGGTGAGCGGCAGTTGGCCGGCCCAGGGCGCGTGCACGGCAGCCGGGGGCACCGACAGCACGGTCGCGCCGGGCAGGTCACGAGCGAACCGGTCCGTCAAGGCGCCCGCGGACACCACGACGTCACAACCCTCAGTCACTGGCGCAACCAGGGCGAACCCGCGGTGACCCACCGCCGCGCCAGCCGCAAAGAGACCGGACCCGGGCAGCACCCCGGCCCACACCCCGAGCACCGCCCCCCGGGTGACCAGCCGAACTGCCGCGTCGGCATCGGCAGACCGGCCCCGGCGCACCAAGGTGACGAAGTCGGCATACCCCTGCGCGTCCGAGAACTCCAGCGTCACGGTCACAGCGAGCGCCTGCTGCGCAGCGGCGCCGGATCCCCCAGATGTGTCTGGAGCTGGGCGCGCTCCTCCCCCGACATCCGCCGCGGCACGCCACCGCGGAGGTTGAACAGCGCGAGCGTCGTCTCGGCCACGGCATACCGAGTGCTGCCGAACGACTGCGGGTCGCGGATGACGTAGCCGATGTCATAGCTGGCCCCGCCGATCCGGGTCACCCAGACGTCGACGGCAACTGGCTGCGGGCGATAGTTGAGCGGAGCCAGGTAGTCGATCTCGTGCCGCGCGACGACGATCCCGCGGTCCAGTTGCTCGAGCCCCTCGGGGAACCAATCAACGAGCATCGCCACGCGAGCGTCCTCGAGCAGCCGCACGAACTGCACGTTGTTGACATGCCCATAGGCGTCCATGTCCGACCAACGCAGCGGAACGAGGACCTCGGTGACCTGACTCATGCGGCCATTGTCCTACCCTCAGCAGCATGACCGATGCGCCGTTCGAGCCGGTGAGCGACCTGCTGGACCTCCTCGACCTGCGCGAGGTGGAGCCGGTCACGGTGACGGTTCACCCGGCGCAGGACGACCACCCAGCCGAGCTAGCGCCCACGGCTGCAAGGGTATTCGTCGGCTCGAGCCAGAAGCAGCGCTATCAGCGGATCTTCGGCGGACAACTTCTCGCCCAGGGGATCATCGCCGCCGCCCGCACGGTCACCCCGGCCGACCCAAATCCGGCCGGCGGCGGACGTCCCATCCACTCGCTGCACACGGCCTTCCTCGCCTCCGGATCGGACACCGCCGACGTCCACTACGTCGTCGAGCCGCTCGGCGACGGCCGATCCTTCTCCACCCGCCGCATCCTCGCCGTGCAGGACGGCCGCCTCCTGGCGACCCTCACCGCGAGCTTCCAAGAGGCCTCCCCCGGACTCGAACACCACGACCCGATGCCCACCGTCCCAGCGCCCGAGCGCCTCAAGGACGTCGCCGCGGCGCTGGACGGCATACCGGGCCCGTATGCCGTGGTGTGCATCCTCGAGGGTCCGATCGAGCTGCGTCACGTCGAAGGCAACCTGTATGCCGGCCCCGGCCCCGAGCAGACCCCCGACCAGAGCGTGTGGCTGCGCTCCCGGCGGCAGTTGCCCGACGACCCCACCATCCACGCGGCCTTCCTCGCCTACTCGACCGACTACTCGATCCTCGAACCGGTGCTCCGCGCCCACGGGGTGAGCTGGGCCGACCCGCGGCTGCGTCAGGCCAGCCTCGACCATGCGATCTGGTTCCACCGGCCGGCGCGCGCCGACGAGTGGGTGCTGCACGCCGGTCACAGCCCCTCCGCCTCGGGCGGGCGCGGCCTCGGCATCGGCAGCCTGTATGCCGTCGACGGGCGCCTCGTGGCGACCGTCGCCCAAGAGGGCATGCTGCGTCTCAAAGGCTGACCGGCCTGGACTACTTTGGGGTCATGACCACCCCTCGCACAGCCATTGTCACCGGAGCCGCTCGCGGGATCGGCGCCGCGACCGCGCTGCACCTGGCCGCCGCCGGGCACGCCGTGGGGATCCTCGATCTTGACGAATCAGCTTGCGAGACAACGATTTCTCACATCAAGGATGCTGGCGGGCAAGCGATCGGCGTCGGGGTCGATGTCGCCGATGCCGCTGCCGTCGAGGCCGCCGTCGCCCGGGTCGCTGCCGAGCTCGGCGCCCCGACGATCCTGGTCAACAATGCCGGCATCACCCGCGACAACCTGCTGCACAAGATGACCGAGGCCGACTGGGACCTGGTGATGAGCGTGCACCTGCGCGGCTCCTTCCTGATGACCCGGGCCTGCCAGACGCACATGGTCGCGGCGAAATTCGGCCGGATCATCAACCTGTCCTCCACCTCCGCGCAGGGCAACCGGGGTCAGACCAACTACTCGACGGCCAAGGCCGGACTGCAGGGCATGGCCAAGACGCTCGCGGTCGAACTCGGGCGGTTCGGCATTACCGCCAACGCGGTCGCCCCCGGCTTCATCCAGACCGAGATGGTCCGCCAGACCGCCGAACGGATGGGTATGCCGTTCGAGGAGTTCCTCGCCGCAGCGGCCGCCAAGAACCCCTCCGGCCGGGTCGGCCAGCCGGCGGACATCGCCGCTCTGGTGACCTTCCTGGCCAGCGATGCCGCCGGATTCATCAACGGCCAGGTCATCTACGTCGCCGGCGGACCCCGCGACTAACCCCGCCGACTGACACCCCCGACCGGAGGGTCACGGCATACGGCTAATGTCAGCAGGTGTGAGCCCGCTGAACCCGCCCTCCCGTGACTCGATCGCCGACCTGCTGGAGGTCCTGGACCTGCAGGAGCTCGGTCAGGCCAGGGTCCGTTACGAAGGAATGCCCGGCGACGACGAGACCGACCTCGGTGAGTTCTCCCCGGTGGTGTTCGTCGGCCGCAGCCAACGGATGCCGCATGGCCGGGTCTTCGGTGGCCAGGTGCTCGCCCAGTCGCTGGTCGCCGCGTCGCGCACCGTCGACGCCGTCGACGGCGTGACCCGCCCCATCCACTCGTTGCACGCCTATTTCGTGCGCGGCGGCGACGACAGCCACCCGATCAAATTCCTCGTCGAGAAGGTGCGCGACGGGCGATCCTTCTCCACCCGCCGGGTGCAGGCGGTGCAGTACGGCCGCACCATCCTGTCGATGGGCTGCTCATTCATGGAGCCGGCTGAGGGCATGGAGCACCACGACCCGATGCCGCCGGTCCCCTTCCCGGAGGATGTGCGGTCGCTGGACGAGTCGCTGCGCGAAAACACCGACCCGGCGGTGCGGTCCTTCTTCGCGCTGGAGCGCCCCATCGAGTTGCGCCATGTCGAGGGCAATATCTACACCAAGCCCGGCCGGAATCACATTGCCCGCCAGAACGTCTGGCTGCGCGCCCGGCACGAGCTGCCCGACGATCCGATCATCCACGCGGCGGTGCTCGCTTATGCCTCGGACTACTCGCTGCTGGAGCCGGTGTTGCGGCGACACGGGGTGCACTGGATGGACAGTCGGCTGCGTCCGGCGAGCCTCGACCATGCGATGTGGTTCCACCGTCCGGTGCGCGCCGACGACTGGATCCTCTACACGATGAGCAGCCCCTCCGCCCAGGGCGGTCGGGGTCTCGGGGTCGGGCGGATGTTCAGCCAGGACGGCACGCTCATGGTGACGCTCGCGCAAGAGGGCATGCTGCGGCTCAAAGACCCCGGTATGCCGCGCCCGCCGGCCGGCGAGTAACGACAGCGAGCAACTACAGCCCGACGCCCAGGGTGACGCCGCCGTCGACGACGAGAGTCTGACCGGTGATCCACGCCGCGTCGGCGCTGAGCAGGAACGACACTGCCCCGGCGACGTCGTCGGGCACACCAAGCCGCTTGAGCGGATAGGCCTGGGCGACCTGGGGCTCGCGGCCGGCATACAGGGCCTGGGCGAAGCGGGTCTTGACCACTGCGGGCGCCACCGCGTTGACCCGGACATCCGGGCCCAGTTGCAGGCCCAGCTCCATGGTGAGGTGGATGAGCGCGGCCTTCGACACGGCATACCAGCCCAGGGCCCCGCTGGCCCCGAGGCCGGCGATGGAAGCGATGTTGACGACTGCGCCCGGGTGCGCGGCGCTGCCGAGCCCCCGGTCGATCGCAGCCTTGACCCACGCCGCAGCCGCCACGACGTTGGTGTCGAGGATCTTGCGCGCTACCTCGGTCGGGGTGTCGAGCAACGGCCCGTATGCCGGGTTGATGCCGGTGTTGTTGACCAGGTAGTCCAGCCCACCGAACCGATCGTGGGCCAGCTCGATGGCGGCCGCCTGATGGGCCGGGTCGGCGGCATTACCGGCCAGCGCGACGGCATACTGCGCGCCACCCAACTGGGCCACGGCGTCGGCGAGCGGCTCCGGGGTGCGTGCCGTGACGACCACCCGGGCACCGTCGGCGATGAGGCGGGCTGCGATGGCCAGCCCGATCCCCCGGCTGGCGCCGGTGACGAGCGCGACCGCGCCCTCGTGCTTACGCACGAGCGGCGCGGCCGCGGATCCCGTTGTCGGAGAGTCGGTCACAGGCCCAGGTCGCGGCCGATGAGTTCCTTCATGATCTCGTTCGAGCCGGCCCAGATCTTGGTGACGCGGGCGTCCCGCCACGCGCGGGCGGCGCGGTATTCGTTCATGAAGCCGTAGCCACCGTGCAGCTGCACGCACTCGTCGAGAACTTCGCTTTGCACCTGAGCGCTCCACCACTTGGCCTTGGCGGCGTCGACCGGCGAAAGCTTGCGCTGCGAGTGAGCCAGCACGCAGTCGTCGATGTAGGCCTCGGCGACCTCGAGCTTGGTGATCATCTCGGCGAACTTGAACTTGTTGTGCTGGAAGGTGCCGATCGGCTGGCCGAATGCCTTGCGCTCCTTGGCATAGGCGAGGGTCTCGACGAAGATCTGTTTGGCGTGGGCGATGTTGGAGCAGGCCGCGCCGATGCGCTCCTGCGGGAGGCGCTGCATCATCGCGATGAAGCCCAGACCCTCGGCGCCGAGCCGGTTGGCGTCGGGCACCCGGACGTTCTCGAAGAACAGCTCGGCGGTGTCGGACTCGTCCTGGCCGACCTTGTCGAGTTTGCGGCCGTTGACGAAGCCCTCCATGCCCCGCTCGACCATGAACAGCGTGATCCCCTTGGGGCCCTTGCTGGCGTCCGTGCGGGCGGCGACGATGACCAGGTCGCACTGGTAGCCGTTGGTGATGAAGGTCTTGGAGCCATTGAGGATCCAGTCGCCCGAGCCGTCGTCGGCGCGGACGGCGGTGGTCTTGAGGGCGGCCAGGTCAGAGCCGCCCGAGGGCTCGGTCATCCCGATGGCGCAGATGAGCTCACCGGAGGCCATGCCGGGCAGCCAGCGGGCCTTCTGCTCTTGGGTGCCCAAGTCGACGATGTACGGCGGGCAGACGTCGGCGTGGATGCCGAAGCACGCAGCGGTCGCGGCGTTGAAGTGAGCCCACTCCTCGGCGAGCACGGCGTTGAAGCGGTAGTCCTCGGCGCCGGCGCCACCGAACTCCTCGGGGATATCCAGGCCGAAGAAGCCCTGCTTGCCGGCTTCGATCCAGATGTCGCGCGGGATGGACTTGAGGGAGATCATCTCCTCGACGCGGGGCTTGAGCGAGCGCTCGACGAACTCACGCGCGGCGGCGCGGAAGTCCTCGTGCTCCTCGGTGTAGAGAGTGCGCGGCATGTGGTCCTCCCGGGACAGCTTGCGGTAGCGAGTGCGACTCGTCCGGACGACCGGACGCGCGCCGAGACAGCGCACAGCGACGCTGACTAAGCGCTTGCTTAGTCTTGCATAGGTGCGGCATGCTGTCCACATGTCGGCGCCCGCGAGCACGCTCTGGCCGCACGTCAGCGAAACCGCAGGTCGCCTGCTCAACGCGGCCGCTGCAGCGTTCGCCGACAAGGGGTTTCACGCGACGACCACTCGTGACATCGCCGCCGGCGCGGGCCTGTCGCCCGCCGGCGTCTACGTGCACTTCTCCTCCAAAGAGGACGTCCTCTTCCAGCTGAGCCGGACCGGCCACGAAGAAGCGCTCGAGCTCATCCGGCACGCCGTCGCGAGCTCCCCTCTCCCCCATGAGCAACTCGCCGCTCTGGTCTCCGACTTCAGCGCCTGGCATGCCCAGAACTACGCGATCGCCCGCGTGGTCCAGCACGAATTCCCCCACCTGTCCCCCGAGCACCGCGTCGAGGTGCTGCTGATGCGCAAACAGATCGACGCCGCCGTGCGCGGAGTGCTGCGGGCCGGAGTCGCCTCCGGCGAATTCACCGTCGACAACCTCGGTGACACCTCCCTCGCACTGCTGTCGATCGTCGTCGACGTCGCCCGGTGGTACGCCCCCTCGGTCAAGCGCAGCCCGGCCCAGATCGGCGCGACCAACGCTGCACTCGCCTTGCGGTTGGTCGGCTACCGACCGATGCCCGCCGCCTAAGGCCCGGTATGCCGTTGGGTCCCGATCAGGGCGAGGGCCACTCCGCGCTCGTCGTGCCAGTCCCCGCGCTGGAAGCTTTCGTGCGAGCGCGGCACGAGCATTACGACCCGGCATACGTGTCGGCTGACCCGACCTTCGCGCATAGCCACATCACCCTGCTGGCCCCCTTCCTGGGACCGGCGGAGTTGCCGGTCCGAGACCGTGACATCGCCGAAATCCTCTCTGCGGCAACGCCGTTCGCGTTCAGACTGAATCGGGTGGCGACCTTTCCCAACGGCATCATCCACCTGGTTCCCGAGCCGGCGGAGGCGTTCGCCGCGCTGACCGAAGCGCTCGTGGCGACGTTCCCGGCATACCAGCCGTATGGGGGGCAGTTCGGGATGGTGACCCCCCACCTCACCCTCGACGCCGTCGGACCCGGCGTGAGTGAGGCGCTGGTCTGGGAGTGGGTCGCGCCGCTGCTGCCAGCAACCGGGTATGCCGGCCGCGCACACTTGTCGTGGTACCAAGCCGGCGCGTGCCGCACCCTGGCGAGCTGGGAGATCGGGTCAGGGCATGACAGCATCGGCGGATGACCAGCCGGACCTCAGCGCGCCCGACCGACCCTGACGCAACCCCTGCCTCCGGAGACGGCCACGTGGCCGACAGCCACGACCTCATCCGAGTCCACGGAGCGCGGGAGAACAACCTCAAGGACATCTCCGTCGAGCTACCGAAACGACGACTCACGGTCTTCACCGGTGTGTCGGGGTCGGGCAAGAGCTCGCTCGTCTTTGCGACCATCGCTGCCGAGTCGCGGCGGATGATCAACGAGACCTACAGCACCTTCATCCAGGGGTTCATGCCGACCCAGGCCCGCCCAGATGTCGATCTGCTCGACGGCCTGACGACGGCGATCATCGTGGGCCAGGAGCGCCTGGGCGCCAACCCGCGCTCGACCGTCGGCACCGTGACCGACGCCAATGCCATGCTGCGGATGCTGTTCAGCCGGCTGGGCCAGCCGCACATCGGCTCGCCGAATGCCTTCTCATTCAACGTGCCGACGGTGCGCGGCAGCGGTGCGGTGACGGTCGAGCGCGGCAACAAGACCCGTGCCACCAAGGCCACTTTCTTCCAGCTCGGTGGCATGTGCCCGCGTTGCGAGGGTCGGGGCGCCGTCAGCGATTTCGATCTCAGCGCCCTCTACGACGCCGACAAGTCGCTCAACGAGGGGGCGCTGACCATCCCCGGCTACACCATGGACGGGTGGTATGGCCGGATCTATCGCGGGTGCGGCTTCTTCGACCCGGACAAGCCGATCAAAAACTTCTCCAAGCGCGAGCTGCACGACCTGCTCTACAAGGAGCCGACCAAGATCAAAGTCGAGGGCATCAACCTCACCTACGAGGGGCTCATCCCCAAGGTCCAGAAATCGATGCTGTCCAAGGATGTCGAGGCGCTGCAGCCGCACATCCGCGCCTTCGTCGAGCGAGCCATCACCTTCCAGACCTGCCCCGAGTGCGGCGGCACTCGCCTGACGGTCGAGGCCCGCTCGTCGAAGATCAACGGCATCAACATCGCCGATGCCTGTGCCATGCAGATCAGCGACCTGGCTCAGTGGGTGCGCGGACTCGACGAGCCCACCGTCGCGCCGCTCACCACGGGTCTGCAGCACCTGCTCGACTCCTTCGTCGAGATCGGGCTCGGTTATCTGTCGCTGGAGCGGCCCTCGGGCACGCTGTCCGGTGGCGAGTCGCAACGCACCAAGATGATCCGCCACCTCGGCTCCTCGCTCACCGACATCACCTATGTCTTCGACGAGCCCTCGATCGGGTTGCACCCGCACGACATCCAGCGGATGAACGAGCTGCTGCTGCGGCTGCGCGACAAGGGCAATACCGTGCTCGTCGTCGAGCACAAACCCGAGGTCATCGCCATCGCCGACCATGTCGTCGACATCGGCCCGGGCGCCGGCACGGCCGGCGGGTCGATCGTCTTCGAGGGGGATGTGGCTGGGTTGCGGGCCAGCGACACCAGCACCGGACGGCACCTGGACGACCGCGCCAGCCTCAAGCCGGTATGCCGTCCGCGCACCGGCGCGCTGTCGGTCCGGGGGGCCTCGACGCACAACCTGCAAAACGTCGACGTGGACATCCCGCTGGGCGTGCTCGTCGTCGTCACCGGGGTTGCCGGGTCCGGGAAGAGCTCGCTCATCCACGGGTCGGTCGCCGACCAGGACGGGGTCGTCGTCGTCGACCAGGGCGCGATCAAAGGATCCCGGCGCAGCAATCCGGCGACCTACACCGGGCTGTTGGAGCCGATCCGCAAGGCGTTCGCCAAGGCCAACGGGGTCAAGCCGGCGCTCTTCAGCGCCAACTCTGAGGGCGCCTGCCCCACGTGCAATGGCAACGGCCTGATCTACACCGAGCTTGGGTTCATGGACACCGTGACGTCGGTCTGTGAGGACTGCGAAGGCAAACGGTTCCAGGCGGCGGTGCTGGAGTATCACTTGGGCGGCAAGGACATCAGCCAGGTCCTAGCCATGTCGGTGTCCGAGGCGGAGGAGTTCTTCGCCACTGGCGAGGCCCGCACCCCGGCTGCGCACACGATTCTCTCTCGGCTACGCGACGTCGGCCTGGGGTACCTCAGCCTCGGCCAGCCGCTCACCACCCTCTCCGGTGGTGAGCGACAGCGGCTCAAGCTGGCCACTCACCTCGGCGAGAAGGGCGGGGTCTACGTCCTGGACGAGCCGACCACCGGTCTGCACCTGGCCGATGTCGAGCAACTCCTCGCGCTGCTGGACCGCCTGGTCGACTCCGGCAAGTCAGTCATCGTCATCGAGCACCACCAAGCCGTCATGGCACACGCGGACTGGATCATCGACCTCGGCCCCGGCGCCGGACACGACGGTGGCCGGGTGGTGTTCGAGGGCACGCCGACCGAGCTCGTGGCCGCGAGGGCCACCCTCACGGGTGAGCACCTCGCGGCATACGTGGGGGTCAGTCGCGGGTGAGCTTGCGGTAGGTGACCCGGTGCGGCCGGGCGGCCTCCGGGCCGAGCCGGTCGATCTTGTTCTTCTCGTAGGCCTCGTAGTTGCCCTCGAACCAGTACCACTTGGCCGGGTCGGACTCGTCACCCTCATAGGCGAGGATGTGCGTGGCGACCCGGTCAAGGAACCACCGGTCGTGGCTGATGACGACGGCGCAGCCGGGGAACTCCAGCAGCGCGTTCTCCAGCGACGCGAGCGTCTCGACGTCAAGGTCGTTGGACGGCTCGTCAAGCAGCAGCAGGTTGCCGCCCTGCTTGAGGGTCAACGCGAGGTTGAGCCGGTTGCGCTCACCACCTGAGAGAATCCCCGCAAGCTTTTGCTGGTCGGGGCCCTTGAAGCCGAACTGCGACACATAAGCCCGCGAGGGGATCTCGACCTGCCCGACCTTGATGAAGTCCAGGCCGTCGGAGACGACCTCCCACAGCGTCTTGTTGGGGTCCAGACCCGACCGGGACTGGTCGACATAGGAGATCTTGACCGTATCCCCGACCTTGACCTCACCCGCATCCGGCTGCTCCAGCCCGACGATGGTCTTGAAGAGCGTGGTCTTGCCGACGCCGTTGGGGCCGATGACGCCGACGATGCCGTTGCGGGGCAGCGTGAACGACAACCCATCGATGAGGACTCGGTCCCCGAACCCCTTGCGCAGGTTCTTGACCTCGATGACCTGTGATCCCAACCGCGGGCCAGGCGGGATGGTGATCTCCTCGAAGTCCAGCTTGCGAGTGCGCTCGGCCTCAGCCGCCATCTCCTCGTAGCGCGCCAACCGGGCCTTGGACTTGGCCTGGCGACCCTTGGCGTTGGAGCGGACCCACTCCAACTCCTCGGCGAGGCGCTTGGCCAACTTGGCGTCCTTCTTGCCCTGGACCTTGAGGCGCTCGGCCTTCTTCTCCAGGTATGCCGTGTAGTTGCCTTCGTAGCCGTAGAGCCGGCCGCGGTCGACCTCGGCGATCCACTGGGCCACGTTGTCGAGGAAGTAGCGGTCGTGGGTGACCGCGAGGACCGCGCCGGGGTACTGCGCGAGGTGCTGCTCCAGCCACTGCACCGACTCGGCGTCGAGGTGGTTGGTCGGCTCGTCGAGCAGCAACAGGTCGGGCTTCTGCAGCAGCAGCTTGCACAGGGCGACCCGACGCCGCTCACCGCCGGACAGCACGCTGACGTCGGCGTCTGGCGGCGGGCAGCGCAGCGCGTCCATCGCCTGCTCCAGTTGCGAGTCGAGATCCCACGCGTTGGCGTGGTCGATCTCGTCCTGCAGGGCGGCCATCTCCGTGCCCAGGGCGTCGTAGTCGGCGTCCGGCTCGGCCATCTCCAGCGCGATCTGGTTGTAGCGGTCGAGCTTGGCCTTGATCTCGCCGGCGCCCTCCTCGACATTGCCCAGGACGGTCTTGCTCTCGTTAAGCGGCGGTTCCTGCAGGAGGATGCCGACGGAGTACCCCGGCGACAGGCGAGCCTCGCCGTTGGAGGGTTGGTCTAGGCCGGCCATGATCTTGAGGATCGTCGACTTACCGGCGCCATTGGGCCCGACGACGCCGATCTTGGCGGTGGGATAGAACGCCATCGTCACGTCGTCGAGGATGAGCTTGTCGCCCACCGCTTTGCGCGCTTTGGTCATGGTGTAGATGAACTCGGCCATGCGCCGAAGGCTATCCGCAGCAGGGTATGCCGTCCGAATCGCCCACCTTCCCCACCCACCTTCCCCGGCCGGACCCACCGCTGGGAAACCGCGGCGTGCCCTGTGCCGGAGGCACGCCGCGGTCGTCTCGGGAGGTCAGCCGACTTTGGCGAGGTATTCGTCGGTCTCGGGGTCGGCCGTCGCGAGGTCGAAGCGGACCGCGCCCTCGTCGGCCTGCGCCTGCTGGGCACCCATCACCGCGGTGAGCGCGGGCCGCTCGGCCTCGAAGTCCTCGAAGTCGGGCGTCTCCAGTGCGGCCAGGGACGCCTGCACCTCGGGGGCGCCCATCCGATCGGTCGGGTCGAACTGGGCCCGCACCGGTTTGCTGAACAGCGACTGTCCCTTGGTGAGGTCATGTCCCACGGTGTGGGCGTCGACCTCGACTGAGATCATCGAGCGCCCCTCGGTGGTGGCCCAGGAGTTGATCCGCAGGCGGCCATGCACCACGACGGGTTGCCCCTTGTGCACACTGGCGACGACATTGGCCGCCAGCGCGTTGAAGGTCACGACCGACACGAAGTTGGTGCCTGCGTCGATGTAGCCGCGGGTCCCGGGGTCGTAGCGGCGGGCCGTCGAGGCGACCCGGAAGGTGGCGAACGGTCGCCCGTTCTTGGTCTCGCGCAACACCGGCTCGGCGGTGACATTGCCGACGACGGTCACATAGCTCTCGTTCATCTGGGGTTCCCCTGTCTCGATGCGATCCCTCTGCGGACCGGCATACCGGCAGCGTGCTGGGAACCCGAGGCAGGAGCTAGCGGTGACCACACGGGTTGTGGATGGTGGGACTCGACTGGTGAGGCTGGGGACAACGGCCCCAGCCTCAGCACCAGCCAGAGTCAGCGCGCGTGACGGGCCCGGTCGAGGGCTTCCCGCACGACCCGATGCCGCTCGAGGATGGCCAAGACGGGGGCCACGATCCGCGAGTCGGCCACCTCGGCGATCGCGTCGTGCAGCCGGCGAGCGACAACATTGGCGCGTCGTCGAGAGCCCACCCGGACGAACAACCGATTGAGAGCGGCCGCGAGCAGGCCACACCCGATGCCCCCGGCCAGGAGCAGGAAAGGCACCGGCAGTTGCCCGACCGTCGGGGTGGGCAGGTCTGGCAACTGCAGCCAGCCCACGACGAAAAGTGCTGTCAGCCAAAGGAATCCAGCAAGGGTCACCAAGCCGAAGATCCACTGGACGACGTCCATGACTCGCCACCACACCGGCTGTCGAGCCCGCAACGGAGTGTGGATCACGGCCTGGTCGAGGGCATCGGACAGGCCCGCGGCGCCCGGGTCAGCCGCATCAGCCACAGCGTTGGCCCAG
>Ga0208564_1001091_pt1 | contig 23128 bp, 18 predicted proteins | sample AD_UKC073_MetaG_FD_184439 | JGI IMG/M metagenome (GOLD analysis project Ga0208564, IMG submission 184439) | Active sludge microbial communities of municipal wastewater-treating anaerobic digesters from USA - AD_UKC073_MetaG (SPAdes) (version 2) | ecosystem: Engineered > Bioreactor > Anaerobic >... | reverse complement strand
TAGATCAAGTTGGCCGACAAAAGCTTAAGCAGCTACGCAAGATATGCCATAGAGGGGATTGGTCACGTTATCGAAAACTTTGGGCCCAGGGATCCGGGCAGTGAGGGAGAAAAATTGGCCCAGGAGTTTGTGCTCTTCCGAATCCCGGGACTGGAACTCCCCTTTCCCAGCACCAGGGCGGTGATCAAGGCGAAACGCTATACCGGCAGCGGCCCGCAAACCGGCGCCGACGAGGATTACAGCCCCCTGCGGCGCGGCGACGACAACTACATTGTCTCGGACTACGCCCTGTTGGAGGCGGCCCTGCCGCAGGCCAACGCGCTGCTGCCCTGGATGGCCATTGAACCGAAAGACAGCGAAGGCAACACGGTGGATGATATTGCCAGCCTAATTATCTATGACGGCGGCTTAAGCTACCACCTGCGCTATAAGGGGGGAGCCATGGCCGGCTGCGACCCCACCATCATGGGGATAGGGCCGATCTACGCCGTGCGCAAACTGCTGGATAGATTTAACCTGACCCCCGGCGACATCGACGTGGTGGAGCTTAACGAAGCTTTTGCCAGCCAGGCCCTGGCCTGCCTGCGGGAGCTGGGATTTGAAGAGAATGCTCCTTTCAAAAAGACGAATCTCTGGGGAGGAGCGCTGGCCCTGGGGCATCCCCTGGGCGAGTCGGGCGCCCGCATCGTCATCACCTTGAACAACATCATGAAAAAAGATCTCCCCGATGCCAGGTACGGGCTGGCCGCCCTCTGCGGCGGCTTCGGCAATGCCAACGCTACGCTCTGGGAGAAAGTGTAGAAGCCTCACCTGTTATGGGACAACAGGGACGTACCTTTCCGTCCCACAAATCAAGTTTAAGTCGATCAAAATGGGACAAACAGGTACGTCCCTAGTGTCCCACTTAGGCTCCGTTTGCCGTACCCAGCGGGCAGGATTTGAGGCTCCCCGGGTGGAAGAATTTATCCACTTCTACTACCGGGAGGGGCCAATGAAGCCTTTTCTAAAGTGGGCCGGCGGCAAGTATCGCATTGTCCACCGCATCAAGGAGCAGCTGCCGCCAGGGAGCAGGCTGGTGGAGCCGTTCGTGGGATCGGGCGCCGTATTCCTCAATACCGATTATCCCAGCTACCTTCTCAGCGACAGCAATGCCGATCTGATCAACCTCTTCCAGGTTCTAAAAGAGGAGGGCGAATATTTTGTGCAATACTGCCGCGGCTATTTTATCCCCGCATCAAACCGGGAAGAAGAATACTACCGCCTGCGCTTTCAATTCAACCGGAGCAGGGACAGGAAGGAGAAAGCCGCTCTCTTTTTATACCTGAACCGCCACGGCTACAACGGGCTCTGCCGCTACAATGCCGCGGGAGAATTCAACACCCCCTTTGGAAGATATGTAAAGCCCTACTTCCCGGAAAAAGAGATGATATATTACGCCCGGAAAGCGCAGCAGGCAGTATTTGTATGCCAGGACTTCCGCGTTGCCATGGTCCAAGCGAAGCCCGGGGATGTGGTTTACTGCGACCCCCCCTACGTTCCCCTCTCTTCAACCGCAAACTTCACGGAATACAGCAGCGGCGGCTTCGGCTTAGAGGAGCAGATAAAACTGTCGGAGCTGGCTGCCCGGCTGGCTGAAAAGGGAGTCCCCGTCCTGATCTCCAATCACGACACTGAATTTGTCCGGCAGATTTACCGGGGCGCGCAGCTTACTTCTTTCAAAGTACGGCGCTTCATCAGCTGCAACGGGGATGGCCGGAACAAGGCCGGCGAGGTCCTGGCCCTGTTCGGAGGATAAACTTGCCGTCATGATAGGGGACAGCCCCTGACAATAATGATTACGGTATCATCTCCACTTGCCACAGCTTCTACAGTTAAATCCTTTTCCACATGCACCTTGTATGCGCTTATTTCGCTGCTGTGTTTTTGCATAGCTCTAAATGACTCCAGTATTTGCCACTCCAGGTTTGATTTAACCTTCAGGATAAAAACCCCCTTTTTAATTGAAATACAAGGTTTGCCGGTTCCGCCAGGCTTTATCATTACACTTATGCGTTAACGGTTCAATCACCTCCTAATCCAATAACGTATCCGCGGCAGAAGAAATATGTAAGTCCATCAAAAGGCAAGGGAATTCTTCAGACCATTATTTAAAGGAAGCTTACCTGCTCCTGCCCAGGGCATCGGCAAGCTTCACCCTCATTTTTAAATATTCCCGCCAAACAGCTGCCTGCAGGCGGCATTGACAGGCCAGATAGGTCTTTGCTATTATTTTTGTGAATAAACAAACAATTAAGGGGGCTCTACCTTGCCGGAGATTGGAAAGATAGTGGGACAGCTTACCCTGGAAGAAAAAGCCGCCTTATGCTCGGGCATAAGCAGCTGGGAAACCACGCCCATCAAAAGGCTGGGCATCCCCTCCATATTTATGGCCGACGGGCCGCACGGCCTGCGCAAGGAAAGAGAAGACAGCAAGGGCATGTTTAAGGAAAGCTACCCCGCCACCTGCTTTCCTCCCGCAGTGACCCTGGCCTCCTCCTGGGACCCGGAGCTAATCGCCGAAGTGGGCCGGGCCATTGCCGAAGAATGTCTCGAGCAGGGCGTGTCCATGGTTCTCGGCCCGGGAGTAAACATCAAGAGAACGCCCCTCTGCGGGCGCAACTTCGAGTATTTCAGCGAAGACCCTTTCCTGGCCGGAGAGCTGGCCGCCGCCTTTATCCGGGGAGTGCAGGAGAAAGGTGTAGCCGCATCGCTGAAACACTATGCCGCCAATTCCCAGGAGTACCGCCGCCTGACCATCAGCTCCGAAGTGGATGAAAAAGCCCTGAGGGAGATCTACCTGAAAGCCTTTGAGATCGCCGTTAAAAAATCCCGCCCCGCCACGATCATGTGCAGCTACAACCTGGTTAACGGCATCCATGCCAGCGAGAACCGGAAGCTGCTGTGGGATATTTTAAGGGAGGAGTGGGGTTTCGAGGGAATCGTCATCTCGGACTGGGGCGCGGTCAACGACCGGGTTAAGGGGCTCGCGGCCGGGCTTGACCTGGAGATGCCCTCCTCCAACGGTATTCACGACCGGCAGATTATCGAGGCGGTTAAGGCAGGCAAGCTCGACGCTGAAGTGCTGGACCGGGCCGTGGCCAGGATCCTGTGCTTTGTCTTTAAATGTGCCGAAACAAAAGAGAAGGCGGCCGGCCTCAAGGCAGACTATGAAAAACATCACCAGCTGGCGCGCCGGGCGGCGGCCAGCGGCGCCGTCCTGCTGAAAAACAGGAACCGGCTCCTGCCGCTCAGCCCGGAGGCTGACTTTGCCGTCATCGGCAGGCTGGCCAGGGAACCCCGCTACCAGGGCAGCGGCAGCAGCCGGGTGAACCCCAGGAAGCTGGTCAGCTTCTGCGACTGCCTGGACACGCAAAACATAGCTTACGACTACGCGCCCGGCTACACCATGAAGGGCGACGGCTACTCGGAAAAGGAGATTGCCGCCGCCGTGGAGCTGGCCCGGAAGAAAGAATATGTCCTCGTTTTTGCCGGCCTGACAGACGAATACGAATCCGAATCTTTCGACCGCAGCCACCTGGAGATTCCCCGGGGGCACAACGAGCTTATCACAGCTCTTGCCAAAATATCGGACAACGTCATCGTCATTCTCAGCTGCGGCGCCCCGGTGGAAATGCCCTGGCTGGATCAGGCTGGCGCCGTGCTCAATCTCTACCTGGGGGGAGAAGCCGCGGGAGAAGCGGCTTATGATCTTATCTTCGGCCGGGTGAACCCCTCCGGAAAGCTGGCCGAGACCTTCCCGCGGCGCCTGGAAGACTGCCTGGCCGTGAAATACTTTGGCATGGGGCCCAGGCGGGTCCACTACCGGGAAAGCATCTTTGTCGGCTACCGCTATTACGACAGCGCGCAAAAGGAGGTGCTCTTTCCCTTCGGCTACGGCCTCTCCTACACCCGCTTCGACTACGCCAACCTGGAGCTGAGCGCGGAGTCGCTAGATGAAAGCGGCACCCTCACCGTCAGCTTCGATATCACCAACAGCGGCGATTGCGGCGGCGCCGAAACGGCCCAGCTCTACGTCAGGGATTGCCAGGCCACTCATTTTGTTCCCGAGAAAGAGCTCAAGGCCTTTAAAAAGGTTTTCCTGAAAAAAGGCGAGTCAAAAAGGATCACTCTAAAGCTGGGCCGGGAGGCCTTCGTCTTCTACAACGTCCGCACCGGAGGCTGGTGCGTGGAGAGCGGCGACTTTGAAATCCTGGTGGGCGCATCGTCGCGGGATATACGGCTCCGGGCCATGGTGCGGGTCAACGCCCCCGCCACCGAAATGCCCGACTACAGGGAGAAGGCGCCGGTGTACTATGCTCTCGCCGGGGCGGAGGAGATACCCCCGGAGCAGTTCGAGGCGCTCCTGGACCGCAAATTAGACCCCGATACCCCGCCCGGGAAAGGGGAACTTGATATGAACAGCACCATTGGCGACCTGGGAGTAAGCCTTTTCGGAAAGATTTTCAGCTGGGCGGTGACCAGGTTTGCCCCGAAGGCTTTGCCCAAGGACGCCCCGGAGTTTGAGAAAAACATGGTCCGCAAGGGAGCCGCGTTCCTGCCCGTGCGCAACATTTACTCCATGACGGACGGCGCGGTGTCTTACGAGGCGGCGCTGGGACTGCTTGATGCCTTCAACGGGAAAACAATCAGGGGGCTGTACCGGTTTGCCCGGGCCATGCTCGGCAAGAAGCCGCCCCGGAAAGCGGATATTTACAGGTAATGGGAAATCCCCCCCCGGCCCCCCTTTGGAAAAGGGGGGAGTTTGATACTTAACCTTGGGGAAAAAGGGTGTTTAATACTTTTCTTTGGAAAAGGGGAAATTCTACGAAGATCCCGCAGGCCGACGCGGGCAAACTATGTTCGGACCTTCCGGTAAACAATTTCGAGAATTACGGCCAGTAACAGCCCGAGAATCAGTGCAAAGATGTTGGCCATGCCCGCGGCCATGGTCGGGGTGTGCGCCATCTTCGCCGAGATGATGCAGTCAAGCAGCCACCCCGCGGCAGCCCCGGCGAGAAAGGTTGCCCCCAGCAAGTAGAACTTTACCAGCACCGGAACAGCGCCGATCACGCCAATAATAATGTAGAATGGCATCACTTCCGGCAAAGAAGCATACCTGAAATAATAGACGGTCCCGATGAACAACCAGAACAGGACCAAGGTGATCCCGGAAAATAAGGCAGACTTTTTGGAGATATGTTTTCTGCGGATAACGAGCAGGAGAATAACAGCGATAATCAGTCCGTATGGAAACAAAAAACTAATAAACGGAAAAGCCACTCGATGATGAAGCTTGAGCTCATAGGGAAATCCCCCTTCACTTTTTTTCTTAACAATATTACAACAAGTTGGCAAATACAAATCTAGGTTTTTATCTTTCAAGTGATCGGCTTGCAGCAGCGTCTTGGGGAAGGATTGTTACTTCAAAAAGCGAAGTATATTCCAGGGATCAAATAATGAAAATTCATAATATATCGGAGAATGTTCACCGGCATCCAAAGAGTATTCGCGCCCGCGTGCTGCTTAGCGCAGTGTTCGGTCCCTATGCGCGGGACGATGAGTATGGCAGCCGCGCCATTAACCCGATGGAGCTCTACCATAACCAGGTTACACGGGTCCAGGGGATTTATTCCCCGCGCCGCTTTCATCATTCCTGGGGGATCAGGTTTATCCAAGAAAATATATCCGCTCCCTGTACGGTGCTTGATTTCCCCACCCGGGAAACATTTGCCCGCGAGCTGCAATCAAATGATTATGATATTGTCGGGATATCCTCAATTGTGGTCAATGTTGGGAAGGTTAAAGAGATGTGCCGCCTGGTCAGGGAGCTCTCACCGCAATCTACAATCGTTGTCGGCGGTCACGTGGCCTCTATTCCCGGCCTGGAAAAAATGATCGACGCCGATCATATTGTCAAGGGGGAAGGGGTAGCCTGGTTTCGCCAATACCTCGGTGAAGAGGCAACCGCTCCCCTGCAGCATCCCGTGCTTTCCACCGGATACGATTTAAGAGTGCTGGGGGTGAAGCTGCCCCGCAGGTATGACAACTCCGCCGCTATTATCGCTTCTGCCGGCTGTATGATGGGATGCAACTTCTGCAGCACATCCGCTTTTTTTGGCGGCAAGGGCAAGGTGATCAATTTCTACGGAACAGGAGCAGAGCTGTTCCGGGTCATGGAAGAAGCGGAAGCCGCCAAAAATTCCAAAGGGTTTTCCATTATGGACGAAAACTTTCTTCTGCAGAAGAAGCGGGCCATGGAGCTGCTGGAGTTAATGCGAAAAAAGCGCAAAAGCTGGACCCTCAATCTTTTTTCTTCAGTCAATGCCATCAGGCAGTACAGCTATGAGGAGCTGATTGAGCTGGGGGTAACCTCGCTCTGGCTGGGCCTGGAGTCACCGCGCGCGAAATACCCAAAACTAAAAGGCGCCGACACCATAAAGCTGTCGCGTGAACTGAGGGAGCACGGTATCCTTGTCCTGGGCTCCAGCATTATTGGCCTGGAGCATCATTCCCCGCAAAACATCGATGAGGAAATCGATCACGCTGTTGCCCATCAGACTGATCTGCACCAGTTTATGCTCTATACCCCCATGCCGGGCACGCCGCTTTACCGGGAAATGGCCGAGCAGCAGCGGCTGCTTGACGTGGACCCGGCCGATATTCACGGCCAGTACGCTTTTAATTTTAAACATGCAGCCATAACCCGTGAGGAATCGACCCAATTTCTACTCCGGGCCTTTGAGCGTGATTTTCAGGTAAACGGGCCCAGCATATTCCGCATGTGCCGCACGTACTTCGCCGGCTGGAAGCGTTACAAAAACCATCCCGATCCGCGCGTGCGCGAACTGTTCATTCGCCGGGAGGCTTTGCTGCGCCATCTCTATCCTGCGGCGCTTTGGGTGATGGAACGTAAGCTTGGAAGAACGAACCCGGCCGTAGCAAGTCAGGCCCGCGCGTTGCGCGGGGAGCTGGAGCAGGCCTTTGGGCCCCTGACCGCAGCCGCAAGCCGGATACTGGGACCCCTCTTCTGGTGCACGGGAAGCAGGGAAGAGAAACGCCTTTCCAGGGGCTGGACTTATGAACCGCGGCCCCTGATCTACCGCCGCAACTGGTCTTAAGGGTTAACCGCCCTGCAAGAAACCTGTAATTTTCAAAAAAAAGCTTGACTTTAGGCACTATTCGGGAAAACCCTTTTATCTGCAGGGCGGTAGTTTAGCTCATCGGTGAAGCGAGCCAGGCGATCTTCATCCCCGGCAATCTCTTTTATTACTTCTAGGATAATGGCAAGATCGCTCGATTCGGCGGTGATTTTTTCGGGCTGCGAGCCGCCCAGGTCCAGATAAAACTGCCGCAGCCTCTCTTCGCTGCGCAGGGCGGCCATGATCTCGGTACGCCGGGGATCTTCCGGTTCGGGAGGCGCTTCCACAAGATCGGCCAGTCTGCCCAGCAGCGTGGTGGCGATATTATATCCCAGTTCATCCGCGTTTTCCCGGAGATGGGGGACAAGGGCGTCCAGTGGAAGCTGCTTATCGACAAGGTCAAAAAGTTTGTGTGATATCGCCCGGATGTCAATCAACTCGGCGATGTTGACGGTGTCAAAGGGCAGCTCCATCACCAGTTTCTTAATCATCGTGTAATCACTGTCTTCGCCGCTCACCCCGGCAATGGCGTCATCGACGGCGCCCTCGAGCAAATCACCCCATTGCTCCATCACGCCGGCCATGATCTCTTCCGGATCCACCGCGCCCAGGTAAATATCGAACATCTGTAAAAGCACTGTTCCTTCTTCGTCTACCGCATCCAGCAGCGCCTTCTTGATTGCCGCCATATACTGCGAGTTTTCACCTACATAAGGTTCCATAATTGAATCCAGGCCGCCGGATTGCCCTATGACCCAGACTAGGCAATCCATCCAGTGCATTAGGAAGTCGCCGACGATATCTTCTGCGGCCACCTCAAGGCGCACCTTCGTACTCGTGCTGGGAGCGCCTGGTTCAGTTTCCGGCAGCGGGATGCCGCCGCTGTAGAAATCAATTGCCTTGAATATATTATCGCTTATCCCCGTGGTAAGCTGTTCCAGTTCGTCACTCAACTGCTCCAGCACGGGGCCGAGGAGATGATCTTTTTTAAGCTCCTCTTTCAGCTGATCAAGTAACAGGCTTAATCCTTTATCCTGCTGGAGATTGTATGCCAGCATGGCCAAAAGACCGGGGTAATCATCCGGGCTGTCCGGGTCACCAAGCAGTGGCTTCGTAAAAATAGCCATCAACTGCTCCTTCGCTTCCTGAAAATCCTCGTCATCAGCAAGGCGACCGGCAAGCAGCGCCGCCAGCCCCGGGTATGTGGCGGGATCTGTTTCATCACCGGCAATGTATCTGATGATGTTGCCGATAGAGCCGGCTACTCGCTCGTCATTTTTAAACTTTTCCAGGGGTTCCATGAAGATCTTCAAGACATCCTCAACAAAGCCGTTGATAGCCTTAACCGCTTCTTCGTCCTGGAGATTGAGCATTAATGTTTTGGGCAGATCCATGAACGCGCCTATAAGTTCGGAAAAAAGTTCGTTAATCCTTTCATCAGTTGCAAGTCCGGTAAGGGTGTTGTTAAGATAGCTGATAAACCGTTCGTCTTTTAAAAGTTTCTTGATATCAGCGCCAAGCTGTTCGATAAAGGTAAAGCAGATCCTCGTCTCTGAGGTAATCGGCAATAACTTCACCAAAGATTACGGCAAGCCGCTCGTCCCGCAGCACTGCGGCGGTAAATTCCGCGGCATCAAATGCCGCGATTCTTTCGTCGGCCAGGATATCGTCCAATACCTTGCCGAGGGCTTCTTTGAATCGCTCGTCCTTGAGCAGCCCGCCGAAGTGACGGCCGAAAAGATCAAGAAAGGGATCAAGCAGGCCTTCATCGGCCAGGTCTCCCAATTCCTGGCCAGGATCGCCAGGGGCATCAGCCAGATCGGTGCGGATGAACATGGAACCAAAATATGAAAGCGATCTCTGAAAAATCCCCTTCGAAGACACCTCTTCTGCGGCCGCAGCCACGCCGGCAAGCGGGTTGAGAAGCAGCGATACAGCCAACCAGAATGCCAGTAAATGCCTCCACTTCTGATTTTGAGTCATCGCTTCATTGAACCCCCTTATTTACCAAAATCTTAATTAAACATAAGTATAAATTCATTAAAGAAACGGCAGAGGAATAGAACACTTCCCGTGAGAAATTGGGCCGGGCCGCTGCGTCCAAAGATGGGTTCACGGATAAAACCTCATAGAAGATTGACGGCTGTGAATGGGCTTGTCCTGATATACATGTTTTTTCAGCATCCAGCGAGAATTTAACTATTTCGCCATAATATTTGTTCTATTTTCTATATAAAAAATCCTTCTTCTAGTGAAAAATTTAATTGGGGAAAATAGCCTGCCCGGATCCGGTAATGTATCCCTAAAAGAAGCCTGCAGGCGTTTCAGATTGCCGCCTCCAATGCAACGGACAGCCTGAATATTTATCGTGGGCATGAAAAGAACGCCTTCATGATCGGCTGGTGGCAAAACTTCCTGCCGCCTTTCAGCGGCTCTCTTCGAAGTAGATGGGGTTGGATAAAAGGGCCGGGAGCTCGGGGATGCCGGGAAGGAAAAAGCGCACGACAACAAGGCGGGCGAATCCCGGCTCTTCCATGGTATAGGTGGCGCGGTAGCTGCCGGGCGCGGGAGCTTCCAGGATGGTTTCGCTTTTGCGGGCGGTGATTACCTGGACCTTGTCCCCGGCCTGGAGCCCCTCCAGGGCAATTTCCATCTCTTTTACTACCGGCCAGGGGACGGTGTCTCCGAGAATGGCCTTCCCGGCGCGCATCTCCAGGGTGGGGCCGTCGGGGGCGTAGATGATGTAGGCGTGCCCCCTCCTCAGCGCCTCCAGGATGTCCTCCACGCCGGCCGAGCGGGCATAGACGCAGGTGGCCGGCGCGCCCGGGTATAAGAAGGGCATATCGCGGTGGTAGTCGCTGCCGCCGCAGATGGGCACCTTCTTCCCCTCCTCGAGCATGCTCTGCCAGAGAGCCACGGCCTGGAAATTCTGCATGCGCATGGGCCCGTTCCACACGTTGAGGCAGTCGAAGGGCAGCTCCTCCAGGTCAAACTGAAATTCGTTCCCCTCTTCAAAGGGGTGGTTGATCATGATCAGGGCGCCGCGCTCCCGGGCGGATTGGAAGCGCCGCCGCACCTCCTCCGGCGTGTTGGCGAAAAAGGGCTCGTCGTAGGGCCGGTCCACGCCCAGGAAATTGGCGTGGCCGCGGTAGTGGGTCCACTCTATGCCGGAGATGAGGGTGAGGCCCTCGATGCGGGGCAGGGACTGGCGCGAGACCATCTGGTTGTGGTCGGTAATGGCCAGGAAGTCGAGCCCGTGCAGCCGGGCCCGCCGCCCCAGCTCCGCTGCGGTGAATATGCCGTCCGAGCCCACGGTATGGGTGTGCAGGTCGCCTTTAAGGAGGCGCAGTCTCTTGAAAGTAAAGCTTATTTCATAGGTGACATTAACTCCGCCGGGAGCAACCTTGTAGGCGCCGACAATGATCTGCCAGCGGCCCGGAGCAAGGGGACAGGAGCGGTAGCCGGGGGTGGCATCGGTTTCGCTGATGAAAATTTCTCTCTTGTCCGAGCCTGAGGCGCCCACCTGGGCACCGTCAGGCGAAAGCAGGCCCAGGTCGATGATATTGACCTCCTCCCGGGCGATGAAGGTCCCCCTCTCCACCGGCCTCTCGCTCTCCAGGTGGCGGTCGTAGCTGTAGCGCAAGACCATGGACTCCACGTCGGGCGGCATGGTGAAGGGCAGCGTGAAGTAAGTCCCCTGCCGCTCATGCTCTATAAACAGCTGCAGCTCCAGCCTCTCCTGCATAAGATATCCCCTTCCTTTTTCCCTTTTTTATTGCCCGGCGGGCAACTCGCCGAGGACGGCGGCAAGGAAGCGCCGGATCTGGACATCCCAGAAAAACCAGTCATGGGCGCCGTCCGCCTCAAAGTAATCCACCTCTATATCCAGCGCACCGGCGGCGTCTCTGAAGATAACATTGAGGGGGTAGAGATCTTCCTGGCGGGCGCAGGCCATGTAAAGGCGGGGCAGCTTTTTCTTTTCGGCGGCGGCATTTTTCAGCCACACCGCCGGATCATGTTCGCTGCCCGGCAGATCCTCCAGCTTCCCGAATAGATAGCGAAACTCCTCCAGGCGCGGGTCATCGGGAAAATATTTCAGGAAATCCAGCGAAAGCATCCCCGAAAAGCTGGCCGCGGCGCCATAAAGCTCGGGGCGAAGAAAGGCGGCCTTGAAGGCGCCGTAGCCGCCCATGGAGTTGCCGGCGATAAAGGTGTCCTCGCGCCCGGGGGCGAGCTGGAAAAGGTTCTCCAGGTAGCGGGGCAGCTCTTCTGTCAGGTAAGTGAAATAGAGCTGGCCGTTGGGCAGGTCGCAGTAGAAGCTGCGGCCTGCCGAGGGCATCACCACCACCAGCCCGTAGGCGCCGGCCAGGGTTTCGATGGAGGTGTAGCGCTGCCAGGCGGAAGCGTCGTCGCTGAGGCCGTGCAGCAGGTAGAGAACTTTGCGCTCAATCAGCGGCAGCTCGTCAATGGAGGCGGGATCGGGGACGATTACATTCAGGGAAATATTTAATTTTACCGTTTCCGGGACGTGGTCAATTCGGATCAAGGCCATGGCTATCTTCCCGTCCCTCCTGCAGCGGCGGCGGGGGAATCCTGCCCCTCAGCCTTCTCTTTCTTGAAGTTAATAAAGAAGGAAAATGCAAGGCTAATTGCCATCAGCAGCATTGGAAACAGGGTCAGCAAAAAGCGGGACGCGCTGCCCGGCTGGCTGCCGGGCACCTCGCCGCTTTCAAAGCCGTAAAGGACGTTAACGAGGAGAAAGGCCAGGCTGACAAAGAGGCCGTTAAGCCGGTTCATAAATCCCAGGGCGCTGGCGATAATCCCCTCGCGCCGCAGCCGGTATTTTGCCTTGTCTTCATCCATTATTTTTGCCCCGATGAGATCCATGGTGGCGATGACCCCGGAGAAGCCGAAGCCTACCAGGACGCTGCAGATGAGGGCGGAAGTAAAGCAGCGCGCAAAATAGAGAGCCACAAAGGCGGCGCCCAGCGTGGCCAGGGCGGCACGCCAGACCGGAATGACCGAAAACTTCCGCACCAGCGCAGCCCAGATAAAGACGCAGCCGGCGGCGACTATTAGAACCGGCGCCAATAGGAAGGTGGCCTGGCTGTCGGGCAGCTCCAGGGCGTACTTGACGAAAAAGGGCACGGAGGCCAGGACCAGGCTCATGGCGGCGCTATAAAAGGCGTTGGCCAGGCCGGCGATCCAGAATTTGCGGTTTATAAACAGGCTTTTAATGCTGTGCCAGAGCTCCGGTTTCTCATCTTCCTCCCGCACGGGAACCTCCCTGCTGGTCAGGGCCATGTAGAGGATCACCGCTCCACCGAGGAAGCCGTAAACAATGGAGGTATTGCCGTAGCCGAGGGCGCCGGCGACCATGGGGGTAAGGGCAACGCTGATAATCATGGCCAGCAGCTGAAAGGCCTGCCGCAGGGCGTTGGTCACCGCCCGGCTGGCGTCGGTGGTAAAAAGCTCCGGGAAGAGGGCCCCGTAGTTGGCGTTAACCATGGAATCCAGGGTGCCCGTAAAGATGTAAAAAACGGCGGCGTAATAGAAAAGGGCCGTGAGCGGCATGTCCGCCGGCGGATTGTAGAAAAAGACGAGGCCTAATACCATCAGGGGCGTGCTGACAACCAGCCAGGGGCGGCGGCGCCCCCAGCGCGTGCGGGTGCGATCGGAGAAAAAGCCGTAAACGGGGTTGTCGATGGCATCGATAAAAGTGTAAATAAAGAGGATGGTAGCCACGTTTTTCGTGGTTAAACCCATCATATCCACGTAAAAGTAGGCGGCATAAGTTTTTAACATGTTAATGGGAATGGAGGTGCCAAACATGCCGACAGCGTAATTGAATGATTTCAACCTGGAAGCGGACATCTTCTTCCTCCTTTTGGGCCGGGGCTGGAACGGTACTTCTCCTTCCCCAGGCAAGGTTTGTCTACTTATTGTAGCAATTCAATAAACTAACACGCATTTCCTGCGCCTCCAGTAAATAAAAAGTGAATCAAGGAGCGGCGGGCGGCCACGAGGGCCGCCCCTACATCCTAGAAAAATTGGCAACATTGGATGAAACAAATGGTTGCAATAAGCGCTTTAGGTTCGGGCGTGGCGCGGAAGTTGTAGGGGCGGGGCACCGCCCCGCTCGCCCAAAGTGGAGAGGCACGTCCGGCCCGGCGTAGGGGCGGGCTTAGAAACCCGCCCCGGCGAGCATGTCATCCTGCGATGCGGCTGTCCCAGAGGCTCTCGGCGGCCTTGCCTGTTAAAAGCTCATACGTGGCCTTCTCATCGCTGCTGAAATCAACAGGATTCAAGCCTGATTTGAGTTTTTCTATGCCTTGAATGACACTGTTGAAGCGTTTGCAGTCAAGCTTGTAGCGCAGTGCAAATATCAACGCCGCTGCGAGAAAGACGACGGGTATAACCACAAACATCCATTTAATTGTCAGCGCCACGCCTGTTGTGGCGTATTCCCCCGGGTTGAATGCGGCTCCCATGCTCCGGCTGATATTGTATTCATTCTGGTTGAACCCGGCCAGCGAAAGCCCCAGCCCCAGCAGTAAAACGGCAATTCCGCTGGAAAACTTGCGGATGAAGGTGGTAATTCCGCTGTAAATGCCTTCCCTGCGCTTGCTGGTCATTAATTCGTCCACATCATAGATATCCGAAAGCATCGACCACGTGGCCAGATTTCCCGCAGAAGCCCCCAGTGCAATGAGGACGGCCAAAATGCACAGAACAAAGAGGGGAGTTTCACTGGTGATAAAGATGAAGGCAAAGGAGGCCGCTATCCATACGGGCAATCCAATATAAAGAGGGTAATGCTTCCCTTTATACTGGGCAATCCTGTTATGTAAGAGCATGAACAGCAGCTGGAACACCAGCAGCACGCCCATTATCACCTCGTAGTTCTTATACTGCAAAACAACAATATCGACGTAAAAAACAAAGAGGGCGAGCAGCAGGTCAATGGCCACCTGGACAGTTATGAAGATGCCGAGAAAAATACGGTAGGTCCTGTTTTGAAATACAGAAAGCCATTTTCTCATGGAAAAACTTTCTACCGCCGGGACCTCCTTTCTTTCAAAGGTGCCGAGGAAAGTTAAAAACCAGCATGCCGCAAAAATCAGGCCAAATAGAACCGCCATCGCCAAATAGCCGTAGATTTGCTCGGGTCCGTTTATATCGCCGCCGATAGACTTGATAATGATACTGGGTATAACCGCTGCCAGTATGGAAGTCCCCGCGGAAAAAGCCATCCTCATCGCAGTGAAACTGGTGCGCTCATTGTAGTCGCTTGTCATCTCAGGCAGAATGGCATTATAGGGGACCATAACGATGGTAAACGCTGTTCCGAAAAACATGTACGCCAGCATGTGATAAATGAACCTGGCCGTTTCTCCGCTGATGCCGAAGGAGTACCACATCATGATAAAAGAGGCCAGGACCGGGATGATCCCGATCAAAAAATAAATCCTGCGCCTTCCGTACTTCGACCTCGTCTTGTCCGATAAATTGCCGACAATTGGATCCGTAATCGCATCCCATAATTTTCCCACAAAAATAATGAGCGTGGCGTAAAAAACAGGCAGCCCCTCTACAATAACCAGAAAATTCATGTAGAGCATGCTGAAGATTAAAAAGGCCCCACCCCCATAGATATCGCCGCAGGCATAGCCTAATTTTCTTTTCAACATGGCACCAGCGCCTTTCTGTTCAATTTTTTCGAAAAGCTTCAAACTCCCTTCCTTTTCCGGCGAGTGGCTTCTGCTCCATTTACCGGTTTGATGCTTCACTGGAAGGGCCTTTGATGATACAGGTTCAAATGGTCCCGTCCCAGGTGCTTACCTTTTCAGCCTTAATCTCATTTTCATCAAACCATCTCGAGGTGACGGTTTTTACCCTCGTATAAAAACGAATGCCGTCCTTGCCAAGCACATGCAGGTCGCCAAAGAAGGATTTCTTGTTCCCGGAAAAGGGAAACATGCCGACGGGAACGGGTATGCCCACGTTAATGCCAACCATCCCCGCGTCGGTATGGCGGGCAAACTCCCGGGCATAGTAACCGTTCTGTGTAAAAATAACGGACCCGTTGGCATAGGGGTTGGAGTTCATGAGCTCAAGCCCTTCCTCAAAAGTCTTCACCCTTTTTATGCAGAGCACCGGCCCAAATATCTCCTCACGGCCCACCTTCATTTCGGGAGTGACGTGGTCGAATACCGTGGGACCCAGGTAAAAGCCATTCTCATAGCCCTTAACCTTGCAGCCCCTCCCGTCCAGCAGCAGCTTGGCGCCTTCTTTTACACCCTCCTCTATGCATTTCTCCACGAATGCCTTGTGCGATTTTGACACAAGGGGACCCAGTTCCGAAGTCTTTTCGTAGGCGGGTCCAACAACCCTTTCCCTGCTGAAGCGGACAATGGTTTCGGATAGCGCGTCGGCAATTTTCTCCTGCACTACCACCACCGGGAGTGCCATGCAGCGTTCTCCGGCACAGCCAAGATAGGCGTTGATAATACCCCTTGCCGTCCGATCCAGCGGCGCATCCTCCAGAACAAGCGCATGGTTCTTGGCCTCGCACAGCGCCTGGACTCGCTTCCCCTTTGCGCTGGCCGTGGAATAGATGTGCCGCCCTACACTGGTGGAGCCGACAAAGGTGATGCCGTTAACGACAGGATGATGCAGGAAGATCTCGGCTTCCCTCCTGCTGCAGGTCACTATGTTCAGCACGCCCTCCGGCAGCCCCGCTTCCCGGTAAAGCTCCGCGAAGCGCATTGCCGTCAGCGGGGTCATGCTGGCCGCTTTCAAAATCATGGTATTGCCGCAGGCAATGCACATGGGCGCCATCCAGCCCATGGGGATCATCGCCGGGAAGTTAAAGGGGGCAATCCCTGCAAAAACTCCCACCGGCTGCCTGTGAAGTACGCTGTCGAAGCCAGTTGACGCATCCATCAGCGATTCTCCCATAAGAAGGCTTGGAGCAGATATGGCCTGCTCCGTCGCCTCCATCGCCTTCAACAGCTCGCCCCTCGCCTCATCAAGCACCTTTCCATGCTCGGTTGCCACCAGCAATGTCAATTCATCCAGGTTTTTTTCAATCAGCGCCCGGACCCGGTATAAAACCTGAACCCTTTCCTTTACGGGTGTGGCTGACCATTCCCTGTAAGCTGCTCTCGATGATGCAATAACTCTTTCAACTTCACTCTCCGTGCAGCAGGGAGCCCGCGCGATTACCTCGCCTGTGCTGGGGTTGTATACATCCATGTAGTCGCCGGTTTCGGATTCGATAAAGCGGTTATCCATAAAAAACTTTAATTTTTTCATCGCTGCCTGTCTCCTTGTTTGGTACATATCCAAGCTGTGCGGAAATCTTATTGGCCGTGTTTATAACTTTCTGGGCCATGCCCTCCACTCTTTTGTCCTTGATCCTGCTTTTTGGCCCTGAAATGCCTACGCTGTAGAATACCTTTCCTAAATGGTTATAGATGGGGGCGGCGATACAGATGATGTCATCGCTCAACTCACCGTTATCCACCGCATAGCCTTTTTCAACAATACGCTCCAGTTCTGCCCTGAGCCTTTCCCTGTCTGTAATCGTTTTTTTTGTAAAGGGCACGAAATCTATCTTGGAAATGATGGCCTCGCGCTTTACCTCGTCGCAAAAGGCAACCAGGCACTTTCCCACCGAGGAGCAGTATACGGGTTCGGTATTCCCCACCCTTGCATTTACTGAAAGCCTCGAGTCTGTCATGATCTGATCGATTACGACGGCGCTGTCATTGCTCAGCATGCACAGGTGTGAAGACTCCCCCGTTTCATTGACCAGGCGGGCCATATATGGTTTTGCCAAAGAAATAATGTTCAGTCCCTTGACCAGCTGGTCCGAAAGCTGCAAAATCCCGGGGCCCAGCTTGTATTTTGCAGTTGCGGGGTCCTGGGCAACCATGTTGAAGCTCATCAATGTTTCCAGGATCCTGTATGCCGTGCTCTTGTTTACGCCCAGTTTTTTCGCCACTTCGGTAACGCCGGCGGTCCTTCGTTCCGACAAATACAGCAATGTCCGCATGCCCCGTTCCAGGGATTGAATCATCTGCCTGCCTCCAGCAGCCTGTCCAGGAAAGCCCGGTTTCCCTTGGCCAGGTATTCGCAAAAGGGTTCGTGCGAAAGAACGGTCTGGATTATCTCCTTGTCCAGGCATTTAAGAATTTCGTCGAATGACTTGTGGGCAGCCTTTGAAATCTCCTGCAGGACAATCCTGCTCCGGCGCTGGCTTTCCCTTCGCTCCGGCGGATATCCTCCCCCGGAAGCGTCTGAAAACAGTTTTTCAAACATGTATCTCAGGTTCAGCTCTCCCGCCCATCCGTAACCCTTGTTAAGGGCCAGCGATACGCAGTTCCCTGCATTGATCCTGGAAAAGAGGAATGCATCCAACGGCTCTAGAATCAGGCCGCAAAAGACATTGGGATACTGCATGGCCGAGTTCAAAAAACCCTGCCCAGTGCCGCACCCTCCGATTACCATGTCCGCAACTCCTGCATTCAGGAGCGCCCCCGCCATAAATCCCGTATGAATGTAGGTCAGCTCCGTCGCGTATTCTCCTTCAGTCATGCCGATATTTGCAATATTGAACCCGAAGCCATCCAGGGCCGAGATGAGGTCGCCGTTCCTGTGGCGTGCCGACACCTCGCTCACTACTGCAATTTTCATAGTCTATCCCGCCTCGCCATTGCTTTTTTTGCCTTACTGCATATATCCGAAGCCTTAAGCCCAAACTTCTCCATCAGGTATTCCTGCGTTCCCACCTCTCCAAAGTTCTCCACAACGCCCACCCGCTCCATTGGTACCGGGAGGTTCTCGCAGAGGACCTCCGCTACCGCGCTGCCGAGCCCGTTTATGACGCTGTGATTCTCGCAGGCAACCAGGGCGCCGCATTTTTCTGCAGCCATGATTACCGTTTCCTCATCAACCGGCTTGATGGTATGCATATCGATAACCATTGCATCAATGCCCTCGTCTGAAAGGGCTTTTGCCGCCAGAAGCGCTTCATGCACCATGATGCCGCAGGCGATTATGGCCACATCGCATCCTTCTTTTAAAACGTTGGCCTTCCCGATCTCAAAAACCGCCTTTTCATTGTAGACGCGCATCATTTTCCTGCGGCCGTATCTCATGTAAAAATTGCCCCAGCTGTTTGCCATGTGGCGAACCGCCTGAGGTATCATTGTGGAATCAGCCGGTTCTATCACGGTCATGTTGGGGATGTTCCGCATTATGCCCATGTCCTCAAAGGGCATGTGCGTTCCCCCGTTGGTTGTTGCCGTAACGCCCGCGTCGGCCCCGATTATTTTTACGTTCAGATCCTGGTAAGCGCAGGACAGGAAGACCTGGTCATAACATCTCCTGGAGGCAAATACCCCGAAGGCATGAAAAAAGGGGATGAATCCAACGGAGGACAGCCCCGCCGCCATTCCGATCCCGTGTGCCTCCATTATGCCGCAGTTTAAGGCCCGTTCCGGAAAGGCCCTGTAAAAGGGCTTCGTGCCCATGGAATTGCTCGTATCCACATCGATGACAATAATGTTCCCGTTGCGCCTGGCCTCTTCAATCAGGGCATTGCAGTAGCATTCCCGCATTTCAATTTCTTCACGTTCTATCTCGCTCATCACCCAATCGTTGAATTCCCGGGTCATTTTTTGAGCTCCTCTTCCATGCGGCGGTCGATTTCCCTTATCGCCTCCGCAGCCATTTCATGGTCTACTACCATGTAGTGGTTGAAGTCAGCCGCCTCGGCGAAGGAACAGCCCTGGCCTTTTTCGGTATCCAAAAGCACTGCCGCAGGTTTTTCGGCCTCTCTTGCCATGATCAGGGCATCATATATCTCTCCGCAGTCTTTACCGTCGGCATGGAAAACAGTAAAGCCGAAGGCGGAAAACTTCTGCGCCAGATCAAAGGAGTTGCATATGTCGGCAACCCATCCGTCCAGCTGGCGCTTGTTGTCATCCACGATCAAAACAACGTTGTCCAGCCGGCGGTGCGCGGCAAACTGGATGCCCTCCCATACCTGCCCTTCCTGCATCTCGCCGTCGCCCACAATAATATAGACATGATTTTTCATCCCTCTCATTTTACAGCCAAGGGCAACCCCAATGCCGAGGGAAACCCCCTGCCCGAGAGAACCCGTGCTTAAGTCAACCCCCGGTGTTTTAAGACGATCACAGTGGCTGGGGAGTCTTGTATCGTTTTGATTGAGAGTCTTCAGCAATTCCCTGTCAAAATAGCCTTTCCAGGCCAGTGCCGCGTAAAGGGCGGGCCCGCAATGGCCCTTGGAAAGTATGAGCCGGTCACGGTCCTCTTTCTGCGGGCAGCTGGGATCGATTTTTAGAATGTACCCGTAAAGGACAGCCAGCAGCTCGCATATGGACATGGAGCCGCCGATATGGCCGTATCCGGCTTCTGCTATTGCCGATATGGTCATTTTACGTATTTCTTCCGCCGCTTTTTTCATTTCATGCCTGTCCATGTCACATCTCCATTAGCGTTTTCCAAATATCCGCAGTATCCCTTTTCTTCTCTCAAGCTTCCTGTCCTCGTAAGAATCTAGAAAAACCTCCCTTCGCTTGTTGGAGGATTCTATGGCGCAGAGGGCAAACTTCAGGACCTCCCGGCCGCGTTCTCCGCTTAAAACAGGCTCGCGATCATTTTTTATTGCGTCTATAAAATCGAGAGTGCAATTCCTGAATGATACTCCCCAATCGGTGAGCATGTCCCAGTATTCATGAAGCTTGCCGTCCCTGTACATGAGGACGGGGGCAACATCCGGCAGCATGGTTCCCGTGCAGCGCGTCACCCACAATACGCCCCGGGAACCGGTTATCTCCATGCGCTCATCGCAGGTGTAATATTTGCTTTGAATGTACATGTCCTTTGAACTGACAATATCCAATACCCCGTATTTCTGGCCCTGCTTGTGCTTCCACATGATGGTGGCGGGACAGTCCTGGTAGATCCCCGGCAGAACGGCGGAACAGTCAATCCATGCGCAGACCTTCTCCACATCTCCCATCATGTGCATGATGATGGAGAATTTATGGTAGCCGTCGTCAAATACAAGGGGCCCTCCCCCGCAAAGGGTATCATTCAGCCGCCATAGCCATGAGCCGATGGGCACCTCCCAGCCCGTCTTCTCCAGCCCCAATTTGGCCTCCTTCCGCCCTACAGCGGGGATGTTGGCGGAACCAAGGCCGCCGTTGTTCATCTTGTAGCGGATGGAAAGGGGCTCGCCGATTTCACCTTCGTCCAGCATTTTTTTGGCCAGCTGGTAAGGCGGGTAGAATACAAAGTTTTCAAATACTTTCAGCCTGACCCCATTTTCTTTTGCCGCGGCAATCATCTCGTCACACTGGGAAAGATTCAGCGCCATCGGTTTCTGGACAGACACGTGTTTCTTCGCTTTACAGGCTTGCACGGCCAGTTCGCAGTGGGCGTGATGCGGCACCAGGATTTCAACTGCGTCTACAGTCTTGTCCTCGAGCACCTCGCCGTAGCTCCGGTATACTTTCCTTATTCCGTGCTCCCTGGCAAAGGCTTCGGCTTTTTTACTGTCCACATCAAATACGCCATACAGCTCGGCATCCGGGTGGTTTTTATAACCCTCTGTATGCAGGATGGCAATTCTGCCACAACCCACGAATACCGACCTTATTTTCCCGTTTTTACAGGGCATGCAGGCTCACTCCTTCCTAGACCAGTTCTTCATTCCTGGCCTTCTCATAAGAAGCGCGTCTTCTGACATCGTAAGTTGGGACCGGGACATCCCACCATCCATATGCCTTTCCCCCGCTGTAAGGATATTCTCTGCACACGTCCACATGAACAAGCGCCGGCCTGCCTGCAGTTAAAGCATCCTCAAGAGCCCTCTTTACCTCGCTGCGTTTAGATATGCTCACAGCGGCAACCCCAAAGGCTTCGGCTATCTTTACAAAATCGGGAGAATAAATCTCACCGTTCCTTATCCAGTCGTTCCCAAATGTTTTATCCTCCCCGTAGGCATCAACCTGCAAATCCTTTATCGCCATCCAGCCGCAATTGTTCGCCAGTATGACAATAACAGGGATATCGTACTGCGCCATGGTGGCAAGCTCCTGCATCACCATCATGAAGTCGCCGTCACCCATGAAGGCGACAACGGGCTGCTCCGGCCTGGCCAGCTTTGCGCCCATTGCCGCGGGCAGCGACCAGCCCATCGTTGAGAAACCGCCGGTCGTAAGGTTGCAGTAACGCTCTTGATAGCAGTACTCCTGGAACAGCTGGGCCTGCGTATTTCCTGATGAGGTAACTATGATGGTGTTAGCGGGAAGGGTTGCGTTCATCTCCCCGATGAGCTGCGAGATGGTGATTTTACCGGTATTAACGCTTCTTATTTTCTCAAGCTCCTGCTTCCAGGAACTTCTAAGCTCCTCAATTTCCTCGAGATAGCGGCTTCTGTCCGTTTTTGAGCCGTAGCGGGCTATTATCTGCTCCAATGCACTGCGCAGATCCCCTGTTATTCCAATATCAGCCCTGTATGTTTTGCCTATTTCACCGGGGTCAATGTCTACGTGGATAAGCTTCGTATCGGGAAAATTAAAGCTGGCCCCCTTGCGGTAGGAGCAGGTTGTTTCATCGGCAAATCTCGTGCCCACTGCAAGGATTAGGTCGGCTTTCCGGCATACTTCCAGTCCTACAGGCGTTCCCTTTGAGCCCGTATGGAAGGCATACCAGGGATGTGTTTCCAGCACCGCTCCCTTTCCGGCCAGGGTAGTGACAATGGCTGCTCCCCAGGTTTCGCCCAGTTCCTCGATGAGCTCGCCCGCTTTTGCGCGAAGCGCCCCGCCTCCGGCCAGGATAACCGGCCTCTGGGCCGTCTTCATCAGTGAAAGGGCCTTTTCGATTGATTTGCCGTCCACAGAGGGGCCGTAATAGCGGTTTCCCGGTTCCATCTGCTCCTCTGCCACGTCGAGAGAGTCACACTGCACATCCATGGGCAGCATCACGGCGCAGGGGCCGCCTCTGCCCCCGGTCATCAGGCGAAAAGCGCGCTTCATTATCCTTGGCAGCTGCTCAACCGATTCCGCCCGCCAGATGCGCTTCACCAGGGGCTCCAGGGCCTGCGTGATATTGCTGTCCCTGTATCGCTCTATTTCCTGCAAAACGCCCGTGCCCATCATGTGGACATGGGTATCGCCGCAAAGCTGTAGCAGGGCCGAAGAATCGACATAGGTGGTGGCCAGGCCAATACAGCTGTTCAAGGTGCCGGGCCCAATTGATGAGAAGGAGGCCAGGGGTATCCCGCTCACCCGGAAAAAACCATCGGCCATTGCTGCGGCCGCCTGCTCGTGCTTTACCTGGATAAACCGTATCTTACCTTCCTGCTCTTTTTTCCTGACGGCATCAAACAGCCCCATGACGCCGTGGCCGGGAATGCCGACAATATAGGGAACTCCCTCCTTGACAAGATATTCTAAAATAATTTCTCCGCCTGTAAGTTTCATGACCATCTCCTTCACAAAAAAGATATGGATTCCAACGCATTGTTGGAATTATCTTTAGTTGCGGAAGTTTTTATTCCACGCTTCTAGTATTAATCCTCACAATTGTAAAGTCAATGCAAATTGGCAACTTGGTTGCTTAATACGCAACCGATGTTGAGCCCGGTGAACCGGTGAGCCAAAGCAGAGCTTGGGGATTTCCTGAAAAATCGTATCAGTAGGGGAGGCGTTTAGAACTCCCCCCTTTGAAAAAGGGGGGCCGGGGGGGATTTACCTGGAAAATCGTAGGGGCGGGCTTCCACGCCCGCCCGCCACCAGTGAGCCAGGGGGCGGGTAACTTTGACTCAATCAGGCCTGCGCGCGGCGGTTCAATGCAGCGATTAGCGGCACCAGGGCCAGCGTGATAGCCAGGGCAACGGCCAGTTCAAG
>Ga0208564_1001088_pt1 | contig 23183 bp, 17 predicted proteins | sample AD_UKC073_MetaG_FD_184439 | JGI IMG/M metagenome (GOLD analysis project Ga0208564, IMG submission 184439) | Active sludge microbial communities of municipal wastewater-treating anaerobic digesters from USA - AD_UKC073_MetaG (SPAdes) (version 2) | ecosystem: Engineered > Bioreactor > Anaerobic >... | reverse complement strand
TGCGTGTGGCGCAGGGCGGCGCCGCGGCCGTGCTGCCGGCCCGCCTGGACGACACCCTCGCCGCCGACGTGGTGCGGGTGCCGGCCGGCCTGGCACAGACCGCCACGCTGGGCGCGCTGTTCGGCGCCATCACCGTCGAGAAGGCCTGAGCACCATGGTCGACCAACTGCATTCATTCGGCGGCTCGCTGTTCGGCGGCCCGGTCTGGCCTTATGTCTGGCCGGTCATCTGGAGCCTGATCAAGATCATCGTGGTCGTCGCGCCGCTGATGATCTGCGTGGCCTACCTGACGCTGTGGGAGCGCAAGGGCATCGCCTGGACCCAGGTGCGCCCGGGCCCGAACCGCGTCGGCCCCTACGGCCTGCTGACACCCATCGCCGACGCGGTCAAGCTGATCTTCAAGGAGATCATCCGCCCGTCCGCCGCGAACAAGGGCCTGTTCTTCCTCGGCCCGATCATGACCATCATGCCGGCGCTGGCCGCCTGGGCGGTGGTGCCGTTCGGGCCCGACGTGGCGCTGGCCAACATCAACGCCGGCCTGCTGTTCCTGATGGCCATCACCTCGCTGGAGGTCTACGGCGTGATCATCGCCGGCTGGGCCAGCAACTCGAAGTACGCCTTCCTGGGCGCGCTGCGCGCCTCGGCCCAGATGGTGAGCTACGAGATCGCGATGGGCTTCGCCCTGGTGATCGTGCTGATGGTCGCCGGCTCGCTGAACATGAGCGAGATCGTGATGAGCCAGGGCCGCGGCGCCATGGCTGATGCGGGCCTGGGCATCCTCAGCTGGAACTGGCTGCCGCTGTTCCCGGTGTTCATCGTCTACTTCATCTCGGGCCTGGCCGAGACCAACCGCCACCCGTTCGACGTGGTGGAAGGCGAGTCGGAGATCGTCGCCGGCCACATGATCGAGTACTCGGGCATGTCGTTCGCGATGTTCTTCCTGGCCGAGTACGCCAACATGATCCTCGTGAGCATGCTGTGCGTGGTCATGTTCCTCGGCGGCTGGCTGCCCCCGTTCGGCTTCCTGGCCTTCATTCCGGGCTGGATCTGGCTGGCGATCAAGGTCTTCGTGGTGGTCACGATGTTCCTGTGGGTGCGCGCCACCTTCCCGCGCTACCGCTACGACCAGATCATGCGTTTGGGCTGGAAGATCTTCATTCCCATCACGCTGGTCTGGCTGGTCGTCGTCGGCCTGTGGATGCAGACCCCGTTCAACATCTGGAAGTGACGATGGCACAGACCGCATCACTCAAGGACTTCTTCTCCAGCTTCCTGCTGCTGGAGATGCTCAAGGGCCTGAAGCTCACCGGCCGCCACTTCTTCCAGAAGACGGTGACGGTGCAGTTCCCGGAAGAGAAGACGCCGCTGTCGCCTCGCTTCCGCGGTCTGCACGCCCTGCGCCGCTACGAGAACGGCGAGGAGCGCTGCATCGCCTGCAAGCTGTGCGAGGCCGTGTGCCCGGCGATGGCGATCACCATCGAGAGCGACGTGCGCGACGACGGCAGCCGCCGCACCACGCGCTACGACATCGACCTGACCAAGTGCATCTTCTGCGGCTTCTGCGAAGAGAGCTGCCCGGTCGACTCGATCGTCGAGACCCACATCTTCGAGTACCACGGCGAGAAGCGCGGCGACCTGTACTTCACCAAGGACATGCTCCTGGCCGTCGGCGACCGCTACGAAGCGGAAATCGCGGCCAACAAGGCGGCCGACGCCAAGTACAGGTAAGGGCCAGAGGCGACAGCCTCCCGTCCTTCGGCCTCAAAGCGCTTGCCGCGCAGAACAACCATGACCACCACCGGCGCTCTCTTCTACCTCTTCTCAGCCGTGCTGCTGTTTGCCTCGTTCCGTGTCATCACGGCGCGCAGCACGGTGCACGCGGCGCTCTACCTCGTGCTGGCGTTCGCCAACGCGTCGGTCATCTGGATGCTGCTGAAGGCCGAGTTCCTGGCCATCGCGCTGGTGCTGGTCTACGTGGGCGCGGTGATGGTGCTGTTCCTGTTCGTGGTGATGATGCTCGACCTCAACAGCGACGACTTCCGCGACGGCTTCTGGAAGCACATGCCGCTGGCCGGGCTGATCGGTGCAGTGATCGCGCTGGAGATGGCCCTGGTGCTGATGGGGGGCTTCCGCCTGACCGAGGCGCCCGCGCTCGACCCGCAACTGGCCAAGCTGGGCAACACCCGCCTGCTGGGCATCGAGATCTACACCAAGTACCTCTACCCGGTGCAACTGGCCGCCGTGCTGCTGCTGGTGGCCATCATCGCCGCCATCGCGCTGACGCTGCGCAAGCGCAAGGACACCCGTGCGCAGGATCCGTCGCAGCAGGTGCTGGCGAAGAAGGCCGACCGCCTGCGCATCGTCAAGATGGACCCGGTGCGTGACCTGCCCGCGCCGCCTGCCGCCCCGGCCGCCGCCGCCGCTGCTGGAGACAAGAAATGAGCCTCGGCCCCATCACCCTCGGCCACTACCTGTCGCTGGGCGGCCTGCTGTTCGCGCTCAGCGTGATCGGCATCTACCTGAACCGCCGCAACCTGATCGTGCTGCTGATGGCCATCGAGCTGATGCTGCTGGCGGTCAACATGAACTTCGTCGCCTTCTCGCACTACCTGGGCGATCTGGGCGGCCAGGTGTTCGTGTTCTTCATCCTCACCGTGGCCGCGGCGGAATCCGCCATCGGCCTGGCGATCCTGGTGGTGCTGTTCCGCAACCGCTCGACCATCAACGTCGAAGAGCTCGACACCTTGAAGGGCTGAGGCCAGGACGGACGACAAGAACATGGCTGCACAACTTTCACAGAACATGCTGCTGGCGGTGCCGCTGGCGCCGCTGGTCGGCGCCGTGGTGGCCGGCTTCTTCGGCAAGGCCATCGGCCGTGCCGGCGCCCACACCGTCACCATCCTGGGCGTGCTGATCGCCTTCGTGATCTCGGCGATGACGCTCATCGACGTGATCCACGGCGCGCGCTTCTCGGGCACCATCTACGAGTGGATGGTGCTGGGCGGGCTGAAGATGGAGGTCGGCTTCCTGGTCGACGGCCTGACCGCGATGATGATGGTCGTCGTCACCTTCGTCTCGCTGATGGTGCACGTCTACACCATCGGCTACATGGAGGAGGACCCGGGCTACCAGCGCTTCTTCAGCTACATCAGCCTGTTCACCTTCAGCATGCTGATGCTGGTGATGAGCAACAACTTCCTGCAGCTGTTCTTCGGCTGGGAAGCGGTGGGTCTGGTGTCGTACCTGCTGATCGGCTTCTGGTTCAAGAAGCCCACGGCGATCTTCGCCAACATGAAGGCCTTCCTGGTCAACCGGGTCGGCGACTTCGGCTTCATCCTCGGCATCGGCCTGATCGTCACCTACGCCGGCACGCTGAGCTACGGCGAGACCTTCGCCAAGGCCGAAGAGCTGGCCAAGCTGCAGTTCCCCGGCACCGAGTGGATGCTGATCACGGTGACCTGCATCTGCCTGTTCATCGGCGCGATGGGCAAGAGCGCGCAGTTCCCGCTGCACGTCTGGCTGCCCGACTCGATGGAAGGCCCGACCCCGATCTCGGCGCTGATCCATGCCGCGACCATGGTGACCGCCGGCATCTTCATGGTGGCGCGCATGTCGCCGCTGTTCGAGCTGTCGGACACCGCGCTGAACTTCATCCTCGTGATCGGCAGCATCACCGCGCTGTTCATGGGCTTCCTGGGCATCATCCAGAACGATATCAAGCGGGTGGTGGCCTATTCCACGCTCAGCCAGCTGGGCTACATGACGGTGGCGCTGGGCGCCTCGGCCTACAGCGTGGCGGTGTTCCACCTGATGACCCATGCCTTCTTCAAGGCGCTGCTGTTCCTGGGCGCGGGCTCGGTGATCATCGGCATGCACCATGACCAGGACATCCGCAACATGGGCGGCCTGCGCAAGTACATGCCCATCACCTGGATCACCTCGCTGCTGGGCAGCCTGGCGCTGATCGGCACGCCGTTCTTCTCGGGCTTCTACTCGAAGGACTCGATCATCGAGGCGGTGCACGCCAGCCACCTGCCGGCGGCCGGCTGGGCCTATTTCGCGGTGGTGGTCGGCGTGTTCGTCACCGCCTTCTACTCGTTCCGCATGTACTTCCTGGTCTTCCATGGCCACGAGAACTTCCACCACAAGCCGTTCCCCGGCGAGCATGACCACCACGATGACCATGACGACGGCCATGGCCACGCGCACACGCCGCATGAATCGCCCGCCGTGGTCTGGCTGCCGCTGGTGCTGCTGGCCATCCCGTCGGTGATCGTCGGCTACCTGACCATCGGCCCGATGCTGCACGGCGACTTCTTCAAGGACGCGATCTTCGTCCACGGTGAGCATCACCATGCCATGAAGGAACTGGCCGCCGAGTTCCACGGCGCTGCCGCGATGGCCATCCACGGCCTGTCGACGCTGCCGTTCTGGCTGGCCCTGGGCGGCGTGGTCGTGGCCTGGCTCTTCTACCTGAAGGCACCGAGCATTCCCAAGGCCATCGGCAACGCGCTGTCGCCCGTCGTCAAGGTGCTGGAGAACAAGTACTTCCTCGACTGGTTCAACGAGCATGTCATCGCTGCCGGCACGCGCCTGCTGGGCCGCGGCCTGTGGAAGGGCGGCGACGGCCTGCTGATCGATGGCCTGCTGGTCAATGGCTCGGCGCGCCTGGTCGGACTGATCGCCAGCGTCTCGCGGCTGGTGCAGACCGGCCATGTCTACTGGTACGCGCTGGTGATGCTGCTGGGCGTTTTCGGGCTGCTGACCTGGCAGCTGTGGCCCACGTTGTCCGGCCTGGCTGGCCGTTGATCACGCAGGGCGGAGAAGAACAATGGGTCTCTTGAGTCTTTCGATCTGGTTGCCGATCGCCTTCGGTGCGCTGCTGCTGGCCACCGGGCGCGACGACAAGGCCGGCACGGCGCGCTGGCTGGCGCTGATCGGCGCTGTCATCAGCTTCGTCGTCACCATCCCGCTGATCACGGGTTTCGACACCGCCAGCGCGGCACTGCAGTTCAGCGAGAACCTGCTGTGGATCGAGCGCTTCAACGTGCGCTACCACCTGGGTGTGGACGGCATCTCGGTGTGGTTCGTGCTGCTCACCGCCTTCATCACCATCGTGGTGGTGGTGGCTGGCTGGGAAGTGATCACCGAGCGTGTGCACCAGTACATGGGTGCGTTCCTGATCCTGTCGGGCCTGATGGTGGGGGTGTTCACCGCCGCCGACGGCCTGCTGTTCTACGTGTTCTTCGAGGCCACGCTGATCCCGATGTACATCATCATCGGCATCTGGGGCGGCAAGCGCCGGGTCTATGCGGCGTTCAAGTTCTTCCTGTACACGCTGGCCGGCTCGCTGCTGATGCTGGTGGCGCTGACCTACCTGTACTACAAGTCGGGTGGCAGCTTCGACATCGCCACCTGGCACAAGCTGCCGCTGGGCATGCATGCGCAGGCGCTGCTGTTCTTCGCCTTCTTCGCCGCGTTCTCGGTCAAGGTGCCGATGTGGCCGGTGCACACCTGGCTGCCTGACGCCCACGTCGAGGCGCCCACCGGCGGCTCGGTGGTGCTGGCGGCCATCATGCTGAAGCTGGGCGCCTACGGGTTCCTGCGCTTCTCCATGCCCATCGCGCCCGACGCCAGCCGCGAGTACGCCTGGTTCATCATCGCGCTGAGCCTGATCGCCGTGGTCTACATCGGCCTGGTGGCCCTGGTGCAGCAGGACATGAAGAAGCTGGTCGCCTACTCGTCGATCGCGCACATGGGCTTCGTCACGCTGGGCTTCTTCATCTTCAACGAACTGGGCGTGTCCGGCGGCCTGGTGCAGATGATCAGCCACGGCTTCGTCTCGGGCGCCATGTTCCTGGCCATCGGCGTGCTCTACGACCGGGTGCACAGCCGCGAGATCGCGACCTACGGCGGTGTGGTCAACACCATGCCCAAGTTTGCGGCCTTCGCGCTGTTCTTCACGATGGCCAACTGCGGCCTGCCGGGCACCGGCGGCTTCGTCGGCGAATGGATGGTGATCCTGGGCACGGTCAAGGTCAGCTTCTGGCTCGCCGCCATCGCCGCCACCGCGCTGATCTTCGGCGCCGCCTACTCGCTGTGGATGTACAAGCGCGTCTACTTCGGCGACGTGACCAACGACGAGGTGCGCGGCCTCACCGACATCAATGCCCGCGAGTTCGCGCTGATGGCCGTGCTGGCCGTGGCCACGCTGTGGATGGGCGTCTATCCGAAGCCCTTCACCGACGTGATGCACGCTTCGGTGACCGAACTGCTCAAGCACGTCGCGCTGTCCAAGCTGCAGTGACCGGGGGCAAGAGAACAACATGAACGCAATGAACTGGCTCGTCGTCTACCCCGAGGCGCTGCTGCTGCTGATGGCCTGCGTGGTGGCGCTGGTCGACCTGTTCGTCACCGACGAGCGCCGCCGCCCCACCTTCTGGCTGACCCAGGCCAGCCTGGTCGGCGTGGCCGCCATGCACTTGGCCTACTACCAGGGCGGCGCCACGCTCTACGGCATGCAGAACATGATGGTCGGCGACCCGATGGGCCACCTGCTGGCCTTCTTCGCCACCTGCGCGGTGATCATCACCATCGCCTACGCCCAGCCCTACATCGCCAGCCGCGACATGCTCAAGGGCGAGTTCTTCACGCTGACCATGTTCGTGTTGCTGGGCATCTGCGTGATGTGCTCGGCCAACAACTTCCTGGTCGTCTACCTCGGCCTGGAGATCATGAGCCTGTCGCTGTACGCGCTGGTGGCGCTGCGGCGCGACCACGGTGTCAGCACCGAGGCGGCGATGAAGTACTTCGTGCTGGGCGCGCTGGCCTCGGGCTTCCTGCTGTACGGCCTGTCGATGATGTACGGCGCCACCAAGTCGCTGGAGATCAATGAGGTCTTCACCGCCATCGGCACCGGCCGCATCAACGGCAGCGTGCTGACCTTCGGCGTGGTGTTCGTGGTCGCCGGCCTGGCCTTCAAGCTGGGCGTGGTGCCGTTCCACATGTGGGTGCCCGACGTCTACCACGGCGCGCCCACCGCGGTCACGCTGCTGATCGGCGGCGCGCCCAAGCTGGCGGCCTTCGCCATCACCGTGCGCCTGCTCGTCGAGGGCATGCTGGGCCTGGCGGTGGACTGGCAGCAGATGATGGTGGTGCTGGCCGTTGCGTCCCTGGTGATCGGCAACCTGGCCGCCATCGCGCAGACCAACCTCAAGCGCATGCTGGCCTACTCGACCATCAGCCAGATGGGCTTCATGCTGCTGGGCATGACGGCCGGCGTGGTCAGCGGCAACACGCTGAGCGCGGGCAACGCCTACAGCTCGGCCATGTTCTACGCCGTGACCTACGTGCTGACGACGCTGGGCACCTTCGGCCTGATCATGTACCTGTCGCAGGCCGGCTTCGAGAGCGACGAGATCGCCGACTACGCCGGCCTGGCCAAGCGTTCGCCCTGGCTGGCGGGCGTGATGTCGATCTTCATGTTCAGCCTGGCCGGTCTGCCGCCGATGGTGGGCTTCTACGCGAAGCTGGCCATCCTGCAGGCGCTGGTGACCACCAATGTCGCCAGCTATGTCGTGCTGGCCGTGGTGGCGGTGCTGCTGTCGCTGGTCGGCGCCTTCTACTACCTGCGCGTCGTCAAGGTCATGTACTTCGATGAACCTGCCGCCGGTGCCAGCGTGCGGCCGGGGCAGGGCGGTGGCGTGGGTGCGCTGTTGGCGGTCAACGGTGCCGCAGTTCTGGTCTTCGGCCTGCTGCCGGGTGGCCTGATGGCGATGTGCCGCGACGCCATCCTGAAGGCGCTCGCCACCTGATGTCCGGATCCGGACCGGGCTGGGCGCTGCTGCTGGTCGGCTTCATCGCTGCCAACCTGCCCTTCTTCAATGAGCGGCTGTTGTTGGTCGGACCTCGCCGCACACCCAAGGGCCTGGGCTGGCGGCTGCTGGAACTGCTGCTGCTGTCGGGACTCACGGTCGGGCTGGGCATCCTGATCGAGACCCGCCTGGGCCAGCGTGCGCCGCAGGGCTGGGAGTTCTACGCCGCCGTGCTGTGCCTGATGCTGACCTTTGCCTTCCCCGGCTTTGTCTGGCGGGTGTTGCGCCGCCAGCCGGCCGGCGAGGCGGCCAGCTGATCCACCGACCATGGACGACGACAGCCTGATCGAGCGCCGCGTCAGTGGCGAGCAGGTGTGGCGCGGGCATTTCCTCGATGTGCGGCGCGATGTCATCGCGCAGGCTGGCGGTCACACCGCCACCCGCGAGTACATCGTGCACCCCGGCGCGGTGATGGTCGTGCCCCTGCTGGACGATGGCCGGCTGGTGATGGAACGTCAGTTCCGCTACCCGGTCGGGCGTGTGCTGCTGGAGTTTCCGGCCGGCAAGCTGGACCCGGGCGAGACGGTGGCGCACTGCGCGGCGCGTGAACTGGCCGAGGAGACCGGCTACACCGCCAGCCAGTGGGCGCGCGCCGGACTGGTCCACAACGCCTGTGCCTACAGCGACGAGCGCATCGAGCTCTGGTTCGCCCGCGGCCTGCAGCCCGGCGAGCGGCGGCTCGACGAGGGCGAACTGCTGGATGTCTGCCTGGTCAGCGAGGCCGAACTCGACGCGCTGGCTGCCCGCGGTGAACTGACCGACGCGAAGACCCTGATCGGCCTGCAGTGGCTGCAGAAGTGGCGTGCCGGCCAATGGCCGCTGACCTGGACCGGACCGGCCTGAAGCTGCCGCAGGGATAATGGCAGCACGATGAAGGTGCTGAACCTGCGCTGCGGCCAAGACCATGCCTTCGAGGGCTGGTTCGGCTCCGAAGACGACTTCCAGGACCAGTCCCGCCGCGGCGTGGTGCAGTGCCCGCTGTGCGGTGATCCGGCCGTCATGCGCCTGCCCAGCGCGCCACGGCTCAATCTGTCCGGCGCCCGGGCCGAGTCGCCTGTGGCGCCGCCCGACCCGTCTGCCGAGGCGCCGGCCCGGCGGCCCGCCTTGCCCGCTGCATTGCAGGCCGCTTGGATGGAAGCCGTGGCCCATGTGATCAAGCACACCGAGGACGTCGGCGAGCGCTTCCCGGAAGAGGCCCGGCGCATCCACTACGGCGAATCGGCTGCGCGCGGCATTCGCGGGCAGGCCAGCGCCGAGCAGCGCGCCGAACTGGCCGACGAAGGCATCGAGGTGATGCCACTGCCGCTGCCTGAAGCCCTGAAGGGCCCGGCCCACTGAGCGGTGCGGCCGGGGCTGCCCGCGCATGGCAGCCCACCCGCAACCGGACGGGGCGTGCAGGGCGCCACGCTTGTTGACGCCAGTCAAACGATAAAAACGCTAAATTCTCCGGCGCTGGGCGATCCGCTGTCCGCCTGATCCGGAGTGTCGATGCGGCAGGGGCTGCCGTGCGGCTCCGGTGCGTTCCGACACCGCCGCCGCATGCCACTTGCCGCCTCTTCCGAACCGCTCGCCGACCACCCGGGTGGCGACCAGTCCGCCGCCATCACCACGCAGGCGGCCGCGCACCGCACCCGATTGCAACGCGACCGCCTGGCCTGGCTGTTCCGCACCGCCCAGGCCGATGGCCGGCCGCATCCGCTGCTGCTTCCTGTGGCCTGCCTGCGGGGGGATTGCGGCGCGGCGGCCCGCGTTCCGGTGCACGCCATGCCGCCGATGGCGCTGTCGCCACCGCAGCCTCGGGCCACGCCGGACCGCGTTGCCCTGGTGCAGCGGGTCGGCGTGCTGCCGCCGTTGCCCGAGGCCCTGGCCGCCGCCCAGCGTGTGCTGCCCGACGAGGACAGCAGTGGCCGGGCCTGCGCCGAGGCCCTGGGCCGCGACCCGGCGCTGTCGGCCCAGGTGCTGCGCCTGGCCAATGCCGCCGGCTGCGGCCAGGCTGGCCGCGTGGCCAGCCTGCACGATGCCGTGCTGCTGCTGGGCCGGCAGAAGCTGGGCCTGGTGCTGACCGCGGCGGCCGTCATCGACCGCTTCGACGCCGCCGCCTGCCCGGGCTTCGACCTGACTGGCTTCTGGCACGAATCTCTGGCCTGCGCCACCGCTGCGCAGGCCCTGGCGATGGAACTGGGCGCCGACGACGGCCTGGCCTTCACCACGGGCCTGCTGCACGACCTGGGCCGCCTGGTGCTGGCGCTGCTCCTGCCCGCCGCCACCGCGCAGGCGCTGACCGTTGCCCGCGGGCGCGACCAGCCGCTGCACTGGGCCGAGCGGGAACTGCTGGGCATCGACCATGCCGAGCTGGGCGCGCAGCTGGCGCGGCACTGGCAGTTTCCGCCGGCCATGGTGGCCGCCATCGCCGGCCACCATGGGCCCGGCCAGTCCACCGGGCTCGGCGGCCGGCCGTCGCTGACCGACCTGCTGCAGGGCGCCGACGCCGTGGCCCATGCCCTGGACCTGCACCAGGCCGAGGACGAGCGCGTGCCTGCCATCTGCCCGCAGTTGGTCCTGCGCCTGCAGCTCACGCCGGAGCGCTGTGCCCGGGTGCTGGCCGTGGCCGTGCAGGGCGTCGAGTCGGCAGGCCGGGCCCTGGGCACGGCCTGACTGCCCCGGCTGCGCCTCAGCCGATCACGCGCCCGGGGTTGAGCCGGCCCTGCGGGTCCAGCGCCTGCTTGATGCGCCGCATCAGCGCCAGCGCCACCGGGCTCTTGCGCTCGGCCATTTCGTGCAGCTTCAGCGTGCCCACGCCGTGTTCGGCCGAGAACGAGCCGTCGGCCGCCTGCACCGCGTCGTAGACGATGCGGTTGATCGTGGCTTCATGGGTGTCCAGAAAGGCCAGCGACTCGCCGCCTTCGGGGCACTGCACGTTGTAGTGCAGGTTGCCGTCGCCCAGGTGGCCGAAGTTGACCAGGCGCACGCCGGGAATCGCCGCCCGCAGCGCGGCGTCGGTGCGTTCGCAGAAGGCGGGGATCGCCGACACCGGCAGGGCGATGTCGTGCTTGACGTTCAGCCCTTCCTCGCTCTGCGCCAGCGGGATCGATTCGCGCAGGTGCCACAGCCCGGCCGACTGCGCCAGGCTCTCGGCCACCGCGGCGTCGCCGATCAGGTCCTGCGTCAGCGCCGCTTCCAGCAGGGCCTCGAAGCGTTCGCGCGCGGCCTGCTCGCCGTCGGCGTCGGCGTATTCGAGCAGCACCGTCCACGGCGCCGCGGCCAGCGGCTGCGTCAGCTGCGGAAAGTGCCGCCGTACCAGCTGCAGGGAGAAGGCGTTCATCACCTCGAAGCCGGTGAGCCCGGCGCCCAACCGGGCCTGCGCCAGGCCCAGCAGGGCCACGCACTGCTGCAGCGTCTGCGTGCTGGCCAGGGCCGTGAGGCTGGCCGCCGGCTGCGGATAGAGCTTCAGCGTGGCCGCGGTGATGACGCCCAGCGTGCCTTCGCTGCCGATGAACAGGTCGCGCAGGTCGTAGCCGGTGTTGTCCTTGCGCAGGCCGCTCAGGCCGATCAACACCTCGCCGTCGGCGGTCACCACCTCCAGGCCCAGGCACAGCTCGCGTGCGTTGCCATAGCGCAGCACCTGCGTGCCGCCGGCATTCGTCGCCAGGTTGCCGCCGATGGTGCAACTGCCTTCGGCCGCCAGGCTCAGCGGGAACAGCAGGCCAGCGTCGGCCGCCGTCTGCTGCACCGCCTGCAGCACCATGCCGGCCTCCACCGTCAGCGTCAGGTTGGCGGTGTCGATGCCGCGCACGCGGTTCATGCGCTGCAGGCTCATCAGCACCTGGGTGCCGCTGTGGTCGGGCACACCACCGCCCACCAGGCCGGTGTTGCCGCCCTGCGGCACGAGGGATGCGCCGTGCTTCGCGCAAAGCTGCACCACCTGCGCCACCTCGTCGGTGCTGCCGGGGCGCACCACGGCCAGGGCCTGGCCGTGCCAGCGCTTGCGCCAGTCGCGCTCCCAGGCGGACAGGTCGCCATGGCTGTCGCGGGTCAGCACCTGCGCGCTGCCAAGCAGCGTGCGCAGATCGTCGATCAGGGCTCGGGTCATGCCAGGTTCTCCGGGGCCGGGTGCTTCAATCGCCAGCGCACGTGCAGCGTGCAGGCGGCAAACAGGACGCTGCAGAGTGCCACCTGGCCCCAGGCCAGCCATTCGCCGGTGCCCAGGGCGGCGCCCGGCGGCACGCCGGTGGCGCGCACGATGCCCTCGGCAAAGTACAGCCACACCACGAGGCTGACCCAGCGGTAGGTGTAGAGCCGCATCTTCAGCAGCCCCGGCAGCGGAATCACCAGCGGCAGCACCTTGAAGGCCAGGAAGCGCGAGCCGGTGGGCGCCAGCCACAGCTCCCAGGCCAGGCCCAGGGCGATCAGGCCCAGCACGCCGGCCACAGCCAGGGTCCGGGTGTTGCGCACCACTGCATGCGGTGGCAGGGGGGCGCCGGGGGCGCTGGCGGGCAGGTTGGAGACAGGAGGCACGTGGGGCGCTGGCAGGGCGGGCAGGAAGGCGGCTGGCATCATAGACGCATGATTTCTCCCGTTGCCGCACTGCGCCGGGCGCCGCGGTTTCTGGGCAGGCTGCTGGCAGGACTGCTGGGTCTGCTGACGCGCTGGCCCTGGTTCGACACCCTGCGCACCCTGCGCCAGCGCCTGCGCGAAGACCACCTCGCGCTCACCGCCGGCAGCCTCACCTTCACCACGCTGATCAGCCTGGTGCCCCTGGTCACGGTGATGCTGGCGGTGTTCACCGCCTTCCCCATCTTCGGCCGCTTCCAGGCCGCGCTGCAGCAGTACTTCCTGCAGGCCCTGGTGCCCGACCACATCGCCCGCCCGGTGCTGCAGGCGCTGACGCAGTTCGCCGGCAAGGCCAGCAAGCTGGGCAGCGTGGGCCTGCTGCTGCTGGTGGCCACCGCGCTGGCGCTGATGTTCACCATCGACCGCACGCTCAACGGCATCTGGCGCACGCGGGCGCCGCGGCCGCTGGCGCAGCGGGTGCTGGTCTACTGGACCGGCCTGACGCTGGGCCCGCTGCTGCTGGGCGCCGGGCTGTCGCTCACCTCGTATGCGCTGTCGGCCTCGGGCGGCCTGGTCAAGGCCCTGCCGGGCGGCTTGGCCCTGCTGATCGACCTGGCCGAGGCCGGCCTGCTGGCCGCGGGCGTGGCCCTGCTGTTCCGCTACGTGCCCAACACCCATGTGCGCTGGCGCCACGCCTGGGCCGGGGCGGTGTTCGTTGCCATCGGCATCGAGATCGCCAAGCGCCTGCTCGGCTGGTACATCAAGGCCGTGCCCACCTATTCGGTGATGTACGGGGCCTTCGCGGCGCTACCCCTGCTGCTGCTGTGGCTCTACCTGAGCTGGCTGATCGTGCTGCTGGGCGCGGTGGTGGCGGCCTATGCGCCCAGCCTGGCGCTGCATGTGCTGCGCCTGCCCGACCGGCCCGGCGAGCGCTTCGCGCTGGCGCTGTCGGTGCTGCAGGCGCTGGCCGAGAGCCGCCAGGCCGGCCGGCCGGGCATCGCCACCGAGGCGCTGGCCGGCGCATTGCGCGTCGACCCGCTGCAGGTCGAGCCGGTGCTCGACGACCTGATCGCGCTGGGCTGGTGCGGCCGGCTCGACGAGCCCGGCCCGCAGCGCCATGTGCTGCTGGTCGAGCCGCTGCAGACACTGGCGCAGCCCCTGGTCGACCGCCTGCTGCTGGCCGACGCGCAGCGCAGCGCCGGCTTCCGCCAGCGCGCCGGCCTGGGCCGGCTGACGGTGGCAGACCTGCTGGGATAATCCCGGCCCACGTGAACCCGACCGCTCCTCCGCCGCCGCCTGGCGCGCGCCCGCCGCGCGAACCCCGTGCGCCGCGGCCCCCCCGCCCGGCCACGCCGGTCCCGCCCATCACCTACCCCGAATCGCTGCCGGTTTCCAGCCGGCGCGAGGAGATCGCGCGGGCGCTGCGCGACCACCAGGTGGTGATCGTCTGCGGCGAGACGGGCTCGGGCAAGACCACGCAGCTGCCGAAGATCGCGCTGGAACTGGGCCGCGGCCTGGGCGCCGGTGGCACCGGCGTGATCGGCCACACCCAGCCGCGGCGGCTGGCAGCCACCAGCGTGGCCAAGCGCATCGCCGACGAATTGAACAGCCCGCTGGGCGAGGTGGTGGGCTACAAGGTGCGCTTCCAGGACCGGCTGCAGCCCGGGGCCAGCGTCAAGCTGATGACCGACGGCATCCTGCTGGCAGAGACCCAGGGCGACCCCGACCTGCGCCAGTACGACACGCTGATCATCGACGAGGCGCACGAGCGCAGCCTCAACATCGACTTCCTGCTCGGCTACCTGCGCCAGCTGCTGCCGCGCCGGCCCGACCTGAAGATCGTCGTGACCTCGGCGACCATCGACGCCGACCGGTTTGCCAACCACTTTGCGTCCGCAAAGGGCCCGGCGCCGGTGATTCATGTCAGCGGCCGGCTGTTCCCGGTCGAGCAGCGCTGGCGGCCGTTCGAGGACTCGCGCGAGTACGGCTTGGACGAGGCCATCGCCGACGCCGTCGATGAGCTGTGGCAGGGTGGCGGCGCTGGCGACATCCTCGTCTTCCTGCCCGGCGAGCGCGAGATCCGGGATGCCGCCGACCACTTGCGCAAGCACCTGGCGCAACAGAAGCGGGGTGGGCCGCCCGCGGAGATCCTGCCGCTGTTCGCGCGCCTGTCGCAGGCCGAGCAGGACGCGGTGTTCAGCGCCAGCAATGGCCGGCGCATCGTGCTGGCGACCAACGTCGCCGAGACCTCGCTGACGGTTCCCGGCATCCGTTACGTCATCGACTCCGGCTTCGCCCGGGTCAAGCGCTACAGCTACCGCACCAAGGTGGAGCAGCTGCAGGTCGAGGCCATCAGCCAGGCCGCGGCCAACCAGCGCGCCGGCCGCTGCGGTCGGGTGGCCAACGGCATCTGCATCCGGCTCTACGACGAGAAGGACTTCGCTGCTCGTCCGAAATTCACCGACCCCGAGATCCTGCGCTCCAGCCTGGCCGGCGTGATCCTGCGCATGAAGAGCCTGCGCCTGGGCGCGGTCGAGGCCTTTCCGTTCCTGGAGGCGCCGCGCGCCAAGGCGATTGCCGACGGCTACGACCTGCTGGGCGAGCTGGGCGCGGTGGACGACGACAACCAGCTCACGGCAACAGGCCGCGAGCTGGCGCGCCTGCCGCTGGACCCGCGGGTGGGCCGCATGATCCTGGCCGCGCGAGAGCGCGATGCGCTGCACGAGGTGCTGATCATCGCCAGCGCGCTGAGCGTGCAGGACGTGCGCGACCGGCCGATGGAAGCCGCGCAGGCCGCCGACGAGAAGCACAGGAAGTTCGACGACGAGCGTTCGGAGTTCATGGGCTACCTGAAGCTGTGGCACTGGATCGAGGAAGGCCGCGGCAGCCACGGCCACCCGGGCTCGGCGCAGCAGAAGACCGACAGCCACAAGCTCAGCAACCGCCAGCAGGAGCAGCGCCTGCGCGACAGCTTCGTCAGCCCGCGTCGGGTGCGCGAATGGCGCGACATCCACAGCCAGCTGCACACCGTGGTGGCCGAGCAGGGCTGGCGGCTGAACGGCAGCCCGGCCACCTACGACCAGATCCACCTGGCGATGCTGGCCGGCTTGCTGGGCAACATCGGCTGCAAGGCCGATGAACACGACTGGTACCTCGGTGCACGGGGCATCAAGTTCTGGCGCCACCCGGGTGCGCACCTGAGCAAGAAGCCGGGCCGGTGGCTGATCGCTGCCGAGCTGGTCGACACCACGCGCCTGTACGGCCGCGGCCTGGCGGCGATCGAGCCGCAGTGGATTCCGCCGCTGGCCGGCCACCTGCTGAAGACCCAGCTGCTGGAGCCGCACTGGGAGAAGAAGGCTGCCGAGGTGGTGGCGCTGCAGCGCGCCACGCTGTACGGCATCGTCATCTACGCCAACCGGCGGGTGAACTTCGGCAACGTCGACCCCAAGGCGGCGCGCGAGATCTTCATCACCGAGGCCCTGATCGAGGGCGACTGGGATTCGAAGCTGCCCTTCATCGCCCACAACCAGCGTCTGCTGGCGCAGGTGGAGGAGCTGGAGCACAAGAGCCGGCGCCAGGACGTGCTGGTCGACGACAGCCTGATCCACGCCTTCTACGACGCGCAGCTGCCGGCCACCGTGTTCAGCGGCGCGACGCTGGAGCGCTGGTACCGCGAGGAAGTGAAGCGCCAGCCCGAGCTGCTGAAGCTGACCCGCGACGAGCTGATGCGGCACGAGGCCGCCGGCATCACCGGCCAGGCCTTTCCGAAGACGGTGCGCCTGGGTGGCGTGGACTGCGCCGCCAGCTACCTGCACGAGCCGGGCGACGCCAAGGACGGCCTGACGGTGACGGTGCCGATCTACACGCTGAACCAGGTCAGCGAGGAACGCTGCGAATGGCTGGTGCCCGGAATGCTGGCGGCCAAGGTGACGGCGCTGTGCAAGAGCCTGCACCAGCGCCCCCGCAGCCGCCTGGTGCCGCTGCCCGAGTTCGTCGCCGAATTCGTCGCGCTGCACCCCTTCGGCCAGGGTGCGCTGATGGACGTGCTGCTGAAGGCGGTGCGCGAGCGCAGCCAGATCGCCGTGCAGCGCAACGACTTCAAGCTCGACATGCTGGCGCCGCACCTGTTCATGAACTTCCGTGTGGTGGACGAGCATGGCCGCCAGCTCGGCCTGGGCCGGCACCTGGCGACGTTGAAGGCCGAGCTGGGCGGCCAGGCGCGCTCGGCCTTCCAGGCGCTGGCGGCACTGAAGCTGGGCACGGCTGCCGCGCCGCCATCACCTGCGACCGCACCTGTGGCGCCACCGGGTGGCGCACGGCGTGTCGAGAAGGCCGCGCCTCCCGCTCCGCCGCCCGAACCTGCCGCGCCGACCAGCTACACCGCCTGGACCTTCGGCGCGCTGCCCGAGCTGATGGAGATCCGCAAGGTCGGCCAGGTGCTGATCGGCTTCCCGGCACTGATCGACAAGGGCGCGCATGTCGAGATCGAGGTCTTCGACGAGCCCGACGTGGCGGCGGCCAAGCACCGCGCCGGCCTGCGCCGCCTGGTGGCGCTGGCCATCAAGGAGCCGCTGAAGTACCTGGAAAAGAACATCCCCGACCTGGTGAAGATGGCCGCGCTGTACATGCCGCTGGGCACGGCCGACGAGCTGCGCAACCAGGTCATCGCCGTGGCGCTGGACCGCGCCTTCCTGGCCGACCCGCTGCCCAACGACGCCGACAGCTTCGCCAAGCGCGTCACCGAGGGCCGTGGCCGGCTGAACCTGATCGCGCAGGAGGTGGCGCGGCTGGCCCTGGTGATCCTGACCGAGTACGCCGCGGCCACCCGCAAGCTCAAGGACAGCCGGCCGCCCAAGGAGGTGGCCGACGACATTGCCGCGCAATTGCAGCGCCTGGTGCCGAAGCACTTCCTGCAGGCTGCGCCCTGGGCCCAGCTCGCGCACTTCGCGCGTTACCTGAAGGCGGTGACGCTGCGGCTGGACAAGTGGCGCGCCGACCCCGCGCGGGATGCCCAGCGCCTGGCCGAGCTGCGGCCGATCGAGCAGCGCTACATCCGCCGCCTGGCCGAGAACAAGGGCGTGGCCGATGCCCGGCTCGACGAATACCGCTGGCTGCTGGAGGAACTGCGCGTCAGCTTCTTCGCGCAGGAGCTGCGCACGCCGCAGCCCGTGAGCGTGAAGCGACTGGACAAGGCCTGGGCCCAGCTGTCGAGCTGAGCCCGGGCGGCCTCAAGCGCGTTCCAGCGCGTTGTTCACCACCTTGACCCGGGCGCCCGGCTTCAGGCCGGGGTCTTCAGCGTAGTCGAAGGTCCGTGTGGTGCCGTTGTCGAGCTTGACGCTGACGCGGTGCACCTGCTTCTTGTTCATGTTGTTCTCGACCCGGTTGCCGGCGTAGGCGCCGCCCACCGCGCCGGCAATGGTGGCCAGGTCACGCCCACTGCCGCCGCCCACCTGGTGGCCCAGCACCCCGCCCAGCACCCCACCGGCGATGGTGCCGATCACGTTCGGCTGGTCGCTCTTGACCTTGACGATGTTCACCGCCGTGACCGACCCGCAGTGGCCGCAGCTGACCACCGGCTGGCTGCTGCCGGCGCCGCCATGCTCGGCCGCGGCAAAGCGCAGCGTCGATGCGCGCTTGTTGACGACCAGCTTGCCGTCGGCCACCATCGGGCTGCGCACTTTGTCCTTGCGGCGCACCACGTAGGCGCCTTCGTAGACCCCGGGCTTGACCTCGGGCAGGTCGATCCGCTGGGCGATGCCCTGCACCGACGCACTGGCCTGGCCGCCGGGCAGGCCGTGCAGCGCCAGGATCAGTTCGTCGCCCGGCTGCACCTGGGCCGGCGCGCTGACGTGGAAGCTGCTGATGGGCGAATTGGCCACCGGGCCTGCGCCGGCCTGCAGCGACTGGGCCAGCGTGGCTGTCACGGCCTGGCCGTCCTTCTCCAGCCGGGCGGTGGTGGTGCCGGACGGCTGCAGCTTGTCGCGCAGGCGGATCGTGTACTCGCCCTCGTAACGGCCGGGCGCCACCTCGCTCAGGGTCAGCGGTGCGACGGCGCCGGCGATGTCCACCCGCACCCGGGCGCCGGGCGTGCCTTCCAGCTTGAACTGCAGCACTTCGCCCGGGCGCAACTGCTCAATGGGCGTGACGCCGAAGCCGGTCACGCCTGGTGCAGTCTGGGAAATGACCTGGGTGTTCTGGGCCAGCGCGGTGCCGGGCAGGGCGGGCGCCAGCGCAGCGGCCAGGGCGAGCGTCAAGGCAGAAAGCGGGCGATTCAGCGGCATGGTGGTCCTCTTGGTTCTGGTCGGATGCGGTTCGAATGGTGCGTCGGTCATCCTGCCCGCCGCCCCTGTCCAGATCAACGCCACGCCGGGCACTGCGGATGTCGGCCACCACCCGCGCCGCCTGTCGGACAACACGCCGTGGCTCATCCACACCGGCTGGGTCAGGCGCTCGTAGACGTCGTGGATGTCGGCCGAGAACAGCCCGCCCGACAGGACGTGCAGCGGCGCATGCTCAGCACCGGGCTGGCGCGTGGTCAGCACGTCGTCGCGCCACAGGTCCTCGTCGATGGCCTTGGGCCCCCAGGTGCGTTCCAGAAAATAGCGGATCACGCCCGGGCGCGTCAGCCCGCGAAACAGCGCGCCACCCCAGCCCGGGCCGCGCAGCAGCGGCAGCAGGCCGGGCACCCGCCGCGTGGGTGGACAAGCGGGTCGTCGGGGTGGTCATCGGATGCATCCGGTGGACATGGCAATCAGTCTGCCACCTGGACACGCGAGCCCGCCGTCGCGGGGTCTGCCCCGACGTGCGCGGCATGGATTGCGGCGATGATGGGCGGCATCAAGGATGACCGCTTGCGAGCCGCTGAGACATGGCAAGACGTCGCAAAACGCCTGAAGTCACCGCGCATCTCCCTCGCCTGGACCTGGTGCTGCGGCAATCTCTGAACAAGCACCACATCGTGCTCCGAGGCGGGGGGCTGAGCGAGGTGCCGCCTGTGCTGCGGACGGCGACCGCCCTGAAAACGCTCGACCTTGCCGACAACCGCCTGACCGCACTTCCGGACTGGCTGGACACGCTGCCGGCACTGGAATCCGTGCTGGCCGAGGGCAATCAGCTGCGGGTCGTTGCGCCGGGTCGGGCCACGTTGGAGCTCGACTTGGCACAGGTGCTGCGGCTGCCGGTGGACACGCCGTGGGAGCGGCTGCGTCTGGTCTGCGATGCGGACACACCTGCTGGTGCGGTGGGCGAACTGCTGAACGACCCGATGCGGTGCGCAGCGCTCTGGCGACTGAGCCTGCGTCCGGGCCGGCTCGCGCCGTTCCAGGACAAGCCGATCGAGCTGCCGGCTGCGTTGCAGCCGCTGCTGGCGGCCATCGATCGCTTCACCGGCCTGCGGACGCTGAACCTGAAGAGCCTGGCCCTTGGCGAACTGCCCGTGGGCATGACGCGCCTGCACCAACTGCAGTCGCTGGGCTGCAACCACATCGGCCTGAAGTCATTGCCGCACTGGCTGGCGAAGCTGCCGCTGGAACAGCTGGGACTGGCCGGCAACATCCTCACCGCGTTGCCCGACTGGCTGCCGGAACTGGTGCGGTTGCGCGAACTGGACCTGTTCTACAACGCCCGGCTCAAGCATCTGCCGTCGGCGTTGTTCCGGATGCCGGCACTGGAAGTGCTGGAACTGGGCGGTTGCCCGATCCGTGAGATTCCGCGCGACGTCCTGGGCGCGGCCTCGCTCGTCGAACTGAACGTCGACACCGCCCAGCTGGTTTCCCCACCGCCCGAAGTCGCCAGCCTGGGGCTGACTGCCATTCGCGATTACTGGCGCCAGCGCGACGAAGTCGGCATCGACTACCTCAGCGAAGCCAAGCTGATCATCCTGGGTGAGGGTGGGGCGGGCAAGAGCACGCTGCTGCGCAAGATCCTCGACCCGACTGCCGAAGTCGACCCGCAGGAGATGTCCACCGAAGGCATCGACGTGGCGCGCTGGCAGTTCCCGACCACGATCCGCCCGCGGTCGGCCGACGGTGCGCCGCTGCAGGCGCTGCAGCGCGACTTCCAGGTCAACATCTGGGACTTCGGCGGGCAGGAGATCTACCACGCCACGCACCAGTTCTTCCTGACCCGGCGCTCGGTGTACCTGCTGGTCTGCGATGACCGCAACGAGGACACCGACTTCCACTACTGGCTGCAGGCCGTCGAGGCGCTGAGCGACGGCAGCCCGCTGCTGATCGTGCAGAACGAGAAGCAGGACCGCAGCCGCGACATCGGCCTGGCCGACCTGCGGGCACGCTTTCCCAACCTGCGCGGTGCCTGGTCGACCAACCTGGCCACCAACCGCGGCCTGCAACCGGTGGTGGATGCGATCCGGCGGGAACTGGAAGGCCTGCCGCACGTCGGCACCGCGCTGCCGGCGACCTGGAAGCGGGTGCGCGAGGCGCTGGAGCAGGACACCCGCGACCACATCGGCCTGGATGCCTACCTGGCGCTGTGCGAGCAATACGGCTTCACCCGCCGCGAGGACAAGCTGCAGCTCAGCCAGTACCTGCACGACCTGGGCATCTGCCTGCACTTCCAGGACGCCCGCTGCTCAAGCACACCGTCGTGCTCAAGCCCGCCTGGGGGACGGATGCGGTCTACCGCGTGCTGGACGACCCGCAGGTCAAGGCCGCACGCGGCCGCTTCCAGCGCGCTGACCTTGCGCGCATCTGGTGCGAGACCCGCTACCAGGGCATGCAGGACGAACTGCTGCGGCTGATGGCCAAGTTCCAGCTCTGCTATGCGCTGGACGAGGCGGGCACGCGCTGGATGGCGCCGCAGCTGTTGTCGGCGGACCGCCCCGCCCACGACTGGCCGGCCCAGGGCAGCCTGGTGGTGCGCTGGCAGTACGACTTCATGCCCAAGGGCCTGCTGACGCGCTTCACCGTCACCCAGCACCACCTGATCGCCGACGACGCGCCGCTGTGGCGATCCGGCGTGGTGCTCAGCCGTGACGGCACGCAGGCCGAGGTGGTGGAGGACTACCCGCGCCGGCGCATCGTGGCGCGGGTGCATGGCGCCGACGCCCGCGGCCTGTTGGCCATCGTCGACGACCAGGTGCAGCGGCTGAACCAGATCTTCCCGCGGCTGAATGTGCAGCGCTGGCTGCCCTGTCCGTGCAGCGAGTGCCGGGTCAAGCCCGAGGCGGAGGCGTTTGCGCTGGACAAGCTGACGAAGATGGCGCTGCGCGGGCAGGACATCCAGTGCCACGAGAGTGGCGAGATGGTGAGCGCCGCGGACCTGTTGCGTGACGTGCTGCCGTCGGCGCTGACGCGGGCGCAGGTGCTGGACACCGATCTGCTGTTTGCGGCCACGGGCCGTGCCGCCCGGCCGGGCCTGCCGGCCGATGAGCGGATGCCGCCGACCGAAGCGCTTGCCGCCAGCCCGCCCGAAGTGCTGGTGTCGTATGCCAGCGGTCCGGCCAGCAACATGGTGGTCGAGGCCTTGGACAAGGCGTTGCGCGAGGCGGGCATCCGCCTGCTGCGCGATCGCCAGGACGTGCGCTACAAGGACTCGATCGGGCAGTTCATGCAGCGCATCGCCACCAGCCGTTGCGTGGTGGTGGTGCTGTCGAAAAAGTACTTCGAGTCCGAGTACTGCATGACCGAGCTGGTCGGCATGCTGAAGGCCCAGGACCTGCGCGAACGGATCGTTCCAATCGTGCTGGAGGATGCGGACATCGACCGCCCGACGACCTGTGCGCGGTACGCCAGACACTGGGAGCGCGAAGCGGCCGAACTGGACGCCGAACTGAAGCAGTTGCGCGGTGACAACCTCGCCAGGCTGCAAGCCAAGCTGACCGAGTACACCGAGTTCCGCCGCCTCTTCGACGACGTCAGCCACACGCTGCGCGACATGAACGCCCTGACCCCCGAGGAACACGCTGCCACTGGCTACGCCGAGCTGCTGGCGGCGGTGCGCCGGCAGCTCGGCATGTTGTGAGCCGTCAGGCCGGCACCGACGGCAACCCCGACAGCGCCATCGCCAGCTCCTCCTCGCTGTAGCTCTGGTCGCTGAGCTTGCCGGCGAAGTAGTTGCTGTAGGCGGCCATGTCGAAGTGGCCGTGGCCGCAGAGGTTGAACAGGATGGTCTCCGAGCGGCCTTCTGCCTTGCAGCGCAGGGCCTCGACGATGGCGCCCTTGACGGCATGGTTGGCCTCGGGCGCGGGCACGATGCCTTCGCTGCGGGCGAACAGCACGCCGGCCTCGAAGCAGGCCACCTGGTGGTAGGCCACCGCCTCCAGCAGGCCCAGCTCCTTCAGGTGGCTGACCATCGGCGCCATGCCGTGGTAGCGCAGGCCGCCGGCGTGGAAGCCCGGCGGGGTGAAGGTGCTGCCCAGGGTGTGCATCTTGGTCAGCGGCGTCATGTGGCCGGTGTCGCCGAAGTCGTAGGCGTACTTGCCGCGCGTCAGGCTGGGGCAGGCGGCGGGCTCGACGGCGACGATGCGGCGCTTCTTGCCACCGCGCAGTTGCTGGCCGATGAACGGGAAGGCAATGCCGGCGAAGTTGCTGCCGCCACCGGTGCAGCCGACGATCACGTCGGGGTCGTCGCCGGCCATCTCCAGCTGCAGCATGGCCTCCTGGCCAATGATGGTCTGGTGCAGCAGCACATGGTTCAGCACCGAGCCCAGCGCGTACTTGGTGTCGTCGTTGGCGGCGGCGACCTCCACCGCCTCCGAAATCGCGATGCCCAGGCTGCCCGGGTGGTCGGGGCAGCCTG
>Ga0208564_1001083_pt1 | contig 23219 bp, 26 predicted proteins | sample AD_UKC073_MetaG_FD_184439 | JGI IMG/M metagenome (GOLD analysis project Ga0208564, IMG submission 184439) | Active sludge microbial communities of municipal wastewater-treating anaerobic digesters from USA - AD_UKC073_MetaG (SPAdes) (version 2) | ecosystem: Engineered > Bioreactor > Anaerobic >... | reverse complement strand
TCGGCACGCGGCAGGACATCGGGTGGGAGGTCGACGACGTCACGGCCTACCGCACGGTGCGCGCGGCCCCGCCGCCGGCCTCGGTGCGCGACGCCATCAAGAACGGCTCCTTCGACGCCGTGCTGTTCACGTCGAGCTCGACCGTGCGCAACCTCGTCGGCATCGCGGGCAAGCCGCACCCGACGACGGTCATCGCCTGCATCGGCCCGGCCACGGCCAAGACCGCGGAAGAGCTCGGCCTGCGGGTCGACGTGCTCGCCCCGGTCGCCAACGCCGACGCGCTCGTCGACGCCCTGGCCGATCACGGCCGCTCGCTGGCCCTGGCGGCCCAGGAGGCCGGTGAGGTCGTCCTGCGCCCGAGCCAGCGTCGTCCGGGTTCGCGCCGCCGCGCCACGTGATGGGTTTCCCGCAGAGCAGGCCACGCCGGTTGCGGCGCACCCCCGCGATCCGGCGCCTGGTGGCGCAGACCCGACTGCACCCGGCCGACCTGGTGCTCCCCGTCTTCGTGCGCGAGGGCATCGAGGAGCCGGTGCCGATCTCGGCCATGCCCGGTGTCGTCCAGCACACGCTCGACTCCCTCGTCGAGGAGGCCCACCGCTGCGTGCAGGCCGGGCTCGGCGGGATCATGGTGTTCGGGGTCCCGACCACCAAGGACGCGCGAGGGTCCGGCGCGGACGACCCCGACGGCATCCTCAACGTCGCTCTCGCCCGGTTGGTCGAGGCGGTCGGTGACGACCTCGTCGTCATGGTCGACCTGTGCCTGGACGAGTTCACCGACCACGGCCACTGCGGAGTGCTCGCTCCGGACGGGGCCGTCGACAACGACGCCACGCTCGAGCGGTATGCCGCCATGGCGCTGGCGCAGGCGGCGACCGGTGCCCACGTCCTCGGGCTCTCGGGGATGATGGACGGCCAGGTGGCGCACGTGCGTGCGGCGCTGGATGCCGCGGGGCACACCGACACCGTGCTTTTGGCGTACGCCGCGAAGTACACCTCCGGGCTCTACGGACCGTTCCGCGAGGCCGTGCAGTCCTCGCTCGTCGGTGACCGGGCGGCCTACCAGCAGGACCCGGCCAACGCGACCGAGGCCGTGCGTGAGCTCGAGCTCGACATCGCCGAAGGCGCCGACATCGTCATGGTCAAGCCGGCCGGCCCGCACCTCGACATCATCGCCGCTGCCGCCGCGATGTCGCCGGTTCCGGTTGCCGCGTACCAGATCTCGGGGGAGTACTCGCAGATCGAGGCTGCTGCCGAACGGGGTTGGATCGATCGCGAGCGCGTCATGCTGGAGTCGCTCACGGGCATCCGACGGGCCGGTGCGCAGATCGTGCTGACCTACTACGCCCTCGAGGCGGCCGCCCGCCTCTGACGGCGACTGCGTTGCGTCGACACCGTGTGTCGACCGATCGTCGGATTGGCCGAACCCGACGGCGTGCACCATCATGGAGTGTGATAGACACCTTTCGGGTGCCGGTGGGATGCAGATGTGGAGCGAATCGAGCATGACCAGGCGTAAGAAGGTGATGCTCGGCACCGTGGCGGGGCTCGCGGTGGTGCTCGGGGGAGCAGGAACGGCCTATGCCGCTCACTTCCAGGACCGCGCCCTCCCCGGGAGCACGTTGGCGGGTGAGTCCGTGGCAGGGCTCTCGCGTGATGAGGTGACGGCCGCCGTGCGTGAGCGTGCCGCCGACGTCGAGGTCACGCTGGAGGCCGGCGAGGCGACCCGCACGGCATCCTTGGCCGACCTCGGCTACGCGGTCGACGTCGACGCGACGGTTGACGGCGTCTTCGCCGACCGCACCTGGTCGACCTACGCCACGTCGCTGATGTCCGGCCGCGACGTCGACGCCGTCGTCACCACCGACCCTGCTGCGACCGACTCGGTCATCGCCGACCTGGTCAAGGACTCCGGCGGAATCGGTGTCGACGCCACGGTGAAGCTGGCCAAGGACAAGAAGTCGTTCGTCGTCGTCCCGGCCGTTGCCGGAAAGACCGTGGTGGAGAGCACCTTCCAGGATGCCGTTGGCGCGGCGGCGCGTGAGCTCACCTCGACGAGCACCGTCGTGGAGTTCACCGAGGCCGTCCCCGAGGTGACCACCGAGGAGGCGCAGGCGGTGGCGGCCAAGGCCAACGCGCTGGTCCGGACCCCGGTCGTCGTGTCCGACGGCGATGACGCGCACAAGGCGTCCGTGGCGCGCAAGGCGTCGTGGATCAGCATCCCGGTCACTGATGGGGCACTCGGGGAGCCGACGATCCAGGCCGCCAAGGTCAAGGCCTGGGCGGCCAAGCTGGCCAAGGAGGCCAGGGTCGAGCCTCGCGCGGGTCTGCGCAACGTGACGCAGTCCGGTGACGTGAAGACCGTGGTGACCAGGGCTCGTGACGGCAAGGAGGTCTCCAACGCCGACGCACTCGCCACGGCCGCGGTGGCCGCCCTGACCAGCGGCAAGGCCTACGAGGGCGCCTTCGACTACAAGACCACCAAGGCCACGTGGACGGAGCGGGTCATCGCGGACGGCGCCGAGCGCCTCGCGTACCCCGCGGCCCCGGGCGAGAAGTGGATCGACGTCAACCTCAGCCGGCACACGATGACCGCCTACGTCGGCGCGAAGCCCGTCTACGGCCCGATCTCCATGGTCGACGGACAGGCCGAGAAGCCGACTGTGCGGGGCACGTTCAAGGTCTACTACAAGCGTGAACTGATGACGATGCGCGGAAACAACGCCGACGGCACCCGCTACGAGACGCCCAACGTGCCGTGGAGCACCTTCTTCCACGAAGGTTTCGCCCTGCACGGAGCGCCCTGGCGGTCATCGTTCGGCTACTCCGCGTCCCACGGCTGCGTCAACCTGCCGGTCGGGGTCGCGAAGTGGGTCTACGACTTCGCCCCCATCGGCACCCCGGTCGTCTCCCACTGACGTCGGGACGCACCCCGGCAGGGCCGGTCAGAGGAACTGGGCCGGGTCGAACTCGTCGATGGCGATGACCCGCACCCGTGGGAGCCGCTCGTTGAAGGCCAGGACGTCGTACTCGAGGTCGAAGGTCTCCAGCCCGAGCTCGACGAGCTGGCTGAACGCGTGGTTTCGGAACTCGACGAATCCGACGAGGCCGACCCGGCGGCCGTCGAGCAGCTCGCCGACCTCCTCGACGAAGTCGCCGTCGTTGCTGACGAGGACGACATCGGCCTCGCGCGTGCGCAGCTCGGTCAGCGTGCGCTGGATCGCGATGTCGACGACCTTCTGCCCCGGTGCGCCCGAGAGCGGGATGGGCCGGTAGCCGATGGCGAGCAGGGCCTGGACGAACGTCATGGGCAGCTCGGAGTTGGCCGCGAGGAAGAACAGTCCCTGGGCGGGCTGGTCCCACTGGTCGCGCGCGAACTGCAGCAGCCGTTCCCACCGGGGACGCTCCTCCGGGCGCGGTCGGCGGCCGAGGATCGAGGTGCCCAGCGTGGCGTCGATGTTCTCGCCGTCGACGAGCAGGTAGGTGGTGCGCGCTGCGTCAGCCATGGGCTCACCCTAGACGCAGCATCACGGGCGACTCATTGCGAACGGCCCACCTCGTCCGAGGTGGGCCGTTCGCAATGAGTGGGGTGTGGCTCAGGCCTGCTTGCCGAGCTCCACGTCGATGACGAGCGTGATCTTCTCGGAGACGAGCACGCCACCCTTCTCGAGGGCCGCGTTCCAGGTCAGGCCCCAGTCGGTGCGGTTGAGCTCGCCCTTGGCCTCGAAGCCGGCCTTGTCGTTGCCCCACGGGTCGGTCGCGACACCGTTGAACTCGACGTCGAGGGACACGGGCTTGGTGATGCCCTTGATCGTCAGGTCGCCGACGAGGGTGGAACCGTCGAACGAGGTGCTGACGAAGGTCATCTCCGGGTAGGTCTCGGAGTCGAAGAAGTCGGCGCTGCGCAGGTGGCCGTCGCGGTCGGCGGTGCCCGTGTCGACGGATGCCGTCTTGATGGTCACGTTCGCGACGCTGTCAGCGAGCTGCTCGGCCACCTCGACGGTGCCGGTGAACTCGGTGAACTTGCCGCGGACCTTGGACACCATGAGGTGGCGGGCGATGAAGCTCACCTCGGCGTGGGTGGGGTCGATGCTCCAGGTGCCGGGGGTGAGGCCGTCCAGGGTGGTGGGCGCGTTGCTCATGAAGTCTCCTTTGTCGTGGCCTAGCACTCGCTAGTTGTCCCTTCAACCAAACTGGCCGCGGCATCCATTCCCACGTCTCGCCATGTGAGACACTCTGATGCCCGTGCATCTCAGGTCGTTCTCAGGAAGAACGTCTGTGCAGATGGCCACATGGATCGGAACCACCCACGGGTATCTGCAGTCCCGTGCCACGATGGGCGAGTTCGGTGAACCGGGGAGACGCGATGAGCGGGGCAGTGATGACAGAAGGGACGTCAGCTGACGACACGGGTGGTGTTGACGGCGAGGGTGGGGTCCGGTGGCTCAGCCACGAGGAGCAGATCGCCTGGCGCGCCTACCTGCGCGCCTCTCGTGAGCTCACGGTGGCGTTCGAGCGTGACCTCCAGGACGTCGGGATCAGCCTGCCCGAGTACGAGCTGATGTCGATGCTCTCCGAGGCACCCGACGCGCAGATGCGCATGTCGACCCTGGCGTCCCTCATCGTGCAGTCCCGCAGCCGCGTGACCCACACGGCCGCCCGGCTCGAGCGTCGCGGCTGGGTGCGCCGCACGCCGGCCCCCGACGACGGCCGTGGGGTGCTGCTGCGCCTCACCGAGGGCGGGCGGGTCGCTCTCGACTCCTTCGCCGTCGTCCACATCGCGAGCGTCCGGCGCCACCTCATCGACGTGCTGACTGCCGAGCAGTTCGCCACCCTGGGTGCCACGATGCAGATCGTGCGCGACGCCTACGCCGCCGACCCGACCATGCGCGGCGCCGTCACCATCGCCTGACCCGTCGGTCCGGGACCTCGCCCGACCCTGGCCGCGGCCGAGCAACCAGGGGTGTCGGACAATGGTGGGGTGAGCCCTGACCCGACACCCCACGCCAGCCGCACCGCGACCGGTGCGACCGGTGCGACCGGCGCGTCCACCGCGAGCGACGCCCCGGCATCCGCCGCCCTCCTCGAGCGCGCCCGCGCCGTCACCCCCGGCGGGGTCAACTCCCCGGTGCGCGCCTTCCGCGCGGTCGGCGGCACCCCCCGCTTCATGGCGAGCGGGCGCGGCCCGTACCTCACCGACGTCGACGGTCGCGAGTACGTCGACCTCGTGTGCAGCTGGGGCCCGATGATCCTCGGCCACGCGCACGAGGGCGTGCTGGATGCCGTCCGTTCGGCGACCGCTCGCGGGTTCAGCTTCGGCACCCCCTCGGAGAACGAGGTGCTGCTCGCCGAGGAGATCGTCGCCCGGGTCGACCCCGTGCAGCAGGTGCGGCTGGTCTCCAGCGGCACCGAGGCGACGATGAGCGCCATCCGGCTCGCCCGCGGCTTCACCGGCCGCAGCCTCGTCGTGAAGTTCGCCGGGCACTACCACGGGCACGTCGACTCACTGCTCGTCAGCGCCGGTTCGGGGCTGGCCACCTTTGCGCTACCCGACTCGGCCGGGGTGCCCGCCGAGATGGCCGCCGAGACCCTCGTCCTGCCCTACAACGACGTCGACGCACTCGAGGCCGTCTTCGCCGCCCGCGGCAGCGAGATCGCCTGCCTCATCACCGAGGCCGCGGCGGGCAACATGGGCGTCGTCCCCCCGGACCCGGGCTTCACGCAGGCGCTGCGGCGGGTCACCGCCGAGCACGGCGCCCTCCTGGTGTCGGACGAGGTGATGACCGGGTTCCGGGCCAGCCGCGCCGGCTGGTGGGGCCACGAAGGTGCCGGCGTCGCCCCCGATCTGATGACGTTCGGCAAGGTCATGGGCGGTGGCTTCCCCGCGGCAGCGTTCGGCGGCCGGGCCGACGTCATGGCCCTGCTCGCCCCCGACGGGCCGGTCTACCAGGCGGGCACCCTCTCCGGAAACCCCATCGCCACCGCGGCCGGGCTGGCCACGCTGCGGGCCTGCGACGACGCGCTCTACGCCCGCCTGGGTGAGGTGTCGAGCGCGATCGCCGACGCGGCATCCGCCGCCCTGGGCGCAGCCGGCGTGCCCCACCGCGTCCAGTGGGCGGGCTCGATGTTCTCCGTCTTCTTCCGCGAGGGGGCGGTGCGCACCTACGACGACGCGCGCGAGCAGGACGCCGCGGCCTTCGGCCGCTTCTTCCACGCCATGTTGGATGCCGGCGTGTACCTGCCGCCGAGCGCCTTCGAGTCGTGGTTCGTCTCCGGGGCGCACGACGACGCTGCCGTCGAGCGCGTCCTCGCCGCCCTGCCGGGGGCGGCCCGGGCAGCGGCCGAGCGAGGCTGAGCGGCCCGCCGGGCTCGGCCTGGCCCGCCGCGTCGGCTGGCGTCCTCGCCGCGAGCGCGGGATGCTGGCGGGACCACATGACCCCGGGCAGGGAGGTTCCATGAGTACGACGACGAGCCAGGACGAGCAGGCCGAGGCACGGCGGGGCGCCTTCTCGGGCCGGAGGGTCTTCATCCTCGCGGCGATCGGGTCCGCGGTCGGCCTGGGCAACATCTGGCGGTTCCCCTACGTGGCGTACGAGAACGGCGGAGGGGCGTTCATGCTCCCCTACCTCGTGGCGCTGCTGACGGCGGGCATCCCGTTCCTCCTCGTCGAGTACGCCCTCGGGCACAGGTACCGTGGCTCGGCGCCGCTGTCCTTCGCGCGCCTGTCGCGGCGTACCGAGGGCCTCGGGTGGTGGCAGGTCGGGATCTGCTTCATGATCGCCGTCTACTACGCGGCCGTCATCGCCTGGGCGCTCAGCTACACCGTCTTCTCGTTCACCCAGGCCTGGGGTGAGGACCCGGACGCCTTCTTCTTCGGCGACTACCTCCGGGCGGGCGACCCCGGGGTCACGCTCGAGTTCGTGCCGGGCGTCCTGGTGCCGCTCGCGGTCGTCTGGGTGGCACTGGTCGCCGTGATGGCCCTGGGCGTCAGCCGCGGTGTCGGCGCCACGTCCGTCATCTTCATCCCGGTGCTCATCGTGGCCTTCGCCGCCCTCGTGGTGCAGGCCCTGACGCTGCCCGGGGCGGCCCAGGGGCTGGACGCCCTCTTCGCGCCGGACTGGTCGACCCTCGCGGACCCGGCGGTGTGGGCCGCCGCGTACGGCCAGATCTTCTTCTCGCTGTCCATCGGCTTCGGCATCATGATCACCTACTCGTCCTACGTGCACCGGCGTACCGACATGTCCGGCTCGGCCCTGGTCGTCGGCCTGTCGAACTCGGGCTTCGAGCTGCTCACGGGCATCGGCGTCTTCGCTGCGCTGGGCTTCATGGCCCAGGCCTCCGGTGTGGCCGTCGGCGAGGTGGCGACGTCGGGGATCGGCCTGGCCTTCATCGCGTTCCCCACGATCGTCAACGAGGCCCCGGCCGGGGCCGTGATCGGCGTGCTGTTCTTCGCCTCGCTCGTCATGGCGGGCTTCACCTCGCTCGTCAGCGTGCTGGAGGTCGTCATCTCCGCGGTGCGCGACAAGTTCGAGACCAGCCGGGTTCGGGCCACCCTCGTCGTCACGATCCCGTGCGCGCTGATCAGCCTCATCGGGTTCAGCACGACGAGCGGGATCTACGTCCTGGACATCGTCGACCACTTCATCAACCGGTTCGGCATCCTGCTCGTCGCGGTCGTCAGCATGGTCGTCATCGCGTGGGGCGTGCGCGCCCTGCCCCGGCTCAGGGACCACCTCAACCGCGACGGCTCGGTGCCGGTGCGCGGGTGGTGGATCGCCCTCGTCTCCGTGGTCACGCCCCTGGCCCTGGCGTTCATCCTCGTCCGGGAGCTCTGGGCCGTCATCGAGAAGCCCTACGGGGGCTACCCGCAGTGGATGCTCGTCGTCTTCGGCTGGCTCGCCGCCGCCCTCGTGGCCGTGGCGGGCTTCGCCATCGCCCGCGTGCCTTGGCGCCCCGAGACGAGCCTGGACGTCGGCGACCGACCCGAGAACGACACCACCGCAAGGAGCCAGCCGTGAGCACCCCCGCCATCGTCATGCTCGTCGTCTCCGTGCTCGTCATCTGGGGCGGGCTGCTGTTCGCCCTGCTGCACCTGCGCCGGGCCGACCGCGAGGACGCGATCGAGCAGGAGATGCACCGCGACCTCTGAGGGGCCGAGCGCGGGCGCGGTGACCGGGCATCCAGCCGGGTTTGCGACAATCGCCGGTATGACGACCTTTCCCCGTGCAATTGGCGGCCCCGGCGCGGCCGGGCCCACCGGTGGCGAGCCGCAGCGCACGGTCGTCCACCTGCTGCGGCACGGCGAGGTCCACAACCCCGACCGGGTGCTCTACGGACGGCTGCCGGGCTACCACCTGTCCGAGCTGGGCCGCCACATGGCCGAGCTGGCGGCCGAGCACCTCGGCGACCACGACATCACCCACGTCGTGTCCAGCCCACTCGAGCGGGCTCGCGAGACCGCGGCCCCGATCGCGCAGGGCCACGAGCTCGAGATCACGATCGACGACCGGGTCATCGAGGCGGGCAACGCCTTCGAGGGACTGCCGGTCGCCGGCGGAGCTGGGCTGCTCAAGCACCCACGGCTCTACCCCAAGTTCCTCAACCCGTTCCGACCGTCATGGGGTGAGCCCTACGTCGAGATCGTCGAGCGGATGCGCCTCGCGATCATCGACGCCCGGGCTGCGGCCCGCGGCCACGAGGCGGTCATCGTCAGCCACCAGGCACCGATCTGGATGATCCGCCTCGCCACCGAGGGCCGCCCGCTGTGGCACAACCCGGCCAAGCGCGAGTGCTCTCTGGCGTCGCTCACCTCGCTGACGTTCCTCGGCGATGAGCTGCTGTCGCTCTCCTACAGCGAGCCGGCCGCATCGCTGCTCGGTCAGGCCCAGCCCGGGGCGGGCGCATGAGCGGCAGACCCCTCGCCCGGTGGGCCGGGTGGATGGCTGCGGCCACCCTGCTGCTCGGCACGGCCGCGTGCACGAGCGACCCGAACTCGGTGGCCGAACAGGCCAAGGCCGGCGACCAGAAGGGCTACGTCTCCGGTGACGGTGCCGTCGAGACGATCCCGGCGGCAGACCGGGCCGAACCGGTCACGCTCTCCGGCCAGCTGCTCGACGGCGCCGACTGGTCGAGCGACTCCGCGAGGGGCGAGGTGCTCGTCCTCAACGTCTGGGGTTCGTGGTGCGCGCCCTGCGTCGCCGAGGCCCCCGATCTGCAGAAGGTCTGGTCGGAGCTCGAGGCGCGGGATGCCCCGGTGCAGTTCATGGGCATCAACTTCCGGGAGGACCCTGCCAGGGGTGCAGCCTTCGAGAAGAGGGCCGGGATCACCTACCCCAGCCTGTCCGACGAGTCCGGGGTGGCGATCCTCGCGCTGCAGGGCAAGGCCCCGACGGTGCCGACCACGCTCGTGCTCGACCGTGAGGGTCGGATCGCCGCGCGGGTCAACGGGCCGGTGACGGCGAGCACCCTGCGGGGCCTCGTCGACGACGTCGTCGCCGGCGAGTCCGCGACCGCAGCGTCATCGTGATGCCGGTGCTCGCTGCGACACTGGCTCCGGCCGTGACCCCGATGGTGGTGCTCACCTCGGACACCGTCACGTCGGGGGCGCTGCCGCTGGCCCTGGCCGTGGCGGTGCTCGCCGGGTTGGTGTCGTTCGCCAGCCCGTGCGTCCTGCCCCTCGTGCCGGGCTTCCTGGGCTACGTCACCGGCCTGACCGGTGAACCGCTCGCGAAGCGCTCGCGCAGCACTCTGGTCTCGGGGGCACTGCTCTTCGTGCTCGGCTTCACGCTCGTGTTCATCCTCGGATCGATCTTCGTCACCACCGCCGGGCGGGCGCTCATCGAGTATCGCGAGCTGCTCGTGCGGGTCGGTGGCGTCGTCGTCATCGTCATGGGGCTGGTCTTCCTCGGCGTCGGCCCGCAGCGGGAGGCCATGATCGCCTGGCGCCCGCGTGCCGGACTTGCCGGTGCGCCCCTGCTCGGTGCGGTCTTCGCCCTCAGCTGGGCCCCGTGCATGGGCCCGACCCTGGCGGCGGTGCTCGTCATGGCCAGCGCGACCGCGGACCCGCAGGTGGGGCGCAGCGTCACGCTTGCCACGGCATACGGCCTGGGACTCGGGCTGCCGTTCATCCTCATCGCTGCCGGGCTGGACCGCGCCGGGCGCGCCTCGGGGTGGCTGCGGCGGCACCAGCGCACCATCCAGGTCGTCGGGGGCGTGATGCTCGTGCTCGTCGGGCTGCTCATGGTCACCGGGATGTGGGGCGACCTCAACACGTGGATCCAGAGCGAGCTCGTGAACGGTTTCGAGGTGGCGGTGTGAGCACCGAGACGAAGGCCAGGACCAGCGCCACCGGTGGCGGCTCGGGGACCGGCGCCGGCATCGCACAGCCGCGGCTCGGCCCGATCGGCTGGCTGCGCTGGATGTGGCGCCAGCTGACGAGCATGCGCACCGCGCTGTTCCTGCTCCTCCTGCTCGCCATCGGCGCGATCCCGGGGTCGACCTTCCCGCAGCGCTCGATCGACCCGGCCCGCACCGCCCAGTACATCACCGACCACCCCGGTGTCGGCCCGGTGCTCGACCGGCTCGGGTTCTTCGAGGTCTACTCCTCGCCGTGGTTCGCGGCCATCTACATCCTGTTGTTCATCTCCCTCATCGGCTGTGTCCTGCCGCGCACGAAGATCCTCTGGCACCAGGTGCGTTCGGCCCCGCCGAAGGCGCCTCGCCGCCTCAACCGCCTCGCCGCCCACGACGAGGTCGAGGTCGACGGCGACCCCGAGGAGGTCCGTGAGGCGCTGCGGGCAGCGCTGCGGAGCCGCCGCTACCGGGTGCACGCCCACGACGACCAGACCCTCTCGGCCGAGAAGGGGTACCTGCGTGAGGCGGGCAACCTGCTCTTCCACATCGCTCTCATCGGGGTGCTCATCGGGGTGGCGTGGGGTCACCTCCTGGGCTGGAAGGGGGACGTGATCCTGCCTGTCGGCAAGACCTTCGCCAACACCTTGTCGCGCTACGACACCTTCAGCCCGGGGCCGTGGGTCGACGTCAACGACCTCGAGCCGTTCACCCTGCGCCTGGATGCGATGCGGGTGGAGTTCGAAACCGACTCCCAGGGCAAGGGCCAGTTCGGGGCGCCCCGCGACTTCGAGGCGACGACGACGTTCACCGACGCGCAGGGCACGAGCGAGCAGCGGTCGATCCGGGTGAACCACCCCCTGGAGACCGGCGGCGGCACCGTGTTCCTCCTCGGCAACGGCTACGCCCCGAAGATCACCGTGCGCGACGGCGAGGGCACGGTCATCTACAGCGACGCCACCCCGTTCCTGCCGCAGGACAACTTCTACACCTCCGTCGGTGCCGTCAAGGTGCCGGGGGCGACGCCGAAGCAGCTGGGCTTCGCCGGGTTCTTCCTCCCGACGGGGATCATCGACGACCAGGGCCCGCGCTCGCTCTTCCCCGACGCCCTCGACCCCCAGCTGGCACTCACGGCCTTCGAGGGTGAGCTGTTCCCGAACGGCCGGCCGCAGTCGGTCTACTCCCTCGACACCGAGGCGATGAAGGCCATCCCAGCGGCCGATGGCAACGACCAGCTGCGCATCCTGCTGCGGCCGGGGCAGACCTTCGAGCTGCCGGAGGGCCGTGGGTCGATCACCTTCGACGAGGTCGAGCGCTTCGCCGGCCTGTCGATCCGCACCGATCCCGGCAAGAGCCTCACCCTCGTCGCCGCGCTCGCCAGCCTGGCCGGACTCGTGGCCTCCCTGGTCATCCGCCGTCGAAGGGTGTTCGTGCGGGTTGGGCCGGGTGAGGGGCACAGTCGTACGCTGGTTGCCGTCGGCGGCCTCGCCAAGGACGACGACGACGGGATGCCCGCCGAGATCGAGCATCTCCTCACCGCACTCGAAGGACGTCGATGACCGACCAAGACCTCGCCCAGCTGTCGAACACGGCCATCTACTCCGCGATGGTGGTGCTCACCCTCGCGATGCTCGCCTACGCCGTGTACCTCGCGCGCCTCGCGCCCTCGCGGGGTGACGAGGCCGGCGTGGATGCCGTTGATGCCCACGACGGGGCCCGCGAGCTCGTCGGGGCTGACGGTCGCGCCGTTGCCACGGTGTCGGATGCCGCGCCGCGTGACGGTGCGCCGGCCGCCGGAGGTGGGCGGACGGCATCCGGTACGACGTCGGACCGTGGGCGCGAGAGCGAGCCGCTGGCAGCCCGCAAGGCGGCCGGCATCGGGTGGATGCTCACCCTGCTCGCCACCGTGCTCGTCGTCGCCGGTGTGGTGCTGCGCGCGCTCGAGGTGCACCGGTGGCCGCTGGGCAACATGTACGAGTTCGCGATCGTCGGGGCGATGTTCGTGCTGGTGTCGTACTGCGCGTGGGCGTTCCGGCGTGACCTGCGCTGGCTCGGCCTGTTCGTCGTCACCCCCGTGCTGCTCAACCTCGGGCTGGCCATCACCGTCTGGTACACCGACGCCTCCGAGCTCATGCCGTCGCTGCGCTCGGTGTGGCTCGCCATCCACGTCGCGGTCGCGACCTTCTCGGTGGCCGTGTTCACCATCGCCTTCTCGCTCGGCATCCTCTACCTCGTGCAGGACCGGCTCGAGTCGACCCCCGGCCGCAAGCGCAGCTTCATGGACCGGCTGCCCGACGCGCGTTCGCTGGAGCGGTTGACCTACGCGGTGCACATCGTGGCGTTCCCGCTGTGGACCTTCACCGTCATCGCCGGGGCCATCTGGGCCCGGCAGGCCTGGGGTTCGTACTGGAACTGGGACCCCAAGGAGGTCTGGAGCTTCGTCATCTGGGTCGTCTACGCCGCGTACCTGCACGCCCGCGCGACGACCGGGTGGAAGCGCCAGAACGCCGTGTGGATCGCGCTGGCCGGGTACGGCTGCATCATCATCAACTTCGCCGTGGTCAACGTGTTCTTCGTCGGCCAGCACTCCTACTCCGGGTTGTGATCTGACGTGCTTCGGTACACCGTTCTTCGCCTGCTCGTCTTCCTCGGTGTGTTGTCCGCGCTCTGGCTGCTCGGGCTGCGCGGCCAGGAGAACATGCTCCTGCTCGTCGCCGGTGCCGCCCTGCTGTCGGCCGTCATCTCGTACTTCGGGTTGCGGCGCTTCCGGGAGGAGTACTCGGCACAGCTCGCGCAGAAGATCGAGCAGCGCATCGAGACCAAGCAGGCCAAGCAGTCGGCTGCCGGGGCCGGCGCGACCGATGAGGACGCCGAGGACGCCGAGGTCGCGCGTGGGGACGACACCTTCCGCTGACCGGGCTGACCCCGCAGCAGGTGGTGAGGGTCAGGTGGCGATCGCGACGCCGATGACGACACCGAGGGCGATGAGGACGGCATACGCCACCTCGTAGAGCCCCGTGGCGGCGAGCACCGGGATCAGCTCGCGCCCCGTGGTGCCGGCCCGCACGGTGCGCACGGCCTTCAACCCGAGCGGCACGGCGAGCAGGCCGAGCAGCGCCCACGGCTCGAACCACGCCATGGCGCCGAGCGCCACCACGGATGCCGTGAACAGCGCGACGTACAGGGTGCGCGTTCGCGCGTCACCGAGTCGCACCGCGAGGGTGCGCTTGCCGTGCTCGATGTCGGTCGGGATGTCGCGCAGGTTGTTGGCCACGAGGATCGCGGACGCCAGGGCACCGACGCCGATGGCGCCGATCAATCCGAACCAGGACACGGCATCCGCCTGCGTGTACAACGTGCCGAGCGTGGCCATCAGACCGAAGAAGACGAAGACGTAGACCTCACCGAGGCCGCGGTAGCCGTAGGGGTTGTCGCCGCCGGTGTAGCGCCACGCTGCCAGCACCGACAGGGCACCGAGCGGCAGCATGATCCACGCCTCGCTGAGGCCGACGAGGGCCAGACCGGCCATGGCCGCGGCGGCGAAGCTCAGCATCGCGGCGGCCTTGACGTTCGACGGGGCCGCCAGGCGCTGGCCGACAAGGCGCACCGGGCCGACCCGGGCCTCGTCGGTGCCCCGGATGCCGTCGGAGTAGTCGTTCGCGTAGTTCACCCCGACCTGGAGCGAGAGGGCGACGAGGAGGGCGAGGATCGCCAGCGCAAGGTCGGCGCGCCCGAGCAGGTGCGCGGCAGCGGTTCCGAGGATGACGGGGGCGATGGCGGCGGGCAGGGTGCGCGGGCGTGCACCAGCCACCCACTGGTTCAGGGATGCCATGGGGGTGTTCAGAGGTCCTTGAGGAAGTCGGGGTCGTCGTCCGGGCCGCGGGGGCGGCGCTGTTGGGGCAGGCCGCGCGGCCCCGTGCGGGGGCGTCCGGCGATGAGCCAGGCGGCCGGGCCGACGACGGGGAAGAGCAGGATGAGGATCAGCCAGGCGATCTTGGGCAGGTTGCGCGCGGCGCCGGCCTGGGTCTGGATGGCGTCGACCACGCAGTAGACCGTCAGCGCGAGGCTGAGGATGACAGGCAGGTAACGCAGCACTGCCCCATCATCCCACGGTGAACATGGCCTCCACCGCACGGCGGTCGGGCTTGCCGGGGCCCCGGGTGGGGATCGCGGGTGAGGTCAGGGCCCGTCGTGGCAGGGCGTGGTCGGGCAGGATGCCGCGCAGGTGGGCGCGCAGGTCGGCGGCGGTGACGTCGTGGACGGCGTCCGGGGCGAGCACGACCAGAGCGGACACGACAGCCCCCCACTCGTGGTCGGGGCTGCCGACGACGACGGCCTCGCGGATGCCGGGCACGTGCTCGAGGATCGCCTCCTCCACCAACCGCGGGGCGACCTTGAGGCCACCGGTGATGATGAGGTCGTCGACGCGGCCGTCGACGTGCACTGTGCCGTCGTCGTCGACGTGGCCGACGTCGTCGGTACGGAACCACCGGATGCCGTCCTCGTCGGTTCCGAACGTCTCGCGCGTGAGGTCGGGGAGGCCGAGGTAGCCGTGGGCGATCGTCGGGCCGCCCAGCAGGATGCGAGCCTCCTCGTCGAGCTCGACCTCGGTGCGGGGCAGGGCCCGGCCGTCGTAGACGCACCCGCCCGCGGTCTCGCTCATGCCGTAGGTCGCGACGAGGTGCACCCGGGCCCGCTCGGCTCTCGCGCGCAGCCGGGGCGGCATCGCGGCGCCACCGACGAGCACGGCATCGAACGTTCGCAGGGCGTCGGCGCCACCGGGGTGGTCGAGCAGGCGGACCACCTGGGTGGGCACGAGACTGGTGTACCGGCGGGCGCCCGGGGCCAACCGTTCGGTGGCTGCGACGAACGCCTGGGGCCGGAAGCCGTCGGTGAGGTCCATCGCGAGGGGCGGCGTCCCGGCATCCAGCGATCGCACCAGCACCTGGAGGCCGGCGATGTGGTGGGCCGGGATCGCGAGCAGCCACTGGCCGGGGCCGCCGAGGGTGGCGTGGGTGGCGCGGGCGCTGGCTCGCAGGGCCGGTGCCGTGAGCATCGCTCGCTTGGGGGAGCCCGTGGAGCCGGAGGTGCCGACGACGACCGCCAGCGCCTCGGGGAGCGAGGCCGGGTCGTGGTCGGGGACCGGCGGGACCGGTCCGGAGGCGGCGTGCGGCATGACCGGCCGGTCGCCGGCCAGGGCCTCAGCCAGCAGGGGCAGCAGGTCGAGGCTGGCGGGCCCGGCAGGCACTGCGAGTGCTTCGACGGCGGGTGCGCCGTCGTGGTGGTGGCCGGTCATCGCTGCTCCCCTCGCCAATCGTGGGCCGCCGGTGGATGATGGGGTCTGGACCATCGGGCCCAGGAGGTGGACCGTGGACGAAGCGTATGCCGCGTACCTGCGAGCGGTGCAGGAGCAACGGGCCGAGCTCGGTGAGTCGATGGTGGCCCTCCAAGGGGCGCTCGACCTGCCGGCCGGGCTCGGTCCGACGTGGCGGGGGCGGGTGCGGGCCGCGCTGACCGAGCTGGCCCACGACCTGCGCGACCACGTCGAGCTCACCGAGGCCGCCGGGGGGTTCTACGACGACATCCGCACGGCTGCTCCGCGCCTGAACCACCAGGTCGAGGAGCAGCTGGCCGAGCATGCAGCCCTGCTGGCCGAGGTCGAGCGGTTGCTCGCCGAGCGAGATGACGGGGTTCGTGGCGCGGACGCCGTGGTCGCCCACCGGGAGGCAGCGACCCGGTTGCTCGAGCAACTCGTGCGGCACCGGCAACGCGGGTCGGACCTGACGTTCGAGGCCTATGCGGTCGACCTCGGCGGGAGTGGCTGAGGCCGGTCCGGGCCGCGGCCAGTGCGGACTAGGTGACGAGCAGGGCGGTCACGGCGACCGCGACGGTCGCGATGATCTCGCCGATGCCGACGGCCTTCGGTGAGCCCCGGAACGCGGGCAGGACCGCCGCGCGGATCGTCAGCAGTGCGAACACGAGCACCAGCCACGGGCTCACCCACGTCATCGCGACGGTCGCCGAGCCGTGCGCCAGGGCCGAGAGCCAGTGGAAGCGTTCGTCGCCCCGTTCGCGGATCATCGTCTTGACGTAGAGCACCGTGCCGGCGAAGTACGCGGCGAGGATGCCGGTCAGCAGCCACGCCCGCACCCAGTCGGTGCCGCCGCCGGCGTCGTACGCGGCGAGCACCATGAGGCAGGAGCCGATGCTCGTCGCGAGTCCACTCCACAGGCTGCGCTCGTCACGTCGGGCGCTGGCCACGAGAGCGACGGCGAGCGGTGCGACGAACAGGGGAGCCCAGCGGATCAGGCCGGGGTCGAGGACGAGGGTGAGGGCGCCGAATGCCGCGGAGGTGAGGCCGTAGGTGCGCAGGGGTGGCACGAGCTGGGGGCGCCGCCGGGGCGGTGCCTTGAGCCACAGCCCGGCGGCGAAGAACGCGAAGTAGCCCAGGAACCAGAAGGCAGTCAGGGGCAGGTGGACCCACCGCGGGCTGCTGGCGAGGATGCCGACCGCGAGCGGGGTGGCGAGCATCGCCCAGGCCCCGTGCTGGTTGGGGACCCACCCCGGCGACCGTCTGCGGCTCACCCGTCGAGGGTAGGCCGCTGAGCGCGGCGCTCGGCCACCGGGTCAGCGAGAGGTCACGCGAGAGGCCACGCGGGGGTCACCGTCCTGCCAGGGCGCGGGCGCGGTCGGCGCCGGGGCCGGTGAGGTCGTCGTAGCTCGTTCGGCGTCCGGTCGACAGGAGCAGCAGGGAGGTGACTGGTCCGTGGACCTCTTTCCCTGAACCGCGGGCCCAGTCGGTGTCCGTGGCGACGAGGCGCAGACCGCGCAACCGGCGTGCGGGGAAGAACGGGAATCCGAAGGTGCGCTCCCAGGCCCAGTCGGTGGCGGTTGCCGCTGCCTCGGGGTGAGGGGTCACGCTCTTTCCGAGCGGGCGAGCGATGTCCTGTGCGTGCACCAGGGCATCGAGCAGGGGGTCGCGCCACATCGTCGTCGGTGCCAGCGTGCGGTTGCCGACGATCGTGCGCAGCCTGCCACTCACCTCGGCATCCGACAGGCCGCGAGACCAGGCCAGGGTACTTTCGCGGATGATGGCGTCGAATCGAAATCCCTGCCGCACAGCGTTCTTGAGGGCGAACGTGGTCGACGCGAGTGCGGCCATCGACAGGTGGGCGCCCACGTCACGAATGGTCCAGGCGCCGCACAGTGACTGCTGCAGGCGTTGGTCGGGGGTGAGGGTGTCGATCAGGTCGGCGACCTCGGTGCGCACTGCGTCGATCGCCTGCCAGCTCTCGTCCTTGCTGATGGTGGTCATGCGCTCGTCTCCGATACCGTCAGACTATCGAACCATATTGGTACGATAGTCTGACGAACATTCGGATGGCAAGGCACGGCATCCTCGGTTGTCGTCCTACCGCCCGGTATCGATCGCATCACGTCGGAGGTGACGGGTTTTGTCGGACCCCAATGTCGGGGTGCTCATGTTCGTGGCCCATCGCGCGATGGAGGAGCGCGTGCTCGCCGCCCTGCGCCTCGCCGGATTCGACGACGTGACCCTCGCGCAGGGGAGGGTGTTCGCGAGGATCGGGCACGGGGGGACCCGTCTGACCGACCTCGCGGAGATGGCCCAGGTCACCAAGCAGACGGCCGGCTTCCTCGTCGACCGGCTCGCGGATGCCGGGTACGTCGAGCGGGTGCCGGACCCCAGCGATGCGCGGGCCAGGCTCGTTCGGATCGCCGACCGCGGCCGGGTGGCCCGGGAGTGCGCAGCCCGGGCGGTCGCGGAGGTCGAGGCCGAGTGGCATGCACACCTCGGAGCACGCGACATGGACCGGCTGCGCTCGATCATGGGACGACTGCGAGTCGTGACCGACCCCTACCGGGGCCTCGACCCCTCGCAGTGATCGTGGGCCGTCGTGTCCTCGCCGTGCTGCGGCCGGCCCTGCCATAATCGCCGGCATGACCTTCTCCCTCGGCACGTTCGCGTCCCCCGTCGACGGCACCGCACTCGCCACCTACACCTGGGATGCCGTGCAGGCGCCCGTCGGGGTCGTCCAGGTGGCCCACGGGCTCGCCGAGCACGCAGGTCGCTACGACCGCCTCGCGCAGGCGCTCAACGTGGCGGGCTTCGTCGTCCACGCCACCGACCACCGCGGCCACGGGAAGTCGATCTCCGGGGTGCCGGGTGACTTCGGGGATGCCGGGTTCGAGGCGCTCGTCGCTGACGTCGCCGCCTACGGCGCCAGCCTGGCCGCAGCGCACCCCGGGCTGCCGCTGTTCCTCGTCGCGCACTCGATGGGGTCGTTCGCTGCCCAGTCGGTGCTCCTCACCGATTCCGACCAGTACTGCGGGGTCGTGCTCTCGGGCTCGACGGCTCTCGCCGAGCTGGGCGCCGCCATGGCGGCCGGTGCGCAGGGCCCCGATGCCCCGGCTGGCCTCGAGGCGTTCAACGTCGGCTTCGAGCAGCGCACCGGCTACGAATGGCTATCGCGCGACGAGGCCGAGGTGGACGCGTACGTCGCGGATCCGCTGTGTGGTTTCGACCTTCCGGAGGCGACGGTCCCGGCGCTCTTCGGGGCTGCCGGGACGCTCGCCGACCCCTCGGCGCTCGCGGCGATCCGCCCGGGCCTGCCCGTGCTGATCGCGTCCGGTGTCGATGACCCGCTCGCGGGTGGCGGTCAGCTCGTGGAGCTGCTCGGGCAGCGCTACCGCGACGCCGGCCTGACGGATGTGACGGTGCGCCTGTACGAGGGTGCGCGGCACGAGATCTTCAACGAGACCAACCGCGGCGAGGTCACCGACGACGTGATCGCGTGGCTGGACGCCCACCGCTGAGGCCCACGGCAGGGACGGGGGACGCGGACGACCTCGCGAGGCTGGATGCCGCGGCACGGCATCCGTCGATGCTCGCCCGCGTGGTGGCGGGCGTGTTCACGCCGGCGAACGTGGTGCTCGCGGTCATGGCGTACGTCGCGCTGCGGCACTCGAGCAGCGCGGTCGAGGCCTTCGGGTGGTGGGCGCTGACGCTCGTTCTCGTCGTGGGGGTGCCCTACGGCATCCTGTTTCGCGCGCTGCGGGTCGGGCGGGTGGACGACCGGCAGGTGGTGCGGCGCTCGCAGCGGCCGTGGCTGTTCGTCATGGCGCTGGTGTGTGTGGTGCTCGCCCTGGGTGTGTTGGCCGTGGCCGATGCGCCGCGCGAGGTCGTCGTGCTCGTCGTGTCTATGGCGGCCGGACTGGTGGCGATGTCGGTCGTGACGTTGGTGACCAAGGCGTCGATGCACCTGGCCGTGGCGTCGGGGGCGGTGGCCGTGGTGCTGGTCGAGCAGCCCGGGGTCGGTGCTGCGCTGGCGCTGCTGCTCGTGCCGATCGGGTGGGCGCGCTGGCGGGATGGGCGGCACTCGGTGGGGCAGATCGTGCTCGGTGCCGTCATCGGCGGGGTGGCGTCGTGGGCGGTCTACGGGGCGTTGCGCTGACGGCAGGTGGTCACGGCAGGGTCGTGGGCTGGCTCGTCTCGCGAGTGGCAGGACGTGCCTAGAAGTACCAGGGGAAGGGGGACCAGTCGGGGTCGCGCTTCTCGAGGAACTGGTCGCGCCCCTCGACGGCCTCGTCGGTCATGTAGGCCAGGCGGGTCGCCTCGCCGGCGAAGACCTGCTGGCCCATGAGCCCGTCGTCGAGCAGGTTGAACGCGAACTTCAGCATGCGCTGGGCCTGCGGGCTCTTGCCCATGATCTCGCGGGCTGCCTGCAGCGCCTCGGCCTCGAGCTCGGCGTGGTCGGCGACGATGTTCACCGCGCCCATGCGGTGCATGTCGTCCGCTGAGTACGTGCGCCCGAGGAAGAAGATCTCGCGGGCGAACTTCTGCCCGACCATCTTGGCGAGGTACGCACTGCCGTAGCCGCCATCGAAACTGCCGACGTCGGCATCCGTCTGCTTGAAGCGGGCGTGCTCACGCGAGGCGATGGTGAGGTCGCAGACGACGTGCAGGCTGTGTCCGCCGCCGGCTGCCCACCCGTTGACCAGCGCGATGACGACCTTGGGCATGGTGCGGATGAGGCGCTGTACCTCGAGGATGTGCAGTCGACCGCCCTCGGCCTTGGCCCGCCGCTCGTCCACGGTGTCCGCGGTCGCGCCGTCGGCGTACTGGTACCCGGAGCGGCCGCGGATGCGCTGGTCGCCGCCGGTGCAGAAGGCCCACTTGCCGGCGCTGCCGGTGCCGTCGGGGCCCGGGCCGTTGCCCGTGAGCAGGACGACCCCGACGTCGGCGGTGCGCCGGGCGTGGTCGAGCACGCGGTAGAGCTCGTCGACGGTGTGCGGGCGGAAGGCGTTGAGCACCTCGGGGCGGTCGAAGGCGATGCGCACACACCCCAGGTCGACCGCGCGGTGGTAGGTGATGTCGGTGAGGTCCTCGAAACCGGGCACCTCCGCCCAGGCAGCGGGGTCGAACGTCTGGCTCACTCCGGGGATCGCGCTCACGGCGGCAAGGCTAGCCGCGCCCGGTGACGGCTACCCACGCAGGAGGCTCACGTCGAGGCCGCGGAAGCGGCGAAACCTCCGGTCGAAGGTGAGCAGGGTCGCCCGGGACGTCGAGACGACCGCGCCCCGGCGGCCTGTGGACAACTCCATCGGCGATGTCGGCCCCTCGTGCCACGATCAGGTCAAGAGCGCGCCAGGGGGCGCGGAACGGGGGAGTCATGACGAACGACAACGTGGTGAGGTTCGGCCCACGCCGGGGTGGCGACGAGTGGGGCCGCAGGCCCGGCGACCTGGGGTTTCGAGGTATTGGTGACGAGCCATTCGACGAGCACACCGGGCGGTACGACGAGTACGGCCTTTCGCGGTACGACGACGAGCCGCGTGGGTCCGACCTCGGGACCTTGACCAACGTGGTGCTGGTGGGCTCACAGGTCATCGACGTCACGAGCCACCCGGTGGCGGGCAGCGGGTACGAGTGCGCGGTGCTCGACCTCGAACAGCGAGGGCTGTACCAGCGACCCATCAGCCATGAACCACCTCCTGCGCCGCCGCCCCCGCCGCCGCACGAGCGCCAGTTGGCGTGGTTGGCGACGATCGTGGGGGGAGAGGAGGCGCTGTTGGCACTCGACTCCACACCGCTTCCGGACGAGCCGCTCGACCTGTCGGGCGTGCCGCGACACCTCCATGCACGGGTCGAGGCCATCGCTGGGAGAATCGACCCCTGGGTGTCGCTCGCGATGGGCGACGAGGGCCTGACCGCGGCCCGCCGATTGCTCGTGCGGGCCGTTGCTGCGGCACCCGGTCTGCTGCGCAGCGACCGAGATGACATCGCTGCTGGAGCCGTCGTGTGGGCCGCGGCCAAGGGCAACGACCTCGTGGGGCAGAACCGGCCACTGCGGGCCAGCGTCATCCAGGACCTCGCCGGTCTGCTCACCTCACCCGGTCAACGAGGGGCAGCCTTCGCGCACGCCCTGACGGGTGTGGGGACGAGCTACGGCCAGGCCGACTGGCTCTACGGCGGTCTGCGCCCGAACGTCATCCCCCTCGGCAGCCCCGACCTGCTGCTCGGCAGCTTCCGCCAGCGGCTCATCACCTTCCGGGACATCGCGCTCCAGCTGCGAGCCCGAACCCCGGTGGCGGGCTGATCGGCCGCGCGGCCACGGCTTACGGTGGGAAGCATGACGTTGCCACCGCTTCCGGACCTGCTGGCGGGGATGCGCGTCGTCGCCATCCCCATGCGGGTGCGCTTTCGTGGCGTGACCACTCGCGAGGTCGCGCTCATCCGCGGGCCGCACGGGTGGGGTGAGTTCGGGCCGTTCCTCGAGTACGGGCCTGCCGAGGCCTCGCGCTGGCTCGCCTGCGCCATCGAGAGCGCCCACCACCCCTGGCCGGATGCCGTCCGCACGACCGTTTCGGTCAACGCGACCGTCCCAGCGGTCGCGCCCGGGGAGGTCGCCGGCGTGCTCGCGCGCTTCCCCGGGTGCACGACGGCCAAGGTCAAGGTCGTCGAGCGCGGGCAGAGCCTGGCCGACGACGTCGCGCGGGTGGCCGAGGTGCGTGCCGCCATGGGCGCCGCGGGCCGGGTGCGGATCGACGCCAACGGCGGGTGGAGCGTCGACGAGGCCGTGGCCGCCTTGAGCGCCCTGGCCCGATACGACCTCGAGTACGTGGAACAGCCGTGCGCCACCGTCGAGGAGTTGCGTGACCTGCGCATCGCCTTGGCGCGCGCCGGTGTCGACGTGCCGATCGCCGCCGACGAGTCGATCCGCAAGGCCGAGGACCCGCTGCGAGTCCGTGACCTCGAGGCTGCCGACCTCATCGTCGTCAAGGTCGCGCCACTCGGGGGTGTGCGCTCGGCGCTGGCGATCGTGCAGGAGTGCGGCCTTCCGGCGGTCGTGTCGTCGGCGTTGGACACCAGCGTCGGCATCTCCTTCGGGGTGGCGCTCGCCGCCGCGCTGCCCTCACTCGAGCACGCCTGCGGGTTGGGCACGGTGGCCCTGCTCGCCGGAGACGTCACACCCAGCCCACTCGTGCCGGACCACGGGTCACTCACGGCCGGGCGGGTGGACGTCGGCGAGGCACTGCTCGACCGGTGGGCTGCGCCACCGGAGCGGGTCACCTGGTGGGCCGACCGGGTCGCCGCCTGCCACGCCGTGCTGGCCGCTGCTCCGCAGGGCGGGGGCATGCCGTGATCGACGTGCGCTGGACGTGGGCCTTCCTCGACACCCCACGCCCGCTCGCCGACCGCTCATGGGCCTACTGGGCGCAGGTCACCGGATGGTCGGTGTCGGCCCCACGCGGCGAGCACGGCGAGTTCGCGACCCTGGTGCCCTCTGACGGCGACCCCTGGGTGAAGTTCCAGGCGGTCGGGGACGGGGTGGGCGGCACCCACCTCGACC